>Ga0209692_10003255_pt1 | contig 16016 bp, 10 predicted proteins | sample tdDd472_FD_187129 | JGI IMG/M metagenome (GOLD analysis project Ga0209692, IMG submission 187129) | Marine sediment microbial communities from the Atlantic coast under amendment with organic carbon and nitrate - tdDd47.2 (SPAdes)... | ecosystem: Environmental > Aquatic > Marine > Coastal >...
CCTCGCCGCGTCCGCCGCGCTGGCCTCGCCGATGAAGTTCGCGGGCCATTATTACGGACAGATCAACCTGCCTTTCAAGGAGTCCGCCGGCGACGCCGCCAACTATATCGAGCAGAACAAGGGCGCATTCGAACCGATCTACGAACTGGGCAAGACGGATCCTCTTCGCAAGCTGTCGCGGCCGATCGGCCGGATCGACATCAAGTTCAAGATGGCGGACGGGAGCTACGGCATGTCCTCGTGCACCGGCGCCCTGCTCGCCGGCAACTACGTTCTCACCAACCACCACTGCATCCCGGTCAAGAGCCGCGACAAGCCGGTCAAGGCGTCGATCCTGATGAACTACCTGACGATGGACGGCAAGGGTGCCGAACGGTTCGAGCTCTCGGTAAAACCGACCGAATGGAGTCAGAATCTCGACTACGTGGTGGTCAAGGTCCAGGGCGACCCGGTGTCCAAGTACGGCCACGTCAACCTGTCGCTGAAGCCTGCCGATCCGAATGACCGGCTGGTGCTGATCCACCATCCGCTCGGCATGCCCAAGGTGATGACCCGGTTCCGCTGCTTCGCGTTCAAGACCCAGAACGCCGAAGGCTATCTGAGGCACCGCTGCGACAGCCAGCCGGGCAGCTCGGGCTCGCTGTTGTTCAACATCAGCGCCAACGCGGTCGGCCTGCACCACACCGGCGGGCTCAACAAGACCAACCAGGAAAGCTTCAACAACTCGACCCAGATCGCCACCATCATCGGAAAGAGCATCCTGGTACGCAAGGCGGCGGAGGCGAACGTAAAGGTCGCGGCGCCGGTGAAGGTCACCAAGGAAGGCGACAAGACCGTAAGCAGCCCGGAAAGCGTAAAAGGCGTCAACGACCTGCTGACGAAATAGCAAAAACCGCTCTGTCGGGTACATATTGACACTGACAGGACGGGCCAGCTCCCCTGTCGGACGACGAAAAGAGGATATTCACCATGGCCATCACCCACTTCACCGGATCGGGACGCTCGGCGGTTTTCGCCGCCGCCCTGGTGGCCGGGATTTCGGTCCAGGCGATGCCGGCGGGAGCCGACGGGGACAAGGTCGAGGACATCAATTCGATCGTCACCAGCCTGACCCCGCGTCCGGGAGCCGGAAAGTCCTCGCGGCGGGTGGAAGAAGTCAACGCGATCCTCATGGGCCGCAAGATCAAGGTCCCCGTCGACTACGACCGGGCGATCGATCTGACCGTCTATTTCCGTTACGACAGCGCCCGGGTCACCCGGCGCGCCCGCCGGCAGCTCGACAATCTGGGCGAGGCGCTGATTTCGCCGAAGCTGCGCCCGTATCGCTATCTCATCGCCGGCCATACCGACTCGGTCGGTTCGGACGGCTACAACATGAGACTGTCGACCCGACGGGCGCTCAGCGTCCGCGAGTATCTGGTGGACAAATTTGGAATTCGCCCCGAACGTCTTATCGTCACGGGTTGGGGCGAGCGTCGGTTGAAGGATCCGGATCATCCGCGGTCCGGGATCAACAGACGGGTCGAAGTGGCACTTATCGCCGACGAATCGGATTCGGGCGCCACTTCCGAGAAGAGCAGCTCCGGCACAGGCGGGAAATCCGCCAGGACCGGAACCGCCAAACCGACCGATGGCAAGGGCTGCCCCCCGGGGACCAAGCCTGTTGACCGCAGCGGCACAGGCACCGATAGTGGAGATCTTTCGAGCATCCTCACCGGTTCCGAACCTCGCTGTGTTGCTATCGAATCCGAGTAGATCGAGGCTTTCGACTAACCGACTGGGCCTTCCGCCCAAACTACTTGAAACCCTAGGGCGAACCGCCCGAAGCGGAGGATAATATGCTTAACACCAAGACCAACAAACTGGCCGCCGCGTTCCTTGCGATGGCCTTCATGGCGCCGATGGCGCCGCAAATGGCGGCGGCGCAGGATACGACCACGTTCCTTCTCGTCAGCGAGAACGCACACGAGGGCACGGTTCCCGCCGGACACCGGATCTTCCGGCGCGTCTACGACGCCGTCGAGGACCAGCTGTCGACCCGTGGCTTCCAGGTCTTCGACGAGACCAGCCTGAGCCTCGATATCCCGCTGCCGGGCGCCAGGCGCAACCGGGCGCAGATCCTGCAGAGGGCGCGCCTCTACACCGGCGCTCCTATCGATGTGGTGTTCATTTTCGAAATCTACGCCTCGGCGCAGGAGCTGGCTCACGACAAGAGCATCATGGTCCCGCAGATTCGCATCTCCGGCCGGTTCATCGAAGTCCGCACGGGCCGTGCGCTCGGTAACTTCGAAAGCGAAAACTACCGCGACGAGCCGATCCCGGCCCCGTGCGACAAGAACTGCATTCTCGAATATTTCGGCGGCAAGTCGAAGGTTATCGCCCGTAACGTCGCCTCGGCGATGGCCATCAAGATGCAGTCTCTGATCGACTCCGGCTCGCGCAGCGGTGGCGGATCCTCGGTGACCGGCGGCGGTAGCGGCAGCGCTTCCGGCAACGATTGCGGCGGCCGTCCGACCGCTTTCACCCTGGTGTTCGACAACTTCGACTCCAGCGAGATCACCCAGGTGGAAGAATATCTGGCGGCGTTCAAGTGCTATGACCATCATCGTCCGGTCGGCGCCACGTCGGAGACCCATCACGAGTACTGGTACGAGACCACCGGCGACCATGCCCGGCTGAACCGCAACATCCGGATCATGCTGGAAGCCATGCGGGTCAAGGCCCAGATCAACTCCACCGCGCGTGGTTTCGTGATCAACAAGATCTCGACGTTCTAATCGACGTCCGAGCAAACCGGCGGCGGGTCTCCCGCCGCCGGATTCCGTTTACTGGGAAGAGAGAGACGGGCCAGGCACTGCGATGCGCCAGCTATCGATGAACGGACTTACCGGACTGTTTTCGTCGCTGAAATCCAGTCGCCCTTTCCCAAGGGCCCACCGCACAGTCGCGACCGCGGCCCTCGCCGTTCTCGGCGCGGCGATCTCGATCCAGCCGGCCGATGCCCAGACCCGAAGCGCTCGGGCGCAGGTGGCAATAACCAACGATATCGTCCGTCCCGAACAAGCTTGCGAACCGAAACGCGCGCTCCGCTTTCTCGGCAGGCCCATCCGCCTCCCCGTTGTCAACGAGGAAATACTGGTCAAGAGTCCGATCGGCGCACATTTCTACCGGTACAGGGCGCACGACACCGAAACGGATACAACCAGGACCTACGTTCTCGCCATCTACTACTACACGCTGCTGCCGGATGAGCGCCTGAAGAAGCTCTCCGGGGCCTTGATGGAATTCATCGGCAACCGCACCGGCGAGGTCTCCGATGTCCGGATCAAGCTCTGCCCGCCATTCTACACCCGCCCGGCGGAACGGGTGAGCATCGCCTTCGGCCGGATAGTCGATATCGACATCGATTCCCGCGGACGCCTCGGGGAGCCCGTTTTCCGGCTGGCCGCAACGTTGTCGGTGTTGTCGGAAAGCACCGGCGGCGGCGAGGTCGCCGGTTCGGGAGACGGCGGCAAGCCGATCCGCCCGACCGGCCCCTGCCCGTTCAAGGAAGCCAAACTGTGCAAGCTGGCCGGATATGCCGACACGGGCGGCTCCGGCAAGACGAAGGTCGCAGGCGCCGGCGAAACCGGCAGCGGACCTCCCGGCTCGGCCGCCTCGCGAAGTGACGGGGGCCCGCCGACCGACGGTGGCTCCGGGTCGGCCCGCGGCGATGTCGCCACGGGAAAGGGTCCCGCCGACACCGGCTCTTCGGGCGAAACGGGTCCCGGCTTCAGCGGCGACACGACCGCCCGCCTCGACGGGTCCGACGGCGACCGGGTCCCCGGCTCCGAAGGTTCGGACAGTGCCGGCCCGGGCGGAACCGGCGGGGCCGACGGCATGCGGCATGCCCGACGGCCCGGCCCCTCGGGCGGGGTCGAAGGCGATGGTTCCGGCGGGAGCTCCGGAGGCGGCGCCACGGGCACCGGTGACGGGATCGAGGGCGATTCCGGCGGCGCGTCGACCGGCGTCATCGAGGTTCCCGACGACACCGACGAGGGCGAATCCGGCGACAAGATCGCCAAGCGCAAGCGCTACCCGAAGCCCAACTATCCGCTGCTGCCGGCCAAACGCAAACTGCCGAGCATCGGACGCGGCGTGTTCGTCGTCGAGAAGGTCGAATGCGGCGAGGCCGGCAACTGGATGACCGGTTATCACGGCATCTTGAAGTCCTACGCCGAGGACAAGAGCCCCGTCGTCCGGCTAAGGGACAGGTACGGCGTCAACAATTATCCGGGCGTCTCCGGCGACGATCCGGTCTCCACCAGCGTCGACAAGAAGCGCTGGTGGTGCATCCCGCGCAAGGAGTTCTGCTATCAGAAGGTCGAGTTCGGGGACTGGGGCGGCAAATACAAGCCGGGCGACGTGATGACGGCCAGGCCGGAGACGACCTACGGCTACAATCACAAGCTCATCGCCATCCTCCAGGACGCCGTTACCCGAGCCTGCGGCAAACCCGGAAAGTCCGTCGCCAAAGAATGAGGTCGAAACAACCCGTCTGCCCGGTCCAGACTAATTATCGGGCGTCCGATCCGAGGGGCGTTCGCAAACGCAACACCATTCCGAGTCCAGGGAAGCAAAAATGACCGACACGATCCCAACGCACCATGTGGCCGCCAGGCGGCGGACCAGCCGGCACGTCCGGTTTCGCGCACTTCTCGCCACCCTCGTGCTCGCGACCGGCGTGGCGGCCCATTTCGGAACGGCGCGGGCCGAGATCGGCGATCCGCTGGAAGTCGAATGCAAGAGCGGCGATCTCTGCCGGATCAAGAAGTCCCGCCTGCCGCTAAGGGTGCTGCCGCGGGTCGATTCCGTGGTCTACAAGGAAGCGCGCGACGGCTCGGAAGTCGAGGAAGGCGGCATCCGGCCGTTCTCGCCGCTTTTCGTCTTCGAGCGCATCGACGTCGACTACAACACCAATCCGCTCAATCCGACCGGCTGGTTCCGGGTCGGCAGGAACACCTCGAAGCCGTTCGGCTACATGAAGGCCAGGGACGTGCTCGAATGGAAGAACGCGCTGCTGCTTTCCTATACCCATCCGGGATCCGGTCCGGCGCGCCGCAAGCCGGTTCTGATGTTTCGCGAGCGCAACAAGCTCGAGGAGCTGCTCGGCGAATCCCGTACGGAGGCCGAGCGCGCCTATACGGACCTGGAAAAGAACATTGTCTATGACGGCATCATCACACGCGAACCGGACACATTCGTCGACATCAAGAAGAAATTCTACCTGCTTCCCGTCATCGACGTGAAAAGCGCGGCGGAATTCGTCGAGGACGAATATTCCGACACCTACATGCTGCAACTGGCCGCCGCCGTGCCCAACAAGCGCACCAAGGAAGAGGACGTCTGCACCACGGACCGGAAAGACTTCAAGGAATGCGCCGAGAAGATGGGCAAGGTCTCGGAGAACCAGCTCAAGGTCAACATCGTCTACGTCATGGACCTGACCGCGTCGATGAACGACTTCGTCGCGGCGGTCAACGAGGCGATGCGCAATTCGGCGCGCGTGATCTCGGCGATCGGCGACGAGAATTCGCGCATCAAGTTCGGCATCGTCGGCTATCGGGATTCCCTGAAATCCAGCAAGGCCAACGAATTCATCGTCAAGAACTACACCAAGGACGGCCTAGTCTCGAACGAGGACTTCGTGAAGATCATGGAAAGCCAGGTCCGGGTGGCGGCCGGCGGCGACATCCCCGAAGAGGTCTACGCGGGCTACCTGACGGCGCTGAACGAGATCAAGTGGGACAAGGACGCCATCAAGATGATCGTGCTGGTCGGCGACGCCAGCTCGCACGAGCCGTCGCACGAGTTCTCGACCACCAAGAAATCGGCGCTCGAACTGCGGCAACTGGCCAACGAGCAGAACGTCTACGTCGCCTCCATCTACATCAAGAACAACAAGTTCAAGGACGACTGGCCGCGCGGCATCAAGCAATTCAAGGAGCTTGCCGACAACAACGGCGAGGTCGCCTTCTGGGCGGTCGACCAGGACAAGGGCAAGATCCTCAATTCGCTCCTGGTCGCGACCGCGACGATCGTCGACCAGATCCGCAAGCTCAATGCCGAGAAGCTCAAGGAAGAGACCAAGAACGTCGCCACCAAGGCCTTCAATACCGCTCTTGTGACGTTCCTCGGCGAGGCCACCGATCCGCCGCCGGACATCACGGCCTGGGTCTATGAACGCGACCTGACCAATCCGGAGAAGCTGTCCTTCAACCTGCATGTACTGGTCACCCGCTCGGATCTCGACCAGCTCAAGGCGGGGCTGACGCAGGTGCTCGAATCCTTCGTCCTGGGCGAGGAGACTTCGGAAGGCTTCTTCAAGACGATACAGTCGCTGGGCACGGTGACTGCGCTCGACCGGGATCTCACCAAGGCGACGGTCCTGGCAAAGACATCGATCATCCCGCGCTGGATGGACACGCTGCCCTACAAGTCGAAGATGATGAGCTACACCTTCGAGGAGTTCGAGGAATTCGGTCCCGACGAGGTCAACCAGATCCAGAACGAACTGACCGCCAAGATCGGCGCCTATACCGACATTCTGGAAAATCCCGAAGCCTGGCATACCCTGAACAGCGACATGGGCGAGGACCAGAAGGTCTATCCCCTGCCGCTCAGGCTCCTGCCCTGACCGTTCGACCATCCCGGCCGGCCAACGCCGCAAGGCGATGCGTCGGTCCGGGGCCTTTCCCTTAGCGGATCATCAAATGACGCTCGCTCCGGTCCTGACGATCAGAAGCCTGAAGAAGCGCCGCGAACGCGGCGGCGCCGCCTTCGAGTTGCGGATTCCGCAGCTCGACCTGCTGGCCGGGCAGTTCTACGGCGTGATCGGCCCCAGCGGCAGCGGCAAGAGCACGCTGCTCGACACGCTGGCGCTCGTGCTGCGCCCGACGGCGGCCGAGGCCTTCAAGGTCGCCGGTCCCTCGAGCGGCGACGGCATGTTCGACGTGGACGCGATGTGGCGGCGCGACGACGAGGTGATGCTGTCCCGGATCCGGCAGACCACTTTCGGCTACGTGCTGCAGAGCGGCGGTCTGCTCGGCTTCGCAACGGTCCGCCAGAACCTCGAACTGCCGTTCCAGATCGTCGGGCGGGCGCCCGACCGGAACCGGATCGAGAGTCTTGCCGAACAGTTCGGAGTCGCCAGCGAACTCAACAAGAAACCGCGGTTCCTGTCCGGCGGCCAGCGGCAGCGGGTGGCGATTCTCAGGGCGCTGATGCTGGCGCCGCCGCTCATCCTGGCCGACGAGCCGACGGCGGCGATCGACCATGCGAGGGCGCAGCAGGTGGTGTCGGGATTCCGCGATCTGGCGCTCGAGAACAATTGCACCATCGTCATGGTCTCGCACGACACGGATCTGGTGGAATCGGTCGCCGACGATATTCTCGAACTGAGCACCTCGATCGACCCGGACGGCGCCGCCGTCTCCACCTCCGCCTGGCGGAACGCCGCACAAGCGAAAACAACGGCCGAGGCCTAGGGCCGCCGTCCGGAGAACCCAGGACCGAAATCCATGGATGTCGCGACCAAAACGGCAAAATCGCAGGATCCGAAAGCGGCCGGCGACGAGAAGTTCGGCGGCAGCTTCGCCGACCAGTTCCGGCTCACCGGACGGCTGGCCTTTCTCGACCTCAAGGACGAGGCGCTGCTGACGGTGTGCATGATCTCGGCCATCGCCGCGGTGCTGGCGCCGATGCTGATCCTGATCGGCCTCAAGTTCGGCGTCGTCGACATCCTCAGGAAAGAGCTGATCGAGGATCCGGACTACCGACTGCTCCAGCCGATCGCTTCGAAGAGCAGACCCGAAAGCTTCTTCGACGACCTCGCCAAACGCCCCGGCATCTCGTTCGTGCAGCCGCGGGTCAATCTCTCCGACACCTCGGTGCGCCTGCGCACGCCCGACAGGAAGAGCGGCGAGTCGTTCAACCTCAAACCCACCCACGCGGGCGATCCGTTGCTCCTGGAGAGCGGCGGGCTGATCCCGCAGGAGGGCGAGGTGACGCTGTCGGCGGTCGGGGCCGCCAAGTTGAAGGTCAAGACCGGCGACAAGGTGATCCTCTACATCACCCGCTCCAACCGCAAGCGGCGCGAGCGCGAGGAGGTCGAACTGGTGGTCAAGTCGGTGCTCAAGGCCTCCGCCGATCCGCATTCCTCCGCCTATACGCCGCTGATCCTGGTGCAGGACGTGGAACGGTTCAAATCCGGCATTCCCGTGGCCTCCCGCGGGTGGACCGGCATTATCGGCGCGCCCAAACAGACCTTCGATTCGGTTTATCTCGCCCTCGACAACCGGCTCAATCCGGTGGAACTCAACACGCTCAAGATCACCAGCGGCTTCGCGATCGGCGAGGAACGGACGCCCGAGCAGTTCACGGCCGAGACCGGGTTTAGGGCGCCGGCCGACCGGCAGCTCGTGCGTATCGCCAACCGCCGGACCCATGTCGACGGCTCCGCCATCCAGAGGATGCTCGGCAGGATCGGCGGCCGCAGCCCGATCGTGCTGCCGCATGTGGAGGGTCTGCTGGCGAGTGTGGAGGGCGTCGACAGCGATTCCGTGCCGGTGGCCGCCGCACATCCCGACCTCGCGGGCGCGACGCTCGCAGCCGGCGACCTCACGGCATGGAAGCCGTGGCGCGACGATCTCTCCTACGGCCAGGTCGACCGGATCGTGCTGCCCAAGGCGCTGGCCGAAAAAGGCGGCATCGCCGTCGGCGCGCGGATCACGTTGTCGATCAAACCGCGTTCCGAGGCCGACCAGACCAGGGACCTCGCCGCAGTCGTCTACGTGGAGGCCTTGTCGAACGGCGACAGGATCCTCGTCCACCCGGCGCTTGCCGGCATGATGGCGCGCGGCCGGATCCGCAAGATCGCCTATGACGGCCAGATCAATTCGCTGATCCAGTCGGACCCCGGACTGCGCGGCTTCCGCGCCTATGCCACGACCATCGACGAGGTGCCGAGGCTGGCGCGCGAGCTGACCGAGGAAGGCCTGGAACTGAGGACCAGGGACAAGCAGATCGAGGTCGTGCAGCGCACAGACCGGGCGCTGACACAGATGATCCTGCTGATCGGAGCGGTCGCGCTGATCGGCGGCGTGGCGGTTCTGATCGCCAGCTTCTATGCCGCGGTCGAGCGCAAGAAGGGCGAACTGGCGCTGCTGCGCCTGGTCGGACTTTCGCGCTGGAGCCTGTTCACGATGCCGGTGCAGCAAAGCCTGATGTTCGGGGTTTCCGGCTTTCTGGTCGCCTATTCCCTGTTCCTTATATTCGCGGGCATCATCAACAATTTCTATGCCGCCGATTTGCGCTTGCCGGGGAGCCTCTGTCGGCTTCCGATGGGCTACGTTATTTCGTCTCTGATTGTTACAATCGGACTGGCGGCGCTCTCGAGCACCATCGGCGCGGCGCGGGCGACACGCATCGACCCGGCCGAGGCGCTGCGGATCGAATGAGAAGGTCATGAGGTATCCGAGGATGAACGGCGATCGTCGCACCCAATGTCTCCGCCCCCGCCGCCGAGTGCTTCGGCCGGCAAGCCGTTCTATGATTCTGGCGACGACGCTGGCGATCGGATTCGGCGCCGCGGCCCTGGCCGACGAGTCGGCCTACAATCCGCAACCGGCCGCCGGCGACGTCATTCTGCCGATGCCGGGCGGCTACAAGATGGTTTTCCGCAAGATCGCCGTGCCCGGCGACGGATACTGGGGCAAGGGCGAACGCATCCTGGTGCTCGGCGACGAGGACACCACGGTGTTCTCGCCGAAGCGGACGGTGCGTATTGGCGCCAATTTCCGGAACGGCAATTCCGACTGGTATCTGGTCATCGGCAAGTACGAAGTATCGATCGGCCAATATGCGATGCTGATGGGCAACGGCGACCTCGCCGCCGGCCTCAAGATCGTCGCCGACAAGATCGGCGACAAACGCCTGGCGAACCGGCTTAAGCCCGACAACCGCTTCATCGACAAGACCCTCGCCCTGCCGATCCGCTCGCTCACCTTCTACGACTACCAGGAATTCATCGCCCGCTATAACCAGTGGTGCTTCGCCAATGCCCAGTGCAACGAGGCGGTCCGCGACCAGTTCGGCGAAGGCGGCTATTTCCGCCTGCCCACCGAGTTCGAATGGGAATACGTCGCCCGCGGCGGCCGCGAGGGTGTCGTCAAGCGCGAACAACTCCCCTTCCCGCCCGACAAGATCACGGACTTCGCCAACGTCAATGCCTCCAGCGGCCGAAAGAAGAACCACGCCAAGCCGATCGGCTCACTGCAGCCGGTCTCGGGCCTGTACGACATCTTCGGCAATGTCGCCGAATACATGGCCGAGCCCTATACGATGGACTACGGCTTCGGCACCGTCGGCGGCCAGGTCGCCCGCGGCGGCAGCTATTTCAATACGCCCTCGACGCTTTCCGTCTTCAAGCGCATCGAAGTGCCGTTGTTCCGCTCGAGCCAGACCTCCATCGTCCCGGTCCGGTCTCCCTTCTACGGCATCCGGCTGATGGTCGGCGCGCCGGCGACCGAGGGCAAGGGCGTCATCCAGAAGATCGAGGAAGAGCATAAGGCCGCCTATATCCCGGTTGGCGGCGGCGGTCCCAATGGCGGCGATCTCGCGGGCAACAGCCGCAGGAAGGCCAAGAAGCTGGGCGCCATGACGGCGGGCCGCGTCGTTCCGATGGCCGACAGGGTCGGCGGCGACGACTCGAGCGACTATTTCGTCATGACCACGGACGAGTTCGGAGACATCGACATCGACGTCTCGGTCGAAGACGGCGCGGTCGTGGCCGACGTTCAGCTCGTGAACCGGCGACAGCGGGTGGCGGCCTCCCCGGGCCGGCCGGGCCGGATGTCGCTGAAGAACCTGCTTCCCGGCACGATCTACGTACGCTTCTATTCGTCCTCGGGCACAAAGGAGGTGCAGTATTCGGCCAAGGCGACCTTCACGGCCAACGACGCGCCGGGCAATCTCGCCAAGGAGGCGCAGGATCTCGGCCGGTTGACTTCAAACGGCGTGACGATCAACCAGTGGGTCGGCCGGACCGACAAGGTCGACTACTACAAGTTCCGGCTCGATTCCAAGGACACGATCTCGCTGCGGGTCTTCGACCTGAGCGGCGACGCCAATGTCGAATTGCGTGACGCCTCGGACAAGCTGCTTACGGATTCGAAATTCGGCGGCCGGGCGAACGAGAAGATCGAATACGCCAATGCCGCGCCGGGCGACTACTATGTCCGCGTCTATCTCGCCGGCACGCTGCCTTCCGAATACAAGATGGCGCTGGGACGCGGCGCGGTCGACACGGCCGGCCAGACAATCACCACGGCCCGCGATCTTGGCCTGCTGCAGAACCGGGCGATGAACATCGCCGAAAGCGTCGGCGGCGCCGATGCATCCGACTATTACAAGGTCGCGGCCGCGGGTCTGTCGCTGATCAAGGTGGAACTCGGCAGCCTGACGTCGGACGCCGACCTGCAGGTGCTCGATCGCACCGGCAAGGTGATCTATTCCTCGACCCAGACCGGGACCACGGCCGAACGGATCTACCAGCGGATGGACTCGGGGACATTCTATGTCGTCGTCGTCGGCAAGGGCGGCACGCCGACCCCCTACGCGCTGAATGTCGAGGTGCAGTCCCACCTGCCCTATGACGATTTCCGCCTCGCCTACCAGCTCGACCTGTCGAGCGGGACGGCCCGCTTTGGCGGGCGGTTCGTCTCCAATTCGCAGCACCGCTGGGCGAAGGTCTACCTGTCCAAGCCCGGCAAGCTGCAGGTCAATCTCTCGGCTCCCGGCGCCGACAGCGGCGCCAATCTCGACATCACCGTCTGGCACAACGGCAAGAACATCTACCGGTCCACCGGCCCCTCGGCGAACGAGTTCTTCTCCCGCGATCTTCCGGTAGGCCTGGTTTTTGTCGACATCCACAATCCCAAGGGCGACAACACGCCCTACAACCTGGTCACCCGCTTCACGCCGTCGTCGAACGGCGGCGGCAGCAGTGGCGGCAGCGGCGGCAGCGGCGGCCCGTTCTCGGGCGGCGGTTCCTCGTCGGGAGGGTCTTCGAGCGGATCTTCGGGATCTTCAGGATCGACGAGCAAGGCGACCTCGCGGGTCGTGGCCAATTATCGCGACTGGACGGTCGGCGTCGGCACCAACTCGACGGGCGGACGCTACTGCTACGCCTATACAAACGCGGTCTCGGTCTCGCCGTTCAACTGGCGCAAACGCACGCCGACGCTTTATTTCGACGTCAACTACCAGGTCAACAACCGGGTCGGCCATCGCCTCGACTACACCGCCCCCTACAAGACCGAATACCCGATCACCGCTACGGTGACGATCCGCGGGCGCTCCGTCCGGATACCGGCGGTCAGGATCTCCAACAACGCCATCGACTACCGCTCTCTCGAACGATGCGGCAGCGGCTGGTGCGTCTCGAACCGGGGCATGCGGGCCTTCTCGGACGGCACCAACATGACCTTTACCGGCAGGACCAGCGACGGCCGGCCGTCGCGGGTCGAATATTCGCTCTACGGCTTCAAGGATGCCATCACCCGGATGAACCGGGAATGCCGGGTCCGCAACACACTGGTCAAAAGATAGACGGAATGATGAGGCAGACTTGCGACCTCTCTTACGAGAAAGATTCGGTGGAACGGTGAGAACTCCAGCAAAGATCGCAATACGGCTTCTCGTCACGGCCGGCCTGGCGGTGGCTGCGGTAGGCGGCCCCGCCAGCGGTGCCTCGTATTCGGTGGAAACGACCGAGATCGCCCAATACCGGAAGAGCCTGGCGCCGGCCGAAAGACGGCTTCTGCATTATCTGCTGGCCTGGTCAGGCGACTTTCAGGGCGCGATTTCGGACGAGTTCGGCGAGACCAGCGTCCAGTCGGTGGTCAATTTCCAGGCGCGACTGGGCAACGCGGCGACCGGACTGCTGAATGCCAAGGAGATCGAGGCCCTGGTGGGCGAGGCGCGCGAGGCGATCAAGAAGACGAACTACCGGCTGATGAAGGACAATTTCTCCGGCGCCATCGTCGGCCTGCCCGGCTCGGTCAATTTCAAGGGACGCCACGACGGTGGCGGCGCGATCTACGCCGACGAGGATAAGCAGCTCGAAATCCGGACCTACGCCTACACTGACAATTCCCGTTCGCTGGTCAAACTCTATAAGACCTACCTGGCGGAGATTTCCGCAGACCGGCTGCTCGACGACCAGTTCCGGGGCGACAATTTCACCCTGAGCTGGACCGACGAGGAATCCCGGTACCGGATCATCCGGTTCAAGGACCGGCGCGGCATCCTCAAGGGCGTCGGGGTGCGCTTCATGCTCGACAAGCAGCAGGATCTCGAGAGCATCCGTATGGCCCATCTGGTGGTTTCCGACTACGCGCCGTTCGACCGCACCGCACGGGTAAATATCGTCACGGCACCGAAATTCAAGGGATTCAAGGCGGTGACCCCGCCCGGCGGCCCGCACGCTTCCGACCGGGGACCGACGTCGTTCGGAACAGGATTCTTCGTCTCGGCCGCCGGCCACGTGATGACCAACGCCCACGTGGTCAACGGCTGCCGGGAGATCCTGGTCGGCGAGGACAAGAAGCCGGCCGTGCTGATCGGATTCAACGACGACGTCGATCTCGCGGTCCTGAAAACCGGAATCGTTCCGGAAGTCTATGCGAGGTTTACCGACAGCCCGGTCCGCCTTGGCGAGGACGTCGCCGCGTTCGGCTTTCCCCTGCGCGGCATCCTGTCGGAGGAGCTCAACATGACCACCGGCAATGTCAGCTCGCTGCGCGGGCTTGGCGGCAACGCGTCGAATTTCCAGTTCACCGCGCCGATCCAGGCGGGCAATTCCGGCGGGCCCGTCGCAGACCGCAGCGGCCGGGTCATCGGCATCGCCACGAGCAAGCTCAGCGCCGGATATGTCGCAAGAAAGGCCCGCGACGTTCCGCAGCTGGTGAATTTCGCGGTCACCTACGTCCAGGCGGTCCGCTTCCTCCGGCGCTGGGGCATCCGGCCGGAACAGGTTCCGGCTGGCGAGGCCCTGCCGAGCTGGAAGCTGGCGGCCGACGTCAAGAAATTCGTGCTGCCGGTCGTCTGCCACCAGCGGCCCGGAGCCCGGGCCGCAAGGCGGTAGGTTCGGTTTTCAGCGAAACCGCGAATGGCATCAGTGCATGCTGATCCACTCGCGGGCTTCGCGTTGCGCCCGGGCCACTTCGTCCGATGACATCTCGTCGCTCAATTCGGAGCGATAGCCGGCGGCCTGCTTGTTGCCTTTCCAGGCAGCGAGGTTGAACCACTTGTGCGCGGCGACCAGATCGGCGGGAACGTCCCGGCCGGTCGAGTATTTCATCCCCAGTTGAAAGAAGATGTCGGCCGAAGCGCCTTCGGTGCCGATGATGCCGGACGTGGCGTCCAGTACTTCGAAACGTGCCATTTGAAGTCTCCCCAATAAAGACCGGCTTTCCTTTCCGTATCCGGTCTATGTCCCAGTTTCCCGCCGGTCGGACGTCGTCCGGCGTCTGAGGGGAAGTCTCGCGCCCGGCGCTGAATCCAGCCTTAACCGCGAGGCTTAATGAATTGAAAAACAGGCAAAAACGACTCTTTAACTTCATCACTCGTTAGCGATGAAAACGGACCGGATTCCGCAGGATTCGCCCACACGGCCGAGAGGCCGGCCGGCAGGCTTGGAGAGACTCCGTTAAACATGGCGGGAAAACCCGTCGCGACCGGTTGGCTACCGGGAGTCGATGCCCGGAGCCCGCATCGGGACATCGGCTCCAAGTATCACTGCTGAAGAACCAGCCAGTTTTCCGTCAACACGGCGAGTTGGCGAGGCGAACGGACCCGAAAGGTCCTGACATGCGATGGCGCGGATGTCAGTCGACGGATAGTCCGGTTCCTCCGTTGCCGGATCCATTGGACAATCCTCCAAGGCAATCTGGATTCGAACCTGTCGGCGCACCCGTCGGCTACCTCGGGGCGGACCCTGCCGTAGTTGAACACCGTTCGCAGGAAATATCGGCAGAAACACCGGCAAAGCGAGTAATCGAGGCAGACGATCGCATCCGCCCGGGACACCGCCGCGGCGTATCCTGTGTTGATGTCACCTTCCGCGATCCAGTTCCCATCATCGAGCAGCGGGTGAAGATGCGCCACGACCTCGTCGCCCGGGCGCATGCCCCAACCCTCCGTGAACTGAACCCTGTCGAAATGAACGACGGGAAACCCGGTCAGCTCCGCAAGACGCAACGCGAACGTCGTCTTGCCGGCGCCCGGCGGCCCGACGATCAGAATCCGGTCGCCCAGATCCCGCAATCTGTGCATGTCTTGTCACGCCGCGCCCGGCGCCCCTGACTGACAATGCCGCACGCCCGCGAACAGGCGCACGGATACTATCCCCGGTGGATTTATGGCATCAGTCCCAGCGGGTTGGCAAGGTCAGCAGGCCACGGAACGCCCAGCCGCCGATCCTGACCGGACTGTCCTCGTCGAGGCGCAGGTTCGGAAACCGCCGGAAGATGCCCGGCAGCGCCACGTCGGCGACCAGAGTGCGGGAGGCCGCGGCGCCGGCGCAGAAATGCGGGCCGGCGCCGAAGGCGATATGGGCAGTCGCGTTCGGGCGGGTGACGTCGAAACGGCCGGGATCGTCGAACTCGTCCTCGTCGTGATTGGCCGAGGAGAACATCAGGAACACCCGGTCCTCGGGCTCGAAGGTCACCCCGCCATAGGTGTGGCGGCTGGCGACGCGGCGCGGCGCCATGCCGATCGGCGCCAGCCAGCGGACATATTCGTCGAAGGCCTGATGCCAGCTCGCCTTGCCGTCGAGCACCAGGGCAAGCTGGTCGGGGTGGGAGAGCAGCGCCCAGACGGCGCCGGCGATGGCGTCGCGCGGCTCGTTCTGGCCGCCGCTGATCGCCAGCTTGACATTCGCCCGCACGGTCTCCATCGGCAGCCCTGCGGCGATC
>Ga0209692_10003258_pt1 | contig 16008 bp, 13 predicted proteins | sample tdDd472_FD_187129 | JGI IMG/M metagenome (GOLD analysis project Ga0209692, IMG submission 187129) | Marine sediment microbial communities from the Atlantic coast under amendment with organic carbon and nitrate - tdDd47.2 (SPAdes)... | ecosystem: Environmental > Aquatic > Marine > Coastal >...
AAGCCGCCCTTTCCCGACGGCATGCAGACCATCGTCTTCGGACTGGGATGCTTCTGGGGCGCCGAACGCGTGTTCTGGAAGATGCCCGGCGTCTATTCGACCGCTGTCGGCTATACCGCCGGCCATACGCCGAACCCGACCTATGAGGAAGTCTGCAGCGGCCGGACGGGGCATAACGAAGTTGTCCTGGTGGTCTACGACCCGGCCTTGGTGGACACGGCGGAAATCCTGAAGACATTCTGGGAATCGCACGACCCGACCCAGGGCATGCGCCAGGGCAACGATGTCGGGACGCAATACCGCTCCGGCATCTATGTCTCCACGGAAGAGCAGCGGCTGCTGGCCGAGGCATCGAAGCGCGATTACGAGGCCGCCCTGGGCAAACACCGGATGGGCCGGATCACGACCGAAATCCTGGACGCGCCGCCGTTCTATTATGCGGAGGACTATCACCAGCAGTATCTGGCGAAGAATCCGAACGGCTATTGCGGTCTGGGCGGTACGGGGATCAGTTGTCCGATGCCGAAGGCGGTCGATACCGCGGCGGAATAGAGTGACGGTTACGCCGATCGGGGAAATACGCGCGCCGGGTTCAATTGACCTCGGCAATGTTGAGCGCCATCTCCCTCGCCGCGGCTTTCTCTAAGGCCACATTCTTCTTCGCGGTGACCCCGTCGAAATCCTCGACGCCTTGGCTCAACGCGTAACACGCCAGGCTGATCGACAGCGGAATCTGGACTTTCTTTCCGTCCCGTTCGCCTTTTTCGTAGTACTGCAGCACCCGCCGCTTGAGACCCAAGGCGTCCGCGGCGTCCTTCTGCGAAAACCCCATCTGCTTGCGCCAACGCTTGAACTGGCCCGGTGTCACTTTTTTTCCTCGGTTTTTCTAATATGCGGCAGCGCAACAAGTGGTTGAGTTGCCTTAACAAACGGCCGGCGGACTGTACAAAGGCCTGATTTGTGGATCAAGAAAAAGCGCACACGGTGCACTTTTTTCTCTTGCGAGGCGCACGATGTGCGCTTAAATAATATCCGAAAGCGCACGAGGTGCGCAAGACGGAACATGGAATGACCCGATACGGGTATTCGTGACTGCCGTCCTACCAACAGGAGTATAGGTCATGACACACACGTTATATGTCTGGCGCGAAAAAGCCTATGACGGCGAAATCGCGTTGGCGCGTAAGGGTCATCTGCTCAACTCCGCTGGGGCACGGAAGGCCAATACCTTGGAAATCAAGCCGAAGCTTGTCTACCGGGTACGCCATGACGACGCGGAAGAGCTGGTGACGGATCCGGTGGAAGTCTACCACCTGACCCACAAATACCCGCAAAGTACAGTCGATATCCTGCCGGTCATCACCTGATACCAAGCCCGTTCCGCTCCAAGGGCCTTCCCCCCCTCGGCCCCCCTGTAGGGAACGGAACGACGACAGGCAGCGATCAGCGCGAAGCCTCCTCAAGAGCTTCGCCATGCAAGGGGCCGGCGTTTGTGTGGAGCGCCGGCCCCTTTCTTCTTGACCGCGTCAATCGGCGACAGTACCGTCCCGGCCATGAACCAGAAGCCTTCCCATAGGCGCGTCGGGCTCCTTCTCGCCCTACGACTTATCGGCCCGGCGTCCTAACGCCGGGGGCCGCAAGGCCGTGCTTTGCCCCGCAAAGCAACCTCCCGAAGGGTAATCCTTCCGCGTAACGTACGATAAGTCAGGTTCCATCAATGTTCTCGAACTGCCTTCATTTTCCCGGCACCGTCGCGGCGGATGTCGATATGGCGATCCGGCTTTGCACGGAGCTGCCCGCACGACTTATAAACGGTCGCCGAATGACGACGGCCCGTCGGCGACCGTAACGAGCGCCCTAACGCAAACGGAACACAGACAAAGATATCAGACGCCGGCGCGGAAATTCCCCGGCGTATCAGGAGAGAAACCATGGCAACCACGATGCCGTTCCAGAAATACCGACCGTTCCAGCCGATCGACCTGCCGGAAAGGACATGGCCCGCCAAGACGATCACCAAGGCGCCGACCTGGTGCAGCGTGGATCTGCGCGACGGCAACCAGGCCCTGATCGAGCCGATGGGGCCGGAACGCAAGATGCGGATGTTCGAAACGCTGGTGAAAATGGGGTTCAAGGAAATCGAAGTCGGTTTCCCAAGCGCCTCCCAGACAGATTTCGACTTCGTCCGTAAACTGATCGACGAAGACCGGATTCCCGACGACGTCACGATCCAGGTCCTGACCCAGGCCCGCGACCATCTGATCGCCCGCACATTCGAATCCGTAAAGGGCGCGAAACGGGTGATCCTGCACCTGTACAACTCCACCTCCACCCTGCAGCGCCGCGTCGTCTTCAAGGAAGACCGCGCGGGCGTCCGCAAGATCGCCGAGGAAGGCGCCAAGCTGGTGATGCAGCATGCCAAGGCGCAGACCGACACGGAATGGGTCTTCCAGTATTCACCGGAAAGCTTCACGCAGACCGAGTTGGATTACGCCCTGGAGGTTTGCGAAGCCGTGATGGATATCTTCGAAGCCCGTCCGGACAACAAGGTCATCATCAACCTGCCGGCGACCGTCGAAGTTGCGATGCCGAACGTCTACGCCGACCAGATCGAATGGATGGCTAGGAATTTCAGCGACCGGGACCGGGTGATCCTGTCCCTGCATCCGCATAACGATCGCGGCACCGGCGTCGCCGCCGCCGAATTCGGCGTCATGGCCGGGGCCGACCGGATCGAAGGTACCTTGTTCGGCAATGGCGAGCGGACGGGGAATGTAGATATCGTCACGCTGGGCATGAACATGTTCAGTCAGGGCGTCGATCCGACGCTCGACTTCTCCAACATGCGGGATCTGGTGAGCATCGCGGAATACTGCAACCAATTGCCGGTCCACCCGCGCCACCCCTATGCCGGCGACCTGGTCTTCACCGCCTTTTCCGGCAGCCATCAGGACGCCATCAACAAGGGGTTGAAGGCGATGGAACAGTCGAACAGCGGCTTGTGGGAGGTCCCCTATCTGCCGATCGACCCGAGTGACGTGGGCGCAACCTATGAAGCGGTCATCCGGATCAACAGCCAGTCCGGCAAGGGCGGCGTCGCCTATGTCATGGAGGCGGATCACGGCTTCAAACTGCCGCGGCGCCTGCAGATGGAATTCTCCAAGTCGGTCCAGCGGCTGGCGGACGAAACCGGGCAGGAGCTGAGTTCCAAGCTCATCTTCGGCACTTTCGACGAACAGTATCTGTCGAACCAGACGCCCTATTCCTTCGTCACCCACACGACGGTGCCCGACACGCATGCCTCAGAAATGCGCCGCATCGAGGCGAAGGTGAAACGGAACGGCGAGGAAATCACCGTTCACGGCAAGGGCAACGGGCCGATCGACGCTTTCGTGCACGCGCTGAAGGACGAGGCCGGCATAGAGATCAAGGTGATCGACTATTCCGAACATGCGATCGGAGAAGGGTCCGACGCCCAGGCCGTGGCTTATCTGGAGGCTGAAACCGGCGACGGCCAGCGCCTGTTCGGCGTGGGCCAGGATCAGAACATCGTCCGCGCGTCGCTGAAGGCGATCTGCAGCGCGGTCAACCAGGCCGTGAGCATGACCCAGGCATAACCCGCCCGTACCGACCCCCTGACAGCGAAAGGGGAGGCACGATCATCCGTGCCTCCCCTTTTCATTTCGCCCACTGTTTGGCGCTACTGCGACATCTGTTTCAGGTATTCCAGCACATCGGCCCGCTCGCCATCGTCGCGCAGTCCGAGATAGGCCATCTTGTTCCCTTTGATCAGACGGCGCGGCCGATTGACGAAGGTGTCGAGGTTTTCCGGCGTCCACACCAAGCCGGTGGACGCCGCTTCCCGGAAAGCATCCGAATACGCGAATCCCTCCATCGCGCCGACGGGCCGCCCCCAGATTTTGTGGAGCGACGGTCCCGTCCGGTGGCTTCCCGGCTCCACGGAGTGGCACTGGGCGCATATGCTCCTGAAAAGCGCCTCGCCATTTTCCGCATCGGCGGCATTCGCCTGCCCAGCGATCAACAAGGCCCCAACCGTGGCAATCGGCAAAAACGCCTTAACGGCACGCTTCATCCGTCTACTCCTTCTGTCCAGCCTTCCAGGATACGCCCCGAACGGAAAAACCGATCATATCACGGCCGGGCCGAGGGTCATTTCTTGTCGACACCGTTCAGGCTGGCCATCGCGTCCAACAGATGAGGCACATAGGAATCGCCATGGCCAAGCGCAACCGCCTGGGCAAAGGCCTGATAGACGCCGCTGCCCACCGGCGACGTGACGCCGAGGCTCTGGCACAGGGACTGGTAGTAACCCACATCCTTGCGCGCGTTCGCGAGCGCGAATTTGAGGCCCGATCCATCCCCTTCCAACGGATAGCGCATGACAGCCTGGAACATGCCGCTGTTCAGGATGCCCGCGGAAACCAGTTCGTGGAGCTTGGAAACATCGACGCCGGCCTTCCGCGCCGTGGTGATCGCCTCGCAGGTCGAAGACGCAATCGTCATGCCCAGGAAATTGTTCAACAGCTTGATCGTGTGGCCCGCACCCAAGTCGCCGATGTGGAAGATGTTCTCGCAGAATGTCGCCAGGACGGGTTTCACGTCCTCGAACAAATCGGCGTCGCCGCCCACCATGATGTTGAGGCGCCCTTCCTCCGCCTCGACCGGCGTGCGCGCCAGCGGCGCATCCATCAAACGAACCCCCTTCGCGGCAAGCGCTTCGGCGATCTTCTTCGTGGAGGACGGATCGGCGGTGCTGGTATCGATCAGGATCATGCCGTCGCGCGCACCCTCGGCGATACCGTCGGCGCCGAGCACGACTTTCTCGATCGTCGGAGAATTGGGAAGACACAGAAAGACGATGTCGGAGGCGGCCGCGACTTCCTTCGGGGTCTTCACCTCGGTCGCGCCCTTGGAAACCAGATCGTCGACCGGTTCGCGGTTCCGGTTGCCGAGGATTGTCAGCGAATGGCCCTTCAGCATCAGGTTCTTGGCCATGCCATGGCCCATCAGGCCTACCCCGATGAAACCCACTTTCCGTTTGTCGGACATGTTTCTCTCCCTGTTTCTCAAATTCCCCCGGACATTAGACACAGGCCGGCCGGAGGGCCAGACAGGGATACCATCTGCGATACTAAAATTTCAGCAGAAATCTCACTATGTTCCGCGTTCTTTCCGAGAACAGGGCGGGCGTGAAGAAACTTCCCGCCGCGCGCTTCGAGACTTCGCTCAATGTCGGGTAGGGGAAGGTCAATCCCGCGACGGCGCCGATCTTCCGCTTCCCGGCGATCGCCTGGACCCAGGGCATGATCAGCTCGCCGGCATGAGGGCCGGCAATGGTTGCGCCCTTGATCGTCCCTTTCTTGTCGGTGACGACCTTGATCAGTCCATGGGTGTCGCGTTCCGCCTGGGCGCGGTCGTTCTCCGCGAAACTCCAGCGCAGCAGCCGGAAGCCGCCCTCGCCCAGCGCCTCGGCCGCCTGGGCCTCCGTCATGCCGACATGGGCCAGTTCGGGGTCGGTATAGGTGACCCAGGGGAAAGCGGCGGTGTCCGATTTCGCCCAGAACATCTTGAACAGCATCTGCCGGATGATCAGGCCCGCATGGTAGCTCGCCATATGGGTGAACTGCAGACCGCCCGCCACGTCGCCGATGGCGAAGACATGGTTGTTCGTCGTCCGCAACCCGCCATTCACCGTGATGCCCTTGGGAGTATGATCGATCCCCGCGGCGGAAAGATTCAGGTCTTCCAGGTTCGGCCGACGCCCGGCGGCGATCAACAGATGGGTTCCGGTGATTTCGGATTGCGCCCCGTCGCACTCGACCGTCACCGTGACGCCGGACGGACCGGGGGCCACCGACAGCACTTTCGTGCCTTCCATCAGGGTCAGGCCTTCCGCCCGCAGCCGCTGTTTCACGATGCCCGCGCATTCGGGGTCGTCGCGGCCGAGGATGTCGAACATCTCCACGACCGACACCTCCGCGCCCAACCGCCGATGCGCCTGCGCCAATTCCACGCCGATCGGTCCGCCGCCGACGACGATGAGGTGGCCGACATTCTCGCCATTGTCGAAGATCGTCTCGTTGGTGAAATACGGCGTCTCCGCCAAACCGGGAACCGGGGGCACCAAGGCGCGCGATCCCGTCGCGATGACGAAATACTTGGCGCGAACGGTCTGTCCTTGGTCCGTTACCAGTTCACGCGGACCGCTGAATTTGGCGGATGCCTCCAGCACGGTGACGCCAAGTCCGCGGAACCGATCAACGGAATCCATCGGCGCGATCGCGGCGATCACGCCTTTCACATGGTCGCGCACGCTGCCCATGTCGATTTCAGGGGATGCGGTTTCGATGCCGAACCGGCTTGCGCTGCGCACCGTATGGGCGGCATGGGCCGCGGCGATCAGCGCCTTTGAGGGAACGCAACCGGTGTTGAGGCAGTCGCCGCCCATTTCGGCGCGTTCGATCAGGACGACACGAGCCCCCATCTGCGACGCACCGGCCGCCACGGACAAGCCGCCCGACCCGCCGCCAATCACACAGATATCCGTCTCTATCGTTTCCGGCACGTTTCGCACTTTCCATGGCTGCGCTGCTTCGCCTCGTACCTAAGTCGACGGAAAGCGGGGCTCCAAGCAAATCGCCTCACAAAACCGTCAGGACGAAAACCGTCACAGGGATTTCGAGGCAATCTCGTAACTATCCTTGCTGAGGACCGGCACCGCGACGATCCGCTCCAGCGCCGCCCGCATCAGGGATTGGCGGTCCGCGTCGTAGCGCCGCCAGCTCCCCAGCGCCCCGAGCATTCTGGCCGCGACCTGCGGGTTCAGGGAATCCAGTTCGATCACGCTGTCGGCCAGAAAGGCATAACCGGCGCCGTCCTTTGCGTGGAACCCGACAGGGTTCGCCATCGCGAATGCACCGACCAGCGAGCGAACCTTGTTCGGATTCCGGATGTCGAAACAGGGATGCTTGGTCAGCGCCTTGACCCGGGAGAGCGTATCCGGGCTGCAGGCCATGGCCTGCAGCGCGAACCACTTGTCCATCACCTGCTCGTTGTCCCGCCAACGCGCTTCGAACGCGCCCAGGGCCGCATCGCGCTCGGGCCCCTCGATCTCGGTCAGGATCGCCAGGGCCGCGATCGTATCGGTCATATTGTCCGCACGGTCGAAGCATTCCTTCGCCATCGCGGCCGCCTCCGGCCCATGATCGACGGTCAGATAGGCAAGCGCCGCATTGCGCAGCGCCCGCCGCCCGGCCTGCTCCGCCGTCGGCGCGAAGGCCTCGCGGACCTCATTCCCCGCCATGGTTTCGCGCAGTTCGGCGCGCAGATCGGCCCCGATCTTTTGCCGTAACGCGGTGCGCACGGCGTGGATTTCATCGACATGAACGATGTTGAGTTGTTCGCCCACGAATTCTTCCGTCGGCAAGGTGATCGCCAGGGCCTTGAAGGCCGGGTCGAGGCTGCTGTCCTTCAGAATGTTCCGCACCGCGCCGACGAAAGCATCCTGCCCCGCCGCGTCGACCGCGCCACCGCCCGCAAGGGCCGTCACCGCGGATTTCATCAGCCGGGTCGCGTATTGCTGTCCAGCCTCCCAGCGGGCGAAGGGATCACTGTCATGCGCCATCAGGAAGGCGAGGTCGTCGTCGGTCTGATCGGTGTGGAGGATGATCAGCGCCCCGAATCCGCGGTTGACCGACAGCACAGGCCGGTCGGGAATGTTCTTGAAGGTGATGGTTTGACGTTTCTCCGTCAGGTGAACGAGCCCGCCCTCGTCCAAGGCCGCCGCATCGCTGACCAGTTCCAGATCGCCGCCATTCGCGCCAAGCAGGCCGATCCGCAGCGGAATATGCAGAGGCAGCTTCTCGGTCTGGCCAGGGGTCGGCCGCGTCATCTGCTCGAGCGTCAACGTATGAGTCCTTTCCGCAGCGTCATAGGCTGAGGAAACGGTGACCTCGGGCGTGCCGGATTGCGAATACCAGCGTTTGAAATGGGTCAGGTCCCGGCCGTTCGCGTCCGCCATGGCGGCGACGAAATCGTCGCAGGTCACCGCCTGCCCGTCATGGCGCTCGAAATACAGGCGCAGGCCGGCGTTGAACCCTTCCTCGCCCAGCAAGGTCTGCATCATGCCGATGACTTCCGCGCCTTTTTCATACACGGTCGCGGTATAGAAATTGTTGATTTCTATATAGCTGTCCGGCCGCACCGGATGGGAGAGCGGACCGGAATCCTCCGGGAACTGACGGGCGCGCAGCGCGCGAACGTCCTGAATGCGTTTCACCGGCCGCGACCGCTGATCCGAGGAGAATTCCTGGTCCCGGAAGACGGTCAGTCCTTCCTTCAAGCTCAATTGGAACCAATCGCGGCACGTCACCCGGTTGCCGGTCCAGTTGTGGAAATATTCATGGGCGACGATGGATTCGATATTCGCGAAATCCGCGTCCGTCGCGGTGCCGGCATCGGCGAGGATGTATTTCGCGTTGAAGACGTTCAGGCTCTTGTTCTCCATCGCGCCCATGTTGAAATCACTGACGGCGACGATGTTGAAGATGTCCAGATCGTATTCCAGGCCGAAGCGTTCCTCGTCCCACCGCATGGAGCGGATGAGCGAGTCCATGGCGTAGTCGCAGCGATCCTGGTTCCCGTGTTCGACGAAAATGCGCAGGGTCACCTCGCGGCCAGACTTCGTGGTGAAGCGGTCTTCGACCATGGCGAGGTCGCCGGCCACCAGGGCGAAAAGATAGGACGGCTTCGGGAACGGATCTTCCCAGACCGCTTCGTGCCGGCCGTCGCCCAGATCGCGGTTCGAGATGTTGTTTCCATTCGACAGCAGCACGGGGCACGCGGCCTTGTCGCCGCGCAGCGTGACCCGGTACCGGGCCATCACATCGGGCCGGTCCGGGAAATAGGTGATCCTGCGAAACCCTTCCGCTTCGCATTGCGTGCAGAACATGGTCTTCGAGACATAGAGCCCTTCGAGGCGCGTATTGGCCTTGGGGTTGATGGCGACCGAGGTTTCAAGTGTCAGCACCTCGGGCGGATCGAATACCGTCAACGCCTCGTCGGACACTTCATAACCCGCGGGTGCCAGTTCCTTCCCGTCCACGGAAATCTTCAGCAGTTCCAGGTCTTCCCCATCCAGAACCAAGGGCTGGCCCGGCGTGCCGCCGGCGCGGCGCAGCTGAAGGACAGCCGAAACGATCGTTCTTTCCGGCGCCAGATCGAAGGTGAAATCGACCGCCTCGACGGCATATGCCGGCGGTTCGTAGTCGGAAAGCCGAATGGTCTTGGGAAGGTCGGTCTTCATGGGATTGTGCCGCTCCTGGTGTAGAGAACGGGGAAACTAGTGCATTTTCCCGTCCTGCACACCAGCACAAACCACGCGCGATTTCATCCGCCCCGTGACGAAGGCTGAAGCGATCCCGCGCGCACCGGGGGAGGATTACTCGCTCGGCTTCTTGTTCGGCGGACGCGCCTCGACGGCGCCGGCGCCTTTCTTGCGGGCAATTTCCAGGAACCATTCCGCATCACCCACCAGGGCCGCGAAATCCTGTTTATGGTTATCGTATTCGACGGCGCTGACGCAGATTTGAACGTCGATCATCTGCCCGGCATGCTGCAAGCCGCTGCGGCCGAGACGGTCGCAAATGCGATGCGCGGCCGGCAAGGCCTGGTCCAAGACCGTTTCCGGAAGGACCGCGATGAAGCGGCCGTCCTGAATGCGGGCCAAGGTATCGACCACCCGCAAGGAATGGCGCGCGATTTCACTGACGAACTTGATCACGGCGTCGCGGTTTTCGCGGCGTTCCTGCGCCAACAGGTCCAGGATATCGAACCGCAGAATGGAAAACGGCCGCTTGTACCGGCGCGCCATCTCCACCGCCTCGGTCCCGCGCAGTTCCGCATGGGACCAGTTGCTGCTGCTAGTCAGCGGATCCATGTGGCTGAGGCGCGTCAGATCGTCCTCGACCTTCCGCGTTTCGGTGACGTCGCGCACCACGGTCAACCTGCCGCCGCCATCCATCTCGTATTGGGCGACGATGATGACCTGCCCGCTGGGCAAAGCCTTTTCCAGGCCGTTGCTGGTCACATGCTCATGCGCGAGAATGTTTCGCGCCTCGAAACGCAGGGAGTCGAAGACGATGGTTCCATCCGCCGTTTCGATCCGAACGCCGTCGGATGCGATCTGCAGGGCACGTTCCAACGACTGGACGCGTGTTTCCAAATTTTGCTGTTCCGGGTCAGTCACTGCAAAGGTTCCACAATCCGTTTGCTGGAGTCTTTGTGCAGAATCCATCATTCTGGTCATGATTCATCATATCCGAAAAGGTGCGATTCCAACCGTTCATCACTGAACGTCTTAGGACAGCCTGCCCGTGTTCGCTGTGATCGGCGGCACGATTCACTAGAATTTGGATAAAATGCCGGGCATTGTTTCCAGCCTATGGAAGCATGTGCGGCGGAAGCGTGGCGGCGAACTCGCGGGGGTCGGTTCCGGTGAACGAAGGCCTCTTCCGCATGGCCGCCCAAAGCCGGCATAGACGGGGATATTTCCCGGCCAAGGCCGCGGCGGCGTCGACGCGCAACCCATAGTCCAGCATCGGCGCCAGATAGAAGTCCGCCAGGGTCGCCGTGCCATCCTCATTCTCCGGCAACAGCGATTCTATGACTGAAAACGCAGTGTCGGTCGTCTTGAGCGAGGCATCGACAACGGCCCGGTCCGTCCTGCCCCCCTCAACCGGCTTGCGCAGCACTTCCACGAACAGGCCCCAAACCAGTGCGGCATAAAGATAGCTGTCGCAAATCCCGATGATCTGGTTCTGCCGCGCACGGTCCATCGCGCCGCGGGGCTGAAGCGGCGGTCCCGGGAAAGCTTCGTCCACATAGCGGATGATGGCCTGGGTTTCGATGATCCGCGTCTTGCCATGCGTGAGGACAGGCATTTTGCCGAAAGGGTGCAAACCCCTATTGGGGTCCGGCGGATCGTCGGCGAAGGGATTCAAGGGAACAAGGCGATGCGCTACGCCTTTCTCGGTCAGGGCAAGGCGCGCAATCCGGACATAGACGCTGAAATCCATGCCGTGGAGTTCAACCGGTTCGACCATCGCACCCGCCTCTTCGTCATGCATCCGACCGCCGGGTGGCTCAACCGCGATCGAGCTCCTCCCAGATCGTCTCGACACGCTCCTTGATCATCAGCGCCTCTTCCCAACGGTCGGACAATTCATAGCCGTCCGGCCCGGTGATCGCGTATTCGGGCGGCCCCAATTCGCAGAGGAAATTGACCACGCCGTCGGCGGGCGCACGGCTGCGCCAGGACCGCAGACCGTCGGTCCACCAACGGCTGAACAGGTCGAACCACTTCTTGTGTTGAGGGAAGGAGATCTGCACCTGGACCTGTTCCCGGCTGGCCACGCGGCCCTGGAACGCTTCGGACCGGTTGAGGATCCGCTGGATCAAGGCGTCGTCATCTTCCGAAATCGGATACCAGAACTCCCTATCCACAAGAAAATGGGAAAGATCGGCGCATAACGGCATCTCGGGGATCGCATCGATCAGCTGCAGGGTCGCGAACAGATCGTTGGTGATGCAGTTCCGGTGCGTTTCGAACAGGATCGGCACTTCTTCCTCGCCCGCCATGTCGATCCAGGCCCGGATGACGGGGATCATGTCCGCCACCGCAATCGGCATCACCTGGCCGATGATGTTGACGTAACGGGTGTCGAATTGCTTCGACATCCGCAATACGGGCCGAAGGTCCTCGATGGTCTGGGGGAAGGCGTTGATCAGGCAGCCGAGTCCGTGACGCTCGAAATGGGGCCGCGTCGCCAACGCTTCGTCGTTGTTCATTACGCCCAGATCGATCGCCATACCGGCATAACCGGCATCGGCGACCATCTGGAAACTCTCCTCGACAGGCCGTTCAAATCCGTCGGGCCGCCGCAGCTCCATCGCCCAAAGCGACTGGAAGACCTCCAATCTCTGCATCAGGCGTGCTTCGCATCGGCGGGAAGATCAACCGGCAGACCGTCGGCGATCCATACCTGGTCCATCGGATAATCCGCTTCGGTCCGGCCGTTCATCAAACGCCGGATGGCTTGCGCCTGGAAGCCGAAATAGGTCATCGAATAGGGCTCGCGTCCCCACTTCTCCACGATATCCCGGTGCAAATCGGGAAGCAGGTGGAACGGCACCGACGGGAAAGTGTGATGCGCTGTGTGGTACTGCATGTTCCAGGCCATCCAGCGCATGAAACCGTTGGTGCGCAGGGTGCGGGTATTCTCAAGCGTATTCGGATTGTGGCTCAGTCCCAGATGTTCGCTGGAATTCTGGAGCTGATGGACGCATTTGGTCAGCATCATGGGCGCCAGCCAATAGATCACCGCAGCCCAGCTTTCGAAGGCCAGGGATGCCACGGCGATTGCGCAATAAAGCAGGAAATGGACCCTGCCTTCGAAGATGACCGTCGGGTGCTCCTTCTCGCGGATATAGGGCTCGATCACGACGCCGCGCGTAAACCGCAGGATCCGCGCGATGCGCGTCTGCCAATAGACGATCCCCGACATCCAAAGAAGGTAGCTGCCCAGCGTGTAGGGCTCGCGCGCCAGTTCCCCGTCCTTTTCCCAATCCTGGGTGTGGCGGTGATGGGCGAAATGCTGGATCTGATCGAAATCCCGCGGATAAAGCTCGACGAACCCGACCAAGCGTCCGAACCATTCGTTCAGCCACCTCGTCTGGAAGACGGTGTTGTGGCTCAACTCATGCTGCGCGGCATACAGGAAATTGAGCAGCACCCCATGCAGGATGAAAACCGGGACCGCCCAAGCGGTGCCCCAGACCTGCCACAGCAGGATGCCCGTGGCGCAAATGGCGCCCAGATGGCTTGCCATCTGCACCCCGCCCCGAAGGTCGGACTTCGCGCTGAGCGCCTTCAATCGTTGCGGGTCGATCAACCCGCGCTTCCCGACGAAATCGTCGACGGTCCGCTGCACCATGGATCAGCCTCCAAACTTAGCCTCCAAACTTAGAATGTCTAAGCGACAATCCCCCCTGCGGCGGTTCTTGAACCTGTTCTTGTTTCTTCAAATACCACGCATCATTCCGACAGCGCGGTCAGATTTTCTCGTGACTTCGTAACCATCGCCACGAAGTCGGTATAGACGGTGACGAATTGGAAGCCTTTCGCGATCCAGTCCTTCGCCATCTCGACCGAGCCGCAGTGAATGCCGGCGACGACGCCGCAATCGCGCGAGCGCCGGACGATCTCTTCGATCGCGCCGACCACTTCGGGGATCACCGGCACACCGGCGGGCTGATGCCCCAGGCTCAACGCCAGGTCGCTCGGGCCGACATAAATGCCGTCGATGCCGTCCGTCCTGCAGATCGCTTCCAGATTGCTCATCGCTTCCCGGGTTTCGATCATCGCCATGTTGATGATGGTTTCGTTCGCCTTGGCCGCGTAATCGGACCCGCCATAGAGCAAACCGCGCTGCGGGCCGTAGCTGCGCTCGCCGGCCGGCGGGAACTTGCTGTTCTTGACCAACATGGCGGCATCTTCCGGCGTGTTCACCATCGGGCAGATGATGCCGTAGCACCCATCGTCCAGAACGCGCATGATCTTGGCCGGGTCGTTCCAGGCGACGCGCGCCAGCGGCGTGCAGTCGTAGCGGCCGATCACCTGAAACAACTGCCGTGCCGTCAACTCGTCCGCGAAACCATGCTGCAAATCGACCGTGCAGGAATCCCAACCGACGCTGGCCATGCCTTCGGCCGCCATGGTTGAGTCCAACGCCAGCCAACCGTTCTTGACCACGCCACCGGAAGCCCAGATTTCCCTCACCTTGTTCGGCCGCACAGCCCATCCCCTTACGTATTGGAGTTCGTTTTCGAACGGGGTTCTTCCCCGGCGCGGCAGCATCGCCCGGAAGCGTTGCCGCTTCAAGGACTATGCACGCCGCGCATACCGGGGAATGCGCGGTTCAACGGTGCTGTTCCGTATTTCGAATGATCGCGCGGGGACGCGCCGGTCAGCTATTGCCGCGCCGGCCCATGCTCATGGCCCAGTAATGGGTATACTTCGCCTCGCCCCGGTCCAATGACAGGAAACGATACCCGATGCCGACATCGCGGATGTCCCGGTTCAGCATGGCTTCGCGGTGGCCCGTCTTCGAGTCGATCCACCCTTGCACGGCCGCGTCGGGCGTGCCCATGCCGGCGGCGAGATTTTCCAGGACGAGGCCGCTATAGCCGACCGCGGCGGCGCGGTCCCCCGGCCCGGTTCCGTTCGGCGTTTGATGCGCGAAATAGTCCCGATAGGCCATGTCGTCGGCATGGCGCTGGGCCGCTTCGTTCAGCACGGGGACGAGGCGAAGCGGGGGCAAACCATGCCGCGCGCGAAACTTGTTCACTTCCCGCAACACTTCCTGCCGCCAATTCCTGCCGGCCGGCTGCGGCGGATTGCCAAGGACCAGAACCCAGTATTCCGCGCCATTCAAACGCGGGTCGTCGATTTTCTCGACACCGACGCCGGCGCTGCCGAAACGGTTGTTGGCGATGGTCTGCCGGTTGTTTTCGCTGTTGAACCAACCGGCCGCGATGTCGTCGATGGGAAGGTCGCGCCCGGCCGACGCCACGATGCCGATATCACGGCACGGGAGGCCCGCATCCTCGATGAAGCGGCAGTAATTGACGTTTCGGCCCGATTTGGCGGCATAGCGCGCGATCAGCGACGCCGCCTTGGCCAGCCTTCTGTCGAACAGCAGGGGCGAAAGAACCCGGCTTTCCCGTGCGGCGTTGACCGCCTGCAGCAGATCGCCCTCCCGGTCCTCCGCCGCCGAAGCGCAGACCGGCGAGAGCAGCATGGCGGCGGCGAGGCACAACGCCGCCGCCCCGCCCCAACCTGAGGCGCGCGAAACGATGTTCGATCCGCCACCCGCCATGTTTCACACCCTACTGAATGACGATCTTCGGCGCGGCCCTTGGGCTGTCCAGCGTTTGGCCGGAGAGTTTTTCCCAGATAGCCGTGGCTATCTTAACATAAACTTTCGCATGCGCGCCGTCAGGGTTCGCTTCCACGATCGGATTTCCGCTATCGGCATGGGTGCGGATTTCGATATCCAGCGGCACCTCGCCCAGGAAATCGACACCCAGCTTGTCCGCTTCCGCCCGCGCGCCGCCATGGCCGAAGATATGCGCCTCGTGCCCGCAGTTCGGGCAGATATAGAGGCTCATATTCTCGATGATGCCGAGGACCGGCACATCGACCTTCCGGAACATGTTCAGGCCCTTGCGCGCATCGATCAAGGCGATGTCCTGCGGGGTGGAGACGATGACGGCGCCGGCCAGCGGCACGTTCTGCGCCATCGTCAACTGCGCGTCGCCGGTGCCCGGCGGCATGTCGACGACCAGGACGTCCAGCTCGCCCCAATTCACGTCGGACAGCATCTGCTGCAGCGCGCCCATCACCATCGGGCCGCGCCAGACGACCGGCTGGTCTTCCGCCACGAGAAAACCGATCGACATCGCCTTGATGCCGAAATTCTCCATCGGTTCCAAAATTTTGCCGTCGGCGCTTTCCGGCCGGCCGGAAATCCCCAGCATCCGCGGCTGACTGGGGCCGAAGACGTCGGCGTCCAGCATGCCGACCTTCAGGCCGAGCTGTTTCAGCGCCAGGGCGAGGTTGACCGCGGTCGTCGATTTGCCGACCCCGCCCTTGCCGCTGGCCACCGCGATGATATGAGCGATGCCGGAGGGACCGGACTTGCGGCCGGGCCGCGGCGGCGCCCCGGTGCTAGGGGCATGCGCCGCAGAATGAGAATGATCGTGGCCGTGCGCGTGGCCATGCGCGTGACCGGCGGACTGACCGGCCTTGCTTTCCGCCGTCAGGATCGCCGTTACGGAAAGAACGTTCGGCACCGCGTTCACGGCGGCTTCGGCGGCTTTCCGCACAGATTCCATCTCTTCCGCGCGGGCCGGATCGATCTCGATCGC
>Ga0209692_10003259_pt1 | contig 16007 bp, 14 predicted proteins | sample tdDd472_FD_187129 | JGI IMG/M metagenome (GOLD analysis project Ga0209692, IMG submission 187129) | Marine sediment microbial communities from the Atlantic coast under amendment with organic carbon and nitrate - tdDd47.2 (SPAdes)... | ecosystem: Environmental > Aquatic > Marine > Coastal >...
AGAACAGACCGAACTCGAAGGTGGGAAAAAGCATGCCGTGTCCGCTGCGGTCGGAAGGCGGCGATCAGTCGGCGAGGACGGACGCCGTCTCCGTCTTTCCGCCGTCCGGGGGCCGGATGTCGAGGCCCAGTTCGCGCCGGATCCTGCGGAAGACGAAGCGGCCGAATTTCAGCCGGCCATAGGGGCTGAAATGCAGGCCGTCATTGTCGCGCATGCGCCGCCGGGCTCCGTCCTTGTCGCGCCCGAAACCGGTATAGCGGCCATGGGAATCGGCGAAGACCCGCCAGGAGCTGATGTAATGCACGCCGTTCTTCGCAGCGACGCGCTTGTAGACCCGGTTGAGGCGCCGGTAGTCGCGCCGCATCGCAGACGGCCGGACGATCGGCAGGCCGACCCAGTAGACAGGCTTGCCCGAGCGCCGGAGGGTTTTCATGAAGGCGTCGGCCCGCCGCGAATAGACCCGGTACCAGGGTTTGGTGAAGCGCTGCAGCCGGCGCTTGTTCACCCACATGGACTGGCGGTCATTGCCGCCGATGATCACGAGCGCCATGTCGAAGCGGGTGCCGGCGACGATATCCCGGACCTTGTTGTTCCAGTTGTAGACGTCACGGCGCACCAGGCCGGTGCTGACACGGGAGAACTTGAGGAATTCGTAACGGCCGGAGCCGCGATGGGTCTCGGTAAGGCCCTTCCACAACTCGAAGGCGAGGGAATCGCCGATCACCGCGATGCGCCGCTTCGACGATCCGGCGGAGATCCGCATCGGCGCAGCGGACGCCTTTTCGATGCTGTCCTGATTCGCCGAGGCGATCTCGGGAGCGCCGACGGCCGCGGCGCCGATGACGAGGGAGGTTGCGAGGAGAAGTCCGGTGTTTCCGGAAGCTGTCGTCGTCAAACTCCAGAAGGCCATGCAGTATCCTTTCTACGGGTTTTTCGGGTTTCGTCTTTTCAGGTGGTGAATTCGGAACGCGGCCGGCATCGTCAGCCGGTGTCGTCAGGGGATGTCGGGTTCCGCGTCCCCCGCGTCGGCGCGGGCCGCCTTGACGGGCCCCGCCGCCAGAAGCGGCGCGGCGTCGATCCCGGTGGCGCCCATCATCCGGGCGACGTCCTTGAGGACGGTCACGATCTGTCCCTGCCTGCGTGCGGACAGATCCTCGAAACGGTCGAGGAAGGTTTCCTGCAGCAACGCCGGCGCCTTGTCGAGGGCGGTCCGGCCCTTGCGGGTCAGGCGGGTGTGGACGACGCGACGGTCGCGGACGCTGCGATAGCGTTCGACCAGGCCTTTCTCCTCGAGCCGGTCGAGAACCGACGTCACCGTCCCCTGGCTCAGGCTGACGCGCAGGGAGATCGCCCGGGTGGTCACCTCGCCAAGCTCGCGCACAGAGTTGAGAATCACGATCTGGGGAATCGTCAGGCCGCTTTCGCGGGCGACCCGTTTGGAGTGCAGATCGGTGGCGTGGATGATCTGGCGCAAGGCGACCAGCACGTCCTCGGACGCCTCCCGCATCGAGCCCCTCGCCCTGCGTCGCCGGGGAACGGGCTCCGGCGGCAGTTTGACGGTCTGGACGATCTCCGGCTCGGTCATGGGCGAATATCCTTTCAGGTCAATTGATTTCTACCCAAAACAAATGTGTTGTAAACATTTTTTCCATGTCGATTTCGGCGGTCGGCCTGACTCGATATCGAACGAAATTCTCTATGTATATCGAGGCTTTAGCGGATCCTCCGGCTGCAGGTGATCGATTGGTCCGGGATTTGCGGGTCGGTTGGACCGTGTCGCGAAGGGAGATCGGCCGCGACTGATCGGAATGGTCTGTTGACGGCGAGTATTCCCGGTTCGGGCGGTGGGGCGAGGTAAAACCGGTGGCGGCGACCTGAGGACCCCCAGAAAATACTGAAAATCCAACCACCTATTCTTGGTTGTATCGACTGCTAAAGAAAATCTGCGACAAATCGACCTTCGAAATCCGAGTTAAACAAATAGAAACCCAATGAAAGCCAGGCTGTCATGGAATAAAAAAGGTGGAGACGACGGAATGCGGACGACTGCAGCAGCGGAAAATCGGGATAGCGGCGGGTCGGAATCGGGAAGCCGGGGGGCGGTGCGTTTCATCACCGGCGGGCTGGACAGCGGCACAAGGGGGAAGGCCGTCTGGGATTCGGTTGCGTCGGATATCGACCGGGTTCTCGACAATTTCTACGTCGCGGTCGCCAATCAGCCTGAACTGAGGGAAAAGCTCGGCGCCGACGGCGAGCTGGTTCCGAAGCTCAAGCAGGCGCAGAGCAAGCACTGGGAATACATCCTCAACAACGAGCCGGACGTGGAATTCGAGGGCCGCGCCGTGCGGATCGGCGAGGCGCATGTGCGGGTCGGGCTCGAGCCGTCCTGGTATCTCGCGGCCTATGGCCGGCTGATGAGCGAATTCATTCCGCTGGTGCTGAAGAAGCACCGCATGTCGGTCGCCCGCCAGACCGAAGTGCTGCAGACGCTGATCGGCCGGCTGTTCTCGGACATGGTTCTGTCCTACGCGGCCTTCGAGCGCGGCACGATCCGCCTGCAGGCCGAGCAGCAGGAACGCGAACGCAACGTCAACAGCCTGAGGAATCTCGCCAAGACCGTCGGCGACATCAACGACGTCACCATGAACATGGCGATCCTGTCGGGCAATATCCGCAAGGCCACCGAAGGCGGCGAGGCGATCTCGGCCGCTGGCGCGCAACTGGTCGCCTCCATCGGGCAGATCGCGGAGACCAGCAGCGGCGCCGCCGGCGACGCCCAGGAAACCCGGGACGCCATCGCAGAAGGCCTGACGGCGATGTCCGGACTGTCGGACACGGTCGGGCGGATCGCGGAGAAGTCCGAGCAGAACGCGGAGAACCTCAGGGAGCTGCTGCACGCGTCCGAACAGATCGGCGAATTCCTGACGATCATCGAGAACATCGCCAGCCAGACCAACCTCCTGGCGCTGAACGCCACCATCGAGGCGGCGCGCGCCGGGGAGGCGGGCAAGGGCTTCGCGGTCGTCGCCTCCGAGGTCAAGGCGCTCGCGGTGCAGACCTCGAAGGCGACAGAGGACATCGCCCATCGGATCGATGCCCTCAGGCAGGGCATGGAGACGGTGCAGACCTCGGTGAGCGATTCGCAGAAGGCGATCGACGCCGGCCGGGAAACCATCGAGGACACCAACGGCCGAATGCAGGCGGTCGGAAGCCAGATCGCCACCGTGTCCGACAAGATGCAGGAAATCTCCACCATCCTGACCCAGCAGCAAAGCGCCTGCCAGGAAATCTCCCAGAGCATCGATGGCGTGGCGACGCTCGCCGGGCAGAACGAGAAGCGCCTGATGGAGATGAACGTGTCGCTGCAAAGCGCCAACGACAAGTTCGCGACCGAAGCCGGCGGCTGGTTCGATGCCGACAACCCGCGTTCGCTGTGCGAAATGGCGAAGATCGACCATGTCATGTTCAAGAAGCGGGTGCTCGATACGGTAACCGGTCGCGACGACTGGAAGGTGCAGGAGGTTCCGGACCATCACGGTTGCCGGCTGGGCAAGTGGTACGACGAGGTCGCCGGCACGGAAATCGGCAAGCATCCGGCGTTCAAGGCGCTCGAGGAGTCGCACAAACGGGTCCACGAGACCGCGATGCGGGCACTGGAAGCCGCCGCCGCCAACGACATGTCGACGGCGATGGATCATCTTCAGGCCGTGGAGACCGCAAGCAAGGATGTCCTCGAGGCGCTGGACCGGTTCTCGGAAGCGCTCGACAACGAGCTGCGCGACGCCGAGAAGCGCCGTTATCACCGCAAGCCGAGGCCAGGCAGGGCGAAGGTGCTCACCCGCGACGGCGCCCTCGACATCGAGGTCACCGACGTCTCCAAGTTCGGGCTCGGGATCTCCGGCCTGTCGGAGGATTTCGTCGGCCGGACGATCAGCGTCGAGCTGGATGGCCAAACCTTCGTCGGCGAGGTTGTGTGGACCGACAAACGGAAGAGCGGCATTCGGCTGATGACCGGAGAGGTCAAGACCTGAAGGCCGTCCCGGTCGCGCGCTATTTCTTTCGAGCGGCCTTCTCGACGTGGCGGGCGATGGCCGTGATCGGACTGTCGGCGCCGAGTTCCGCCGCCGCCGCGCGCCAGGTCTCCCGGTTGCCGGCGAGCAGCGGGGTCACCAGGTCGAGGCGCTCGGCGAGGCTGCCGGCGATCTCCACGTCCTTGAGCATCAGTCCGAGCTTGAAGCCGTCCGCATAGGCGCCGTTGAGGATGTCCTGGCGGATGCGCTCGGTGCTCCACCAGCTTCCCCCCGTCGACACTTCCAGCACGTCGACCATGGCCTTGGGGTCGAGGTCGTAGGCCTTGCCGATCTCCATGGCTTCCGCCGTCACCACGGCGGTGCCGGCGGTGATGACGTTGTTGATGGTCTTCATCGCATGGCCGGCGCTTAGCGGGCCGACGTGGAAAATCGCCCGGCCCATCAGTTCGAGGATCGGCCGCGCCGCCGCGATGTCTTCGTCGGAGCCGCCGCACATGAACACCAGTTCGGCAGCCTTCGCTCCCCATTCGGCGCCGGAGACCGGCGCGTCGATCATGCGCACGCCGCGGGCGGCCAGCACTTCGCCGGTGTCCCGCGTCAGCCAGGGTTCGGAGGAGGAGGTGTCGATCAGCAATGAGCCCGGTGCGAGGATTTCGGCGACGTCTTCGACGACCTCGCGGACGATGCGGCCATTGGGCAGCATGGTGACGACGATTTCGGCGTCCTTCGCCGCCTCGCGGGCGGACGCGACGCGGGGGACTGTGGCTTGCGCATTCGGATCGGGATCGTAGCCCACAACTTCGTTGGAGGTGGCGAGGTGAGCCGCCATGGCGCGACCCATGACGCCCAGTCCGATAAAGGCGATGCGCCGGCTCACAGCTCGCCCCAGACCTCTTCGGCGACCTCGACGATCATCTTCAGCTTCGCCCATTGCTGTTCCTCGGCGAGGATGTTGCCCTCTTCGGTGGAGGCGAAGCCGCATTGCGGCGACAGGCAGAGATTGTCGAGCGGCACGATCTTCGCCGCCTCCTCGATCCGCCGCATCAGTGCGTCGCGGTCCTCCAGTTCGCCGAGCTTGGTGGTCACCAGCCCCAGGACGATGCGCTGGTCGTCGCCTGTGAAATGCCGCAAGGGGGTGAAGTCGCCGGCGCGCTCGGTGTCGTATTCCATGAAGAAGCCGTCGATGTTCAGATTGTCGAACATCAGCTTCGCCACCGGTTCGTAGCCGCCCTCGCCGGCATGGGTGGAGCGGAAATTGCCGCGGCAGAAATGCATGGTGATGGTCATGTCGTCGGGGATGCCCTCGACCGCGGCGTTGACCAGCTCGACGAAGATCTCGCCGGTGCGGTCGGGATCGTCGCCGCGATCGCGCAGGGTCTGGCGGTATTTCTCGTCGCACAGCATGGCGATGAACACCTCGTCGAGCTGCAGGTAGCGGCAGCCGGCATCGGCGAAGGCGTGGACGGCCTTGTTGTAGGCGGCGCCGAGATCGGCGAAGAAGGAATCGTTGGTCGGATAGACGTCGCGGTTGATGACCTGGCCGACCGGCCGTCCGTAGAGCGCCGAAGGCGCGGGGATGGTCATCTTCGGCGTGCGGCTGGTGTGGTCCTTCAGGAACTTGAAGTGTTCGATCATCTGATGGCCGGACCAGCCGAGCTTGCCGGTGACCATGGCGCCCTCGGCGCGGGTCTCGGTGCCGGCGAAGGGCGAGCCCCTGTCCATGACCTGTTTCTCGCAGCCGTCGAGACCCCAGAGGAAATCGAGATGCCACCAGGAGCGGCGGGCCTCTCCGTCGGTGATGCCCTCAAGTCCGGCCGCTTCCTGGCAGGCGATCAACTCTATGACGGCGGCGTCCTCGACGCCGCGGAGCGCGTCGGCGTCGATCTCGCCCGCGGCGAACCGGGCCCGGGCGTCCTTGACCGGGGCCGGGCGGAGAAGGCTGCCGACATGGTCGGCGCGGAAGGGCGGTTTCCTGGTGCTCATTGCTGCTTTCGTCTTCGTTTTGTCGTGAAAATCGATCGGGTTTTCGCGGGCGAGTATAGGGCGACGGAGGGGCGGGCGAAACCGGCGTGTTACGCTCGTCGTCCGGATGACACCGCCTCGGCATTGAAACGGAATTGACGTCGGATTTAATATCAATTATTCATGATATATGGATAAGATTGATGCCGCCTCGGCCTTTGCCGCCCTGTCGCAACCCACGCGCCTCGACGTCCTGCGTCTTCTGGTGAAGGCGGGCCCCGAAGGGCTGCCCGCCGGCGAGATAAGCGACCGGCTGGCCGTCAGGCAGAACACCATGTCGGCCAATCTGGCGGTACTGCTGCACGCCCGGCTGGTACGCAACGAACGGCAGGGGCGGACGATCCGCTACTTCGCCGATTTCGAACGCCTGGGGAGCCTGCTCGGCTTTCTGATGGAGGATTGCTGCGGCGGCCGGCCGGCCCTGTGCCAACCGGTCATCGACGAAATCGTCTGCGTCTGAAGGAAACAACCATGATCGCAAATCCGTTCAACGTCCTGTTCCTGTGCACCGGCAATTCGGCCCGGTCGATCATCGCCGAGGCGCTGCTCAACCGCCTGGGCGAGGGCCGGTTCCGGGCCTTCTCCGCCGGCTCGCATCCGACGGGGACCCCGAATCCGCTCGCCGTCGAGCTGCTCGAGAGGATGAATTTCAAGACCGATTTCGCCCGCTCGAAGAGCTGGGACGAATTCGCGGCAGCCGACGCGCCGAAGCTCGATTTCGTCTTCACCGTCTGCGACCAGGCGGCGGCGGAAGCCTGCCCGGTATGGCCGGGCCAGCCGATGACCGCCCATTGGGGCCTGCCCGATCCGGCCGCGGTCGAGGGCAGCGAGGCGGAGAAGCGACTCGCCTTCGCCGATACCTACCGGATGCTCAACAACCGGATCTCGATCTTCGTCAGCCTGCCGCTCACCTCGCTCGACAAGCTGTCGCTGCAGAAGCGGCTTTCGGAGATCGGCACGCTGCGGGCGGAGGCCGGCGAAGAGCAGGTTTGATTTCGCTCACGGCCGTTTCGCGCGCCAATGGCGCGTTGGCCTGCGCGGGCGCGGCGCATAAGCGCCGGGCCCCGGTCGGGGCCTGTGTCGGTCGCGGTTCCTGCGGAACGCGACCGAGTTACTGGCGGTCCCTCGTGAGCCACCGAAACGTTAGCGTGGAAGCCGTGAACTCCGACAGGTTCTAAACCGCCTCCCAATCCCCCGTCTCGCCGGCGCGGAAGACGGCGTCGATGACGCGCTGGTTGGCGCGGGAATCCTCCAGGTCGAGGATCTCCTCGTTCGGATCGGAGACCGCCCGGACGAAGGCCTCGGCCTCGAGCCGGTATTGGTCGACACCTGGGAAGCGGAAGACCCGTTCGCTCTCATGCTCGGTGTCGTGCAGGCTGATCCACATGTCGTCATAGTCGCCGGCATTGAAGGGCCCGTGCACCTCGATGAAGCCGGTCTCGCCATGGAACACCATATTCTGGCGCAGAGCCAGCTGGGTCGAGCAGTAGAACGACAATTCGAAACCGCCAAAATCGGCGCGGACGCTCGCATAGGCATCGGTGCCGAAATCGGTGTCGCGCTCCACGGTCGCAGACACCCGCTCCGGCTCGGCGCCGGTGACGAAGCGGGTCGTGACGGTGGGATAGACGCCGATGTCGCGCAGGGCGCCGCCGCCCATGTCGAGCCGGTTGCGGGTGCTCTGAGGATCCATGTTGCGATAGGAGAACGCGCCCTGCACATGGCGCAGCCGGCCTATGGCGCCGTCGCGGACCAGCTCGCGCACCTTCCGCCATTGCGGGTGATAGGTGACCATGAAGGCTTCGGCGATCAGAAGCCCGGTGCGCTCGCGCGCCTCGATCAGCCGGTCGATCTCCTCGGCCCGCATGGCGATGGGCTTTTCGCACAAGACGTGCTTGCCGGCCTCCGCCGCTTTCAGCGCCCATTCCATGTGATGGGAAGTGGGGACGGGAATGTAGACGCCGTCGATCGTGTCGCTGGCGAGCAACGCCTCGTAGCTGTCGAAGACGTGCGGAATCGCGAACCGCTCGGCGGTTTCCGCCGCGCGGGCGGCATCGAGGCTGGCGATCGCGGTGACGATGCCGTTTTCGGAAGCGTGAATCGCCGGCAGCATCTTGTCGCGGGCGATGATGGCGGTGGACAGAACCCCCCAGCGGAACATGGAACCCTCCCTGTTTTCCTGCCACCACCTCATTTGCGGCGGCCGTTTTCGTGTTCGCGGGGACGATGCCACCGGTGGCGGTCCGGCGTCAAAAGCACAAGTGACGGAAATCTCGAAAATATCTAATATCGCAATGAACAATATTAATTTGATTGTGACAGCGGCGAGCCTATTTTCCGTGCCGAACAGACGCGATCCGGCGGCAGCGTCCGGCCGGGTGCGCCGATTGTCCAGAAAACCGAATTCGCGACCGGACCGCACCCGTCGCGACCGCCGCACTCCCCGGGAGATCACCATGCCGCACCGCAAGGAAATCGAGGTCAATGGCCGCACCTATCGCTGGCCCGAAGCGCCGGTCGTCGTCGTCTGCGTCGACGGCAGCGAGCGCGCCTATATCGACAAGGCGGTCGCCGCCGGCCGCATGCCGTGGACGGCCGGGATCCTGAAATCCGGCACCGACCTGACGGCGCTGTCGGTGGTCCCGAGCTTCACCAACCCGAACAACCTGTCGATCGTCACCGGCCGGCCGCCCGAGGTGCACGGCATCAGCGGCAATTACTTCTACGACCGGGAGACCGGCACGGAAGTGATGATGAACGATCCGAAATTCCTCAGGGCCGGCACCATCATGGCCGCCTTCCAGGAGGCGGGCGCCTCGATCGCGGTGGTCACCGCCAAGGACAAGCTGAGGAAGCTGCTCGGCAACGGCCTGAAATTCGACGGCAGTGCGGTGTGCTTCTCCGCCGAGCGCTGCGACGAGACCAGCATGGCCGGGAACGGCATCGACGACGCCCGCGCCTGGCTCGGCTGCGAGGTGCCCGACGTCTATTCCGCCGATCTCAGCGAGGTGGTGTTCAAGGCCGGCGTCAAGCTTCTCGCCGAGCGGCATTTCGACCTGATGTACCTGTCGACCACCGACTTCATCCAGCACAAATACGCGCCCGGCGATTCGGTCGCCAACGACTTCTACGCGATGATGGACGGCTATTGGGCCGAGCTCGACCTGCTCGGCGCCACCCTGGTCTTGACTGCCGATCACGGCATGAACCCGATGCACCATGCCGACGGCTCACCCAACGTGGTCTACCTGCAAAGCCTGCTCGATGACATTCTCGGCGAGGGCAAGACCCGGGTGATCCTGCCGATCACCGATCCCTACGTGGTCCATCACGGCGCGCTCGGCGGCTTCGCCACCGCCTATCTGCCCGAGGGAGCCGACGTCGCCGAAGTGGTGATGAAGCTGAGCGCGGTGCCCGGACTCGAATGGGTCGGCACCGGCACGGAAGGCTGCGCCCGGTTCGGCCTGCCGGCGGACCGGATGGGCGACATCATCGCCATCTCGGCCCGCAACACCGCGGTCGGTTCGAGCCCGGAAGGGCACGATCTCTCCAAGCTCAAGGAGCCGCTGCGCTCCCATGGCGGACTGTCGACCCAGGCGGTGCCGATGATCGTCAACCGAAAGCTCGAAGGTCTCGATCCTTCCGCGACGATCCGCAATTTCGACGCCTTCGCCATCGGTCTCAACCATGCCGCCCAGATGGCGGAAGCCGCTTCCTAGCCGGCCACACAGGAGTTCGGAATGAGCGCATTGATGGAATCCGCCACCCCGCGCCACGAACCGATGCGCATCGCCGGCGAGAAGGTCGACGCCGATAGCCGTATCGAGGTCCGCTATCCCTATACCGACGCGGTGATCGGCACCGTGCCGGCGGGCACCGCCGCGCACGCGCGCCGGGCGATCGAGGCGGCGGCCGGCTTCAAGCCGACCCTGACGCGCTACGAGCGCCAGCGGATCCTCGAGACCGCTGCGGACAAGCTGGTCGAGCGCCGCGACGAGATCTCCGACCTGATCACGCTGGAACTCGGCATCTCCAAGCAGGATTCGCTCTACGAGGTCGGCCGCGCCTATGACGTGTTCTCGCTCTCGGCCCAGCTCGCGATCCTCGACGACGGCGAGGTCTTCTCCTGCGACATCACCCCGCAAGGCAAGGCGCGCAAGATCTTCACCCTGCGCGAACCGCTGAACGTGATCTCGGCGATCACTCCGTTCAACCATCCGCTGAACATGGTCGCCCACAAGGTGGCGCCGGCGATCGCCACCAACAACACGCTGGTGTGCAAGCAGACCGAGCTGACGCCGATGACGGCGCTGATCCTCGCCGACATTCTCTACGAGGCCGGCCTGCCGCCCGAGATGTTCTCCGTGGTCACCGGCTGGCCAACCGAGATCGGCCCGGAAATGATCACCAATCCGCATATCGACCTGATCACCTTCACCGGCGGCGTGCCGGTGGGCAAGCTGATCGCTCGGACGGCGGGCTACAAGCGCACGGTGCTGGAACTGGGCGGCAACGATCCGCTGATCGTGCTCAACGATCTCGACGACGACGACCTCGCCAAGGCCGCCGATCTCGCGGTCGCCGGGGCGACCAAGAATTCCGGCCAGCGCTGCACGGCGGTCAAGCGCATCCTGTGCCAGCAGAGTGTCGCCGACCGTTTCGTGCCGATGGTCGAGGAACGGGCGCGGGCGATCCGCTTCGGCGATCCGATGGACCCGGAAACCCAGCTCGGCACCGTCGTCGACGAGGCGGCGGCGAAACTGTTCGAAAGGCGGGTCGAAATGGCGGCGGAGGCCGGCGCCGAGGTGCTCTACAATCCCGGCCGCCAGGGCGCGCTCTTGCCGCCGATCGTGCTCGACCGGGTCGATCCGGCGACCGAACTGGTGCGCGAGGAGACCTTCGGTCCGGTGGTTCCGGTGATCCGGGTACCCGACGACGACGAGGCGGTGATGGCGATTTCCAACTCCACCGCCTTCGGCCTTTCCTCGGGCGTCTGCACCCACGACTACCGGCGGATGCAGAAATATGTCCGCGGGCTCAATGTCGGCACGGTGAACATCTGGGAAGTGCCCGGCTACCGCATCGAGATGTCGCCCTTCGGCGGCATCAAGGATTCCGGTCTCGGCTACAAGGAAGGCGTCATCGAGGCGATGAAGAGCTACACCAACGTCAAGACCTTCTCCCTGCCCTGGACCTGACCGGCGGGCCGAACCGATGAGCGTCGAGACCCGCGCCGTCGCCCATACCGAGGGCGAATCCAACACCTCGCCGGAACGGGCGCGGTGGCTCGAACGCAATCCGGACCTCGGCAACCAGGACCTCGCCCGGCGCGACGCGGCGGTGTTCCTGCACCAGAGCCTGTCGAGCCCGGTGCTGAGCGCCATCCGCAAGGCCGAAGGCATCTGGATCGAGGACAGCACCGGCCGCCGCTATATGGATTTCCACGGCAATTCGGTGCATCACATCGGTTACGGCCATCCCCGGCTGGTCGAGGCGATCAAGCGGCAGCTCGACGAGTTGCCGTTCGCGCCGCGCCGCTTCACTTGCGAGCCGGCGGTGGAACTGGCCGAGAAATTGACGGCCTTGGCGCCGGGCGATCTCGGCAAGCTGCTGTTCACAACCGGCGGCTCGGACGCCAACGAGGTGGCTCTGAAGGTGGCGCGGGCCGCGACCGGCCGGTTCAAGACGGTGTCGTTCTGGGAGGCGTTCCACGGCGCCGGCTTCGGCGCGGCCAGCGTCGGCGGCGAACACACCTTCCGTTCCCACATCGCCGGCCCGCTGCTGCCGGGTACCGAGCACGTCGCTCCCTTCGCCTGCTATCGCTGCCCCTACAAGCATCCCGGACCGGATGCCTGCGGGCTCGCCTGCGCGGCGATGGTCGAGTACGTGCTCGAACGCGAGGGCGACGTCGCCGCCGTGATCGCCGAGCCGATGCGGGCGGTGCCGTATGTGCCGCCGCCTGGTTTCTGGAAGGCGGTGAAGGCGGCGTGCGAGGCGCACGGGGCGCTGCTGATCTTCGACGAGATCCCGACCGGGCTCGGCAAGACCGGAAAATTCTTCGCTTCGGAGCATGACGGCGTGGTTCCCGACATCGTCGTGCTGGGCAAGGCGCTCGGCGGCGGCATCCTGCCGATCGCGGCGGCGATCGCCCGCACCGATCTCGACGTCTGCGGCGATTTCGCCATCGGCCACTACACACACGAGAAAAACCCGGTAACCGCGCGGGCGGCGCTGACGACGCTTGAAATCATCGAGGACGAGGGACTGGTGGAGCGCTCCGCCGAGCTCGGCGCCCACGCGAAAGCGCGTCTCGAAGAGGCGATGGCGCGCTCGCCGATCATCGGCGACGTACGCGGCCGCGGGCTGTTGTTCGGCGTCGAGATCGTTACCGACAAGGCAAGTCGTGAGCCGGCAAACGAGCTTGCCGAGAAAATATTCTACCGCTGTCTCGACGAAGGCCTCAGTTTCAAGATCAGCCAGGGCTGCGTCCTTACCCTGTCGCCGCCGCTGACCATTCCGAAGGCCGATCTCGACCGGGCGCTCGACATCGTCATCGGGGCAATCGACGCGGTCGCCCGAGAGGTGTCGGGCGCGGTGCCGGGGGGCGGTCGAACCGCCCGGAATGTGGATATGCGTGGATCCCCGCCTGCGCGGGGATGACGGAGTGGAGGATGAGAGGGTCGTCGTCTCACGGGAGCAACCTTTCTGCGAATTCTCCGGCCCGGACTTTCCCGTACATCCCGCCGTCATCCCCGCGAAGGCGGGGATCCACGCTTTTCAGCCTTTTTCAGCGGTTCGAGAGGTAGAACCGGGGACCTCCCGCCCTTCACCTGTAACTGTCGTCGCGGAACTCGCGGGCGACGTCGAGGAAGGCCATCACCAGCCGCCGGCGGGCCTGGGCCTTGAGGCAGAAGACGCTCTCGACGGTGCTGGCCGAGGGCTGGTCGATGCGGACGACGCGGATGCGCGGGTCGTCGCCGACCTCGCGCTCGAACATGAAGCCGAGCCCGAGCCCGGCCGCCACCGCCTCCTGCACCGCTTCACGGCCGCTGACCATCAGGTCGGGCACCAGCTCCGCGCCCGCCTCGCGCATCATCTGCTCGACCAGCAACTGGGTCTTCGACCGGTCGGAGCGCATCACCAGCTTCTCGTTTTCCAGCGTTGCGAGATTCACCGACTTTTGCCGGCTAATCGGATGGCCGCGCGGCGCCAGCAGGACGATTGCGTTCGGGTGGTAGGGAAGATCGTAGATGCGCTTGTCGTTGGGAATGTTGGTGTCGACAGCCACGTCGGCGCGGCGTTCGACGATTTCGTCCCAGACGAACTTGTGATTGCCGATCGACACGTTGACCCGGCAATGGGGATAGCGCTCGCGGAACCGGCCGATGAGGTTCATGGCGGTGCGCGGGCTGCCGGTGGCCACGGTCAGCGAACCGGTGGCAAGGTCGTACTGGGCGTTCAGCAGATCGTCGACCTCGGCCTCGAGTCCCTCGATCTGGCGGGTCAGGGCGTAGAGCTCGTGGCCGAGCTCGTTCAGCGTCGCGGTGCCGCCGCGGCGTTCGAACAGCACCACGCCATAGGCCTCTTCCAGCGCCCGCACCTGCAAGGTCACCGCCGGCTGGGTGACCCCCAGCCGCGCAGCCGCCTTGGCGAAGCCGCCCTCGCGGGCGACGGCGGTAAAGGCGCGTAACTGCCTGGCGGTGGCGAACATGCTTTCCTATCGCGCAGGAAAACTTATTTTACAAGTCGGGTTATAAGTCTGCTTCCCGGGCTCCAGCCTACGGCTTGTGGTCGATCGGTATCGGCGGCGCCTCGTTCATCAGCAGGATGTTGATCCGGCGGTTGGAGGCGAGATAGGGGTCGTTGGGGAACAGCGGTTCTGAATCCGCCTTGCCGACCACCGAGAAGAAGCGGTCGGAGGGAAGGCCGAATTCGGCGAGGATGCGCCGCGCTGCGTTGGCGCGGTCGGCGCTGAGGTCCCAGCCGGTATATTCGGGCGAGATCAGCTGCCGCCCGGCGGTGGTGTGGCCGGTGATGCGGACCCGGTTCGGCATCTCGCGAAGGACCGGCGCCATCCTGGCGAGGATGCGGCGGGTGGTCTCGTAGGGATATTTCGAGCCTTCGGGGAACATCGCCCGGCCGTCCTGGTCGACCAGCGAGATGTTGAGCCCTTCCTTGGTCTCCTCGATGATGATGTTTCGCGACAATTCGGCGATTTCCGGCATTTCCTGTAACGCCTGGCGCAGGGAGGCGGCGGCGGTGGCGAACTCGCGCGGCCGCTCGACATCGGTCTTCTCGATATCATGGGTATTGGCTTCGGCACCCTGCTTGCGGCGCTCGGCATGATCTTCGCTGGCGAAGTCGGTGTCCTTGTCGAGCGGCACGGCGGCGACCCGCTTGATGAACTCGCGGATCGGCACGCCCTCGATCTCGATCATGCCGGCCTTCTTGGAATCGGCCTTGACGCCGAAGGCTTCCTTCATCGAGCCGGCGACGATCTGAAGCTTGGTCTTGTCCTGGATCGAAAAAGAGATGATCAGGACGAAGAAGCACACCAGCAGCGACATCAGGTCGGCGAAGGTGATCAGCCATTCGGGAGCGCCGCCTTCGCCCTGCTTGTTCTTTTTCGCCATGGCGTCCTCGCGGGCCTCAGGCGGCTTCCAGCTCGGCCCGGGCCTTCTCGGGCAGATAGGCGATCAGCATTTCCCGGATCAGGTTCGGGCTCTTGGCCTCGCGGATCTGCATGATACCGTCGATGACCAGGGTCTGGGTGACCTCCTCGGTGTCGAACTTGGCGTCGAGCTTGTCGACGATGGGCAGGCAGATCAGGTTGGAGATCAGCGCGCCGTAGAGCGTTGTGAGCAGCGCCACGGCCATGGAGGGGCCGATGGTCGAGGGATCGTCCATGGTGGCGAGCATCTGCACCAGGCCGACAAGGGTGCCGATCATGCCGAAGGCGGGCGCCGAATCGCCCAGCGCCTTGAACACCCGGCGGCCTTCCTGCAGCCGTTCGAGATAGAGGTCGCGCTCGCGCTCCATGGATTCGCGGATGAAGCCCGGCTCGTAGCCGTCGGCGACGTATTGCACGCCCTTGGCAAGCGTCTCGTTGCTGGTCTCGATGTTCTCCAGTCCCAGCGGGCCGTTCTTGCGGACCACGTCGGCGAGATGGGTGATCTCCTCGATGATCTCGCGCGGCTCGGACTTCTTGTGGCGGAAGGCGACCTTGCCGCCGGTGACGAAGGCGTTGGCGATGCCGATCAGCGGGAAGCGGATGAGCGTCGCCGCCATGCCGCCGCCGACCACGATCAGCACCGAGGGGACGTCCATGAACTGGGTGATATTGCCGCCGAGAAAGATGGCGACGACGACCACGCCGGCGCCGGCGATCAGTCCGATGATGGTGGCCAGATCCATCGAAATACTCTGTACTGGAGCCGCGACGGGCGGGAACTCGATGACGATTACGGGCCGAATTCTGGATCAGCGAAATTAACATTCCCTGAGCGGATCGGTAAAAACCGACCGAAACCGGTCATTTCGGATTATGGTTAACGCTTGCTTTCGCTGTCGTCCGAAAGTGGGGCGGTTTACGCCCGCGCGTCCTCGCGGATCATGTCGGCGGCCTTCTCGGCGATCATGATGGTCGGAGCGTTGGTGTTGCCCGAGACGATGGCGGGCATCACCGAGGCGTCGACGACCCTGAGGCCGTCGATGCCGCGCACCCTGAGCCGCGGATCGACCACGGCCATGGCGTCGACGCCCATGCGGCAGGAGCCGACCGGATGGTAGATGGTGTCGGCGCGGGCGCGGATCGCCGCGCCGATATCGTTGTCGTCCTCGAGCCCGGCGGTGAACAATTCGCGCGCCGCCCAGGGGGCGAAAGCGGAGGCCGCGAAGATCCGGCGCAGCATGCGGAAACCGCGGATCAGGACCTCGAGGTCGTGCGGATCGGTC
>Ga0209692_10003260_pt1 | contig 16006 bp, 14 predicted proteins | sample tdDd472_FD_187129 | JGI IMG/M metagenome (GOLD analysis project Ga0209692, IMG submission 187129) | Marine sediment microbial communities from the Atlantic coast under amendment with organic carbon and nitrate - tdDd47.2 (SPAdes)... | ecosystem: Environmental > Aquatic > Marine > Coastal >...
TGTTCTGGTTCGCGCTCGGCAACATCCCGTTTCTGACAGCCGCATCGTTCGCGGGAAGCGTGAGTGGGGTCGACCGGCCGTGGCCGGCGCTGGCCACTGCCATCGGGCTTCCTGTCCTTGCCGGGCTTGCCTACGTGGTGGCGCGCGCCTATTCGATGATGAGTTGGCGCACGCCGAAGTAGGACGTGTCCAGACCCTCGTCGTAGTGGTCGTCAAAGGCGATCTGCCAGTTCTCGGTCGGGTTCTTCGTGTCGCGGATGATGACGCGGTAGTAGTACGTGCCCGCAGCCAACGAAGCGACCGGAACGCGATGGGTCACGGTGCCGACCAGGCCGAGTCCCTCGCTCACGATGTCCCCGGGCTCGAAGTCCGGCGTCGTGCTCAGCTGAAAATCGTAGGTCAGGCCGTCGCCCTGCAGGTCGTACGACGGATCCCAGCGGAATTCGATGTCCGCGCCGTCCACGGTGTCGGACATGTAGACCGGCATGGGGCGTTCCAGCGCGGCGATGAACTTGTCGTAGTTGCCGGCGACGAGCGCGGGCAGGCGGGCGGCCTCGGCATCGAACTCGGCCAGCATCGTTGCGGGGGACGCGTCATCGAGTGCCGGTAGAAAATTCAGATCGGGCGACAGGGCGACGCGCGGCCGCACGGTGGGCGTGTACGACTCGATCAATGTGCGCACGCGCGACTCGGTGGCGTAGGTGTCGCGGATCTCGCGCATCTTGGCGGTGAGCTCCGCGACGGCGCCGGATTGCTTCAGGAATCGTCGATGGAGGGAGACGCTCCACCAGTTCGAAATGCCGCGCTGCCAGCGTGCGATGTCGCGTCGCGCAGCCTGGTCCGGCTGGCCGTAGAAGTCAAACGCGCCGTCGTAGTCCCAGGCGAGGAAGTAGAAGCGGTTCGACTCGCTGCGCCGGTAGAGAAAGAAGTTCTGCGAGTTCGTGTCGAGGTTGTCGAACAGGATGTTGCACGCCAGCCACGTCAGGTAGTTGTCGCGGTTGAAGTAGGTCGCCAGGACCTGCTCGAAGTCGTTGCCCTCGTCGTTGACCGCGTCCAGCATGGCCAGCAGCGCGGTGTGGTCGTCACCCTCTTCGATCTCCAGAATGCGTTCGAACGCGTCCTCGTCGAAGGTCGGGTCCGATTCCAGCTTGAGGCTCTCCTCATGGCGATCGAACTCGAAAAACTCCGCCTTGTAGACACTGGCGTCGGGATCGAGCCCGTGCGCCTCGAGAAAGTACCCGTCCACTTTCTCGACGTGCGTGAAGAGGCCGAAGTCGACGAAGCCGTTGCCGTCACGCTGGTCAACGAACAGGCGCACGAACTGTGTGCGCAGGCTCGTCATGTCCGGGATCCGGGAGAGCAGATCAAAGCAGAGCTTGTTGCGCAGACGTGTGAGGTCGTACGAATGCTTGTTGAGATTGAAAACGCGCTGTCCTCTCCACAGATCGTCCGCGACCTTGCTCTTGAGCTTGACGCGGTACGACTTCTGCTCGGCGTAGCGCGTGGAGTGCCCGCGCAGACGCAGCTCCGCGTTGGCGACGCCGCCCGTATCCGGAATCCCCGCGACCTGCAGGTGGACGTTCAGCTCCGGCTTGCACTTGTCGCTGTCCTCGACGTCCTGGTTCACGTCGTCGAGAGTCGTGCCGATGCCGTCGTTGGGATCGATGAAGTCGCAATCGTCGTCCTCTTCCGACTCCGGGTTGTCGTCCGGCCAGATCGTCACGTACATCTCGACGACCTCGGTACCCGGGTTCGCGTACAGCGCCCGGTTGTCCTGAAGCGTCTCCGGGGGTGTAGCCGGCGCGCTGGACTGGTCGCCGCCTCCGCCACCGCATGCCGCCAGGAGCAGGATGGAAAGGGTGAGGGCGCGGGAGAGGGGGCTGAGGTTGTCCATATCGCCTCCCTCTTCATCGACCGTTCCTCCGGGATCGCTGAAATCGGGGCGAAGCGCGCGTTAGTCGTCGACTTTGGCGTCTTCCGCGAACGGCTTCAGGCACGTCTCGAACAGCATGCGCCAGCCGCCGTCGAGGGAGTCGCGCGTCTTGTCGCTGATCTTCCCGAACAGGCCGTGGCGGAAGCGCAGCGTGGTGGTCCCGGGACGCCCTTCGACGGCCGTGAGCGTCCAGTCCATGATGCCGCGGTGCGGGCCACCCCAATCGGAGTTCAGGTCACCGACGACCTGCAGCATCTCGGGAGCGCGAACGCCAGTGACCGTGCCCCACATGAGTCCGTTGCCGTTGCCCCAGTCCTCGTACATCCACCCGCCGAGCTTCGGCTGCAGGAAGAACCCTTCGGCGGGTGCCGTATAGAAGTCCTTGTGCCACCAGTCGGTGGTCTGGTCGACGAGGGCGCGCCACACCCGTTCGCGCGGCGCCTCGATGACGATCTCCAACAGGACTTCGCGAACGGCAGCGGTCTGGTCTGCAGCTGTGGTCATGAGTTCTTCCTCTTCCGGGGATGGGGGATGGGAGCGCGCTCGACGACGCCTTTGAGTCGCAGCAGTCGATCCGCATCCGTTGCTTCGAACGGTCGCATCCAGCGTCGATGGATCTCGCGGATAGGCGTTGGGTTGAGGTGGTTCCAGCGCTCGCGGCCGCGACGTTGCACGACGATCAGGCCCGCCTCCTCGAGGACGCCGAGATGCTTCATCACGCCGAAACGCGTCATTTCAAACAGCCCGCACAACTCCCCGGTCTTGCGGGGAGCCTTGCGCAACTCGTCGAGGATCGATCGCCGCGTCGCGTCAGCCAACGCCTTGAAGACGCGATCCATTCGTTGGGCGGTTTCCGCGGGCACGACGCTCATAGGTGACAATATAGTCACATAATGTAGAGATTGCAAGGGGGGTGCGGGGGGAGTGCCGGGAACGGTAGACTTGCGCGCTCGATTCGCGACCCCTGGAGACCCGTCATGGCCGCCAAGCCCACAACCGTCAAACAGTACCTCGACAGCCTTCCGGCGGATCGCCGCGCCGCCATCAACAAGGTGCGTGCGGCCGTCAATAAGGGGCTCCCCGAGGGCTACAAGGAGGTCATTCAGTACGGGATGATCGGCTGGTCGATCCCGCACAGTCTGTATCCCGCCGGTTACCACTGCGACCCGAAGGTGCCGGTGCCGTTTGCCGCGCTCGCGTCACAGAAGAACTACATGTCCCTGTACCTGATGTGCATCTACCAGGATGACGGGCATAAGGAGTGGTTCGTGAACGCGTGGAAGGCAACAGGCAAGAAGCTCGACATGGGCAAGTCGTGCGTCCGTTTCAAGAAGCTGGAAGACGTGCCGCTCGAGGTGGTGACGGATACCGTACGTCGCGTGCCGGTGAAGGACTTCCTTGCGCACTACGAGCGAATGCTGTCGGAGGGGCCGGCGAAGCGCGCGGCGCGCAAGAAGGCAGCCAAGAAGAAGACCGCGAAGAAGACTGCAAAGAAGAAGGTCGCGAAGAAGAAGGCGACCAAGAAGAAAGCAGCCAAGAAGAAGTCGCGTTAGCTGCGCGCTTCCTTCAGGAGTTCGATGAACGCGGGGCGCGCCTGTTCCGATTCGATCTCCGTGCCGAACGGGAAGTAGACGAGATCGTCCGGGTCCTGCGTCCGGACGAAGAACCCGGCCGCTTCGACGCCGACCATTTCCGCAGCGGCCGGTGTGAAGCTGCGCAGGCCTTTGCAGTAGTCGATGAGCGCGTCCGCGTGGTCGCTGTTCATGTGCTCGACGATGGGGGCTGCTGCTTGCGCGAATCCACTGTGGCCGGCGGTGCGCAGGAAGTCGTCCGATTCGACCCAGTGGATCTTCCCGAACCCGCCGATGAAGCGGACGCGGGCCACCTCCATGCGCCACAGGCCGAAACCGTGGGCGTCGTAGTACGACGGCGCATCGGGCACCTGCGCGACATAGCGGGCGTGATTGAATCCGTCGTCCCCGTCGCGCTCGAGGCGCACCATGCGCCCGACAAACGTCACGCGCCAGCCCGCCTGCGGATCGTCCGTCTCCTGCTCGGACACGAGCAGCGACACGCGCGGGTCGGTGATCACGTTGCGCGTGTGCTGGGCGATGTCCGAGATCAGGATCAGCGGACGCCCTTCCTCGTCGAGCGCATACGGGACGACGGAGCCGAACGGGAACCCCTCGGTTGCCGGGTCTACGCTGAGCGTGGCGAGTGCGCCCACGTTGGTGCCGTAGACAAGTTGGCGGACTTCGGCGGCGATCTCGGATTTGGTGGCCATAGGCGTGTCATCATCACAGAGCGCGTGCGAAAGGGGATGATTTCAAAAATGAGCGAATCGGTATCGGACGTCCAGCACTACGACGGCCTCGACTTTTGGGGGCCGTACGGCGATCCCCGCATGGAACGCCTGCTCGCGTTGCTGCGTCTGCGTGCGGGAGACCGATTCCTGGACATCGGGTGCGGGAAGGCGGAGTTGCTCGTGCGCGCTGCGGAAACCATCGGAGCTTCGGTGACCGGGATCGACCGTTCACCCTTCGCACTGCGGCAGGCTCGCGACGCCATCGCGCGGCGCGCCCCGAACGCGAAGGCGGAGTTCCTCGAAGTCGACGTCGGTGACTATCGCCCGGAGCCGGGTTCGTTCGATGCGATCGCGTGGATCGGCGGCCCCCGAATCGGCAGTGACCTCGCTTCGACGCTGCGGACCCTGGCGACGTGGGTCCGACCCGGCGGAGCGCTGCTCATCGGGGAGGGGTTCTGGATGCAGCCACCTCCGGCAGAGTTTCTCGAGGCCACCGGGTTTGAGGCCAGCGAGTTCAGCGATCACGCCGGTCTCGTCCAACAGGCGCAGGCGGTCGGCCTCCGTGAGATGTACAGCTGTGTGTGTTCGGTCGACGAGTGGGACCACTTCGAGGGAACGCTGCTCTCCAACCGCGAGCGCTACGCCTTGGAGCACCCGGACGACCCCGACCCGCACGGCCGACTGGAGTCCTACCGTCAGTTCTATCGCGCGCAGCTGCGGTGGGGACGCGGCGCGATGGGGTTCGGCCTCTCGGTGTACGTCCGACCGCCGGAAATCTGACTCGGATTCGGGGTCTCCAACTTTTCTGTCTCCTTTGCTCGGGGCGGGCATCTCATAGGTTGTCCCGAATTAAACCTGAACAATGCGCATTCCCCGCAAAGGAGCTCCAGACATGAAATTCCCCAAGACGATCGCCCTAATGGGCGCCGCAATCCTCTTCTCCAGCCCGGTCGCGTTCGCCAACGACACCGTGCCCACGCCCGAAAAGATGGACATCGTGGACACCGCCGCCGCCGCGGGCTCGTTCAAGACACTGCTCGCCGCCGCGACGGCTGCCGGCCTCGTCGACACGCTGAAGTCGAAGGGCCCGCTCACAGTTTTCGCCCCGACCGACGCTGCTTTCGCCAAGCTGCCGAAGGGCACCGTTGAGGCGCTGCTCAAGGACAAGGCGAAGCTGCAGGCGATCCTGACCTACCACGTGGTCGCCGGTGCGGTTCCCGCCAGCAAGGTTATCGGCATGCGCTGGGCCGAGACGGTCCAGGGACAGAGCCTGCTCGTGCGTGCGGACGACAACGGCGTCACGATTGATGGCGCAAAGGTCATCAAGGCCGACATCATGACCTCGAACGGCATCATCCACGTGATCGACACCGTCATGCTGCCGCGCGGCGACATCGTCGACACCGCAGTGAGCGCCGGCTCCTTCAACACGCTGGTTGCGGCCGTCAAGGCTGCGGACCTGGTTGCGACGCTCAAGAGCAAGGGTCCCTTCACCGTGTTCGCCCCGACGGACGCCGCCTTTGCGAAGCTGCCCGAGGGCACTGTCGCGGCACTGCTCAAGGACAAGGCGAAGCTGCAGTCGATCCTGACCTACCACGTGGTCAGCGGCCGTGTTCTCTCCGAGGCGATCGCCAAGGGCGACACCGAGGTCAAGACGGTTGCGGGCGGCACGCTCAAGATCAAGCGCGACGAGAACGGTGTCACCGTGAACGGCGCCAAGGTCGTCAAGGCCGACATCATCACCGGCAACGGCGTGATCCACGTCGTCGACGGTGTTCTCCTTCCGTAAGACCACTTCACACTTCATCGCGGTGGCCGCGACGGGAGCACATGCTCCTGTCGCGGCCACGACTATTTTCAAGGGGGGCATGCGTCGCGTGCCCCCCTTGGCGTGAATGGAGCGGCACGATGCTTCGTGGTTCGCGAGGCGTCTGCGACGATAGAAGTGGACAGCGATGAGTGTTCGTTTCCTGACACCCCCGGGAGGCAAATGAGCGACGCGATGCTCGAATCCGACCGCTCCTTGGGAACGCGTATCGTGGCGCGCTTCCTCGACGGTCCGTTGCCGATTCTGATGATCGTCGGCAGCCTGCTGGCCGGCGCGATCAGCCTCGCGATCACGCCGCGCGAAGAAGAGCCCCAGATCATCGTGCCGCTTGCCGACGTGCTGGTGTCCGCACCGGGTTTGTCGGCGGAAAAGGTCGAGCGCCAGGTCGCGACCCGACTGGAGAAGCTCCTCTATCAGATCGACGGCGTTGAATACGTCTACAGCATGTCGATGCAGGAGCGCTGCGTCGTCACCGTTCGCTTCTTCGTGGGGGAAGATCGCGAAGACAGCCTGATCAAGATCTTCAGCAAGTTGCGCGCGCACGTCGACGACGTGACCCCGGACGTGCAGAGCTGGGTGGTCAAGCCGATCGAGATCGACGATGTTCCCATCGTGATCGCCACGCTCTGGAGTCGCGATCCGGAGCGCTACGGCCTCTACGAGCTGCAGCGTATCGGCAAGGAACTCGAACAGGAGTTGCAGGCGGTCGAGGACACGAATCGCATCACGGTCGTCGGCGGACAGCCGCGCGTGGTGCGCGTACTCCTGAAGCCGGAGGCGCTGGCCGCGCGCCGGACGACTCCGCTGGATGTCGCCTTCGCGTTGCAGGTATCGAGTACGCAGCGCGGGGTTGGCGAACTCGATGCCGCCGACGAACTGCATCTTGTCGAGGTCGGGACGCTCGTCAAGAGTGTGCGCGAACTGAAGGATCTGGTTGTCAACGTCGTCGATGGGTTGCCGGTCTATCTGCGCGATGTGTCGACGATCGTCGACGGTCCGGACGAAGCAACCAACTACACATGGATCGGTTTTGGCCCTGCGTCTTCGGTGTCGCCGACGCTCGGCGCGGATCGGCCGCGACTCTTGCCGGCGGTGCATCTCGCGATCGCCAAGAAGAAGAACACCAACGCGGTGTGGGTCGCCCAGAACGCGATCGCACGGCTGGAAGAGCTGCGCGAGAAGATCATCCCGCCGGGCGTGGAGATCGAGATCACGCGCGACTATGGGCAGACGGCGGAGGAGAAGGTCGACGAACTCGTCGAGGCGCTCGCGGTCGGTGTGCTCACGGTCGTGATTTTCATCGGCATGGTCCTCGGTTGGCGCGCGGCTTTCGTCATCGCCTTGGCCATTCCCGTTTGCTACGGCGCAACGCTGCTGGTCAATTACCTCTTCGGATACACCATCAACCGCGTGACGCTGTTCGCGCTGATCCTCGCGTTGGGGCTGCTGGTGGATGACCCGATCACCGGCGTCGAGAACATCGAGCGCTACTTCCGAATGGGCAAGCGCAAGGCGCGAGACGCGGTTCTGGGTGCGGTGCGCGAAGTGCGTTCCGCCCTCGTGATGTCGACGGTCGCGATCATTCTGAGCTTCATCCCGCTGTTCTTCATCACGGGAATGATGGGGCCGTACATGCGTCCGATGGCGATGAACGTGCCGCTGGCGGTCACCATCAGCACCGTGGTGGCGTTCTGCGTCACTCCGTTTGTCGCCAAGCGAGTTCTGCGGCGGGAGAAGCCGGGCGCGAAGTCGGTCGATCCCGACAAGGCGGTCATGGCCACATTCCGCTACCGGTTGTACAGCGGGCTACTCCGGCCTCTGTTGCGCCACCGCGGTCGTGCCACGCTGTTCCTGGGCGCGGTCGCTGTGCTCTTCTTCGGCTCGTTGTTGCTGCCTGCGTTCCGTCTCGTACCGCTGAAGATGCTGCCGTTCGACAACAAGAGCGAGTTCCAGGTGCTGGTCAACATGCCGGAGGGCACCACGGTGGAACGCACGGATGGCGTACTGCGCGACCTTGCGTCCTACCTGCTGACGGTGCCGGAGGTCGATTCCGTCGCGGTCTACTCCGGCATCGCGTCGCCCATGGACTTCAATGGCATGGTGCGTCACTACTACCTGCGACAGGAGCAGAACAGCGGGGATCTGCGCGTGCAACTCGTGCACAAGAGCGAGCGCGAGCAGCAGTCCCACGAACTCGTCCTGCGGGTACGGCGTGACCTCGAACGTATCGGAGCACGTGGTGGAGCCATCGTCCAGCTGGTCGAGGTTCCTCCGGGGCCGCCGGTCCTCTCGACCATCACGACCGAAATCTATGGGGACGAAGACGCGCCCTACGAGCGACTGGAGCAAGCTGCGTTGCGCGTCGCCGACCGGATGCGCCGTGAGGCGTTCGTCGTCGATGTGGACACGAGCGTCGAGGCTCCTCAACCGAAGTCCCTGTTCGTGACGGACAAGGAGAAGGCGGCACTGTCGGGCGTCTCGACCGATGACATCGTGCAGACGCTCGGCATGGCGATCCACGGGCGCAACGTCGCCCGCCTCGATGCGCCGCACGAAGTCGATCCGCTATCCGTCCAGCTGCGCCTTGAGCGATCTCGACGAAGCGATCCCGCCACGCTGCGCACGCTGCAGGTCAAGGGGCAGCCCGGCATCCTCAAGAAGCGCGAGGGCGGCGCGGTCACCGACATGCCGCAGCCGTTGGTCGCACTGGGCGAACTGGGCGACGTGGTCGAGACGGTCCGGACCTCGACCATCTATCACAAGAACCTGAAGCGCGTTGCCTTCGTATTCGCCGAGGTCGCGGGGCGCGCGCCGGCGGATGCCATCCTCGACATGACGGCGGATGAACTGCCAGCCGGCTCGACCGTTCCTTCCGGCGATCCGGAAGGGCGACCGATCGAGGGACGCACGTTCTTCGCGTTGGGCAGCGACATCCCATGGAGCCTTCCGGAAGGGACGCACGCCGTGTGGAACGGCGAGGGCGAGTGGCAGATCACGCTCGACGTCTTCCGCGATCTCGGCATCGCGTTCGGCGTCGCGAACATCGGGATCTTCTTCGTGCTCTGGCTGCAGACCGGGTCCGTGATCATCACGCTCACGTTGATGGCGGCTATCCCTCTCACGATGATCGGGATCATGCCGGGCTTTTGGGGTTTGAACCTGTTCGGCGCGACCAGCATCGACGGCTTCCCGAACCCGACCTTCTTCACGGCCACGGCGATGATCGGCATGATCGCACTGTCCGGCATCGTGGTGCGCAACTCGCTCGTGCTGGTGGACTTCATCCACATGGCGCTGCGCAGTGGATCGACGCTCGAGGAGGCGCTCGTTCGCTCCGGTGCGATTCGCGTGCGGCCGATCCTGCTCACGGCGGGAACGACGTTCCTGGGCAACATCGTGATTACCCTCGATCCGGTCTTTTCCGGGCTCGCGTGGGCGATCATCTTCGGCATCTTCGCTTCGACGGTCTTCAGCCTCGGCGTGGTGCCCGTGATCTACAACCTTCTGTATGCGAACCGGGCGGGCCATGGCCTTCCGGACGTGCGCCAGGACGCGGAGGACGAGTCATGAAGACGAACAGCAAGGGCGCGATCGCCAAGCAGGTGTTGATCTGGATCGGAGGCGTCGCGCTCCTCGTCCTGATCGTTCTCCAGTTGGCGGGAGTCTTCGATGAACGGATCGCGCCAGGCGCGGGAACGGAAGTGAAGCAGCCGCCCGTCCGTGGCGAGACGGTCGCCGTGGTGAAGATCGACGATCCCGTGATCGAGCGCTATCCGGGAACGGTGATGGCAGAGCGCGAAGCCGCGATTTCCGCGCGCCTGATCGCACGCGTACAGGAGATCCTGGTGCGGCCTGGCCAGCGCGTGGCGAAGGGCGATGCCCTGGCGATTCTGGATAGTCGCGACCTCGCGTCCCGATTCGCACAGGCCGAGGACTCGCTCGTGGGTGCGCAAGCGCGCCTGCGCGAAGCGAAAGCGAATTTCGACCGCATGAAGGACGTCCAGGCGGGGGCGGTCTCGCGTGCACAACTTGATCGTGCGCAAGCGGCGTTCGAAAGTGCCCAGTCGGAGGAGGAAAGCGCACGCAAACGCATCGAGGAGGCCAAGGTCAACCTGAGCTACGCCACCGTTGAGGCACCGTTCGACGCGATTGTCATCGATCGCTTTGTGGAGCCTGGTGATCTCGCGTCGCCGGGACGTCCGCTCCTTGAGTTGTACGACCCGAGCCGCATGCGGCTGGAGGCATGGGTGCGGGAGACGATCGCGATTCGTCTCAAGCGGGGCGATGTCGTGGGCATGGTGCTCGACGCGTTTCCCGACGGTATTCAGGGCAAGGTCGAGGAGATCGTTCCGCAGGCGGAGGCGGGATCGCGCAGCTTCCTCGTCAAGGTCGCGCTGCCCGCTCGCGAAAATCTCTACCCCGGCATGTTCGGACGCCTGCTCCTGCCGGCCGGCAACGTGGAACGGGTCCTCGTGCCGGCGAAGGCGGTTTCCCGGGTGGGACAGCTGGAGTTCGTCGTGCTCGCAGACGAGTACCACACGCGTCGCCTGGTCGTGACGGGCGAATCGCACGGCGATGGACGCGTGGAAGTGCTCTCCGGAGTCACCGTGGGCGAGTCGGTCGTCGTGCCGATTGCGAAGCCCTGAAAAAGTGCGCAAAAAAAGTAGGGGGCCTCCGTGCGCTTTTCGCTGTGTCTGGCAGGGAGGGACCAAACATGAAGCGATCAATCGGACGGCGGGCCACAGTTCTGGCTCTTGCTCTGCTCGTCGGCCTGGCCTCGGAGACACGGGCGGACTCGATCAAGTCGATGACGTTCAACGTGCCGAGCAACACATCGTTCTGGGGGCCTGGCCGGAGCGCGAGCAGCATCGACAAGCGCGGCACGGCGGCGATCAGTGTGCTCGGCAAGGACGTCGGTGTGGGCTATCGCGTGAAGGCCAGCAGCGGGAAGGTCAGCGGTTCGTACCGCGGCAGCATGGAGCTGACGGGGGCTGACACGTTCGATCTCGCGGGGGGCGGGCTGTTCTCGTTGCGGTCGAAATTCGCTCCGACGTCGTACTCGATGAGCACGGCATTCGGCGCCTCGATCGACCTGTTCGGGTTCGTGGAGAGTGTGGGGCAGTTGTCGTTTCCCGGCTTCCCGAAGGGCAACACGCTGGACTCCAAATCGACGAAGAACCTGGACCTTGGGGACAACCGCAACTTCAAGGGCAGTGCGAACTTCGATGCTGCCGGTCTTGATCTTTGGGTCGTCGAACTCGGCGCAACGCTCAAGATCACGCAGTCGACGAACTTCAAGCCGACGAGCATCGGCGGCAAGCTGATTGCCAGCCATGTCGGTACCGGAACGCGGATCCAGCGCAGCTACACCATCGGTGATGCAATCGATTTCGACCTGGGGCTTGACGGGGAGTGGCGCTTCTCGCTGGAGGACCTGCGCCTGCGAAACTCGTTCAGCACGAGCATGGGGGGCGGCATCGGCGGCTACGTCGATTCCGTTGTGGGGCGCGCGGAGCTGACGACGAAACCCATCACGTTCCTGAGCGCAAAGTCGTTCGAGCTGGCGTTTGGCGAAAGGGACTGGCTCAACGCGATGTCCGTCACCGTGTTCGATTCCAGTGCGACGAATCCGACGCCGGGTGCGGACCCTGTTCCGGAACCGGGAACCTGGGTGCTGATGGGGGCGGTCGGTGTCTTCGTGGCCGTGCGCCGCATGCGCCGCCAGAGCTGACGCGGACAGTTTGAGGGGGACCGGGCCTGCTCCTTCGGGGGCGGGCCCGAGTTTTACTTCAGACCGCGCATCGACAACCGGATCCGTCCGCGCTCGTGGTCGATGTCCACCACGCGAACCGTCACCGTCTGTCGCACGCGGACGATCTCGTTCGGGTCGCGGACGAAGCGATCCGCCAGTTCGCTGACGTGGACCAGCCCATCCTGATGGACGCCGATGTCGACGAAGGCCCCGAATGCGGTCACGTTGGTGACGACACCCGGCAATGTCATCCCGGGTTCGAGGTCGGCCATCTCGTGGACGTCCGCGAACTCGAAGGCCTCGAAGGCCGGGCGCGGGTCTCGGCCCGGGCGCGCAAGTTCCTCCATGATGTCGCGCAGCGTCGGGAGTCCGACCTCATCGCCGACGTAGCGGTCGATGGCGATGGCGGTTCGTTTGCGCTCGTCGTTGAGCAGGTCGCCCACCCCGCACTCGTGGTCCTTCGCCATACGACGGATGAGCTCGTAGCGCTCCGGGTGCACGGCACTCGCATCGAGCGGGTTGTCGCCGCCCCGGACGCGCACGAACCCCGCCGCTTGCTCGAATGCGGCGGGCCCGAGGCGGGGGACCTTGAGCAGCTCGCGACGCCGCTTGAAGGGGCCGTGTGCCGTGCGCCACTCGACGAGGTTGCGTGCGAGCTGCGGACCGAGTCCCGCAACGTACGAGAGCAGTTGGGCGCTGGCGGAGTTGGCGTCGACACCGACGGCGTTCACGCAACTCACAACCGTGTCGTCCAGTGCTCCTTTGAGGGCCGCCTGGTCGACGTCGTGTTGATACTGGCCGACACCGATCGACTTGGCATCGATCTTGACCAGTTCCGCGAGCGGATCCTGCAGCCGACGGCCGATCGACACGGCGCCACGGACGGTGATGTCGTGGTCGGGGAACTCGTCGCGAGCAACCTCGCTGGCGCTGTAGATCGATGCGCCGCTCTCATCCACCATCACGACCGGGACGCCCAGTTCGAGCTCGCGAACGAACGTCTCCGTCTCGCGGCCGGCGGTTCCGTTTCCGACCGCGACCGCGTCGACGGGATACTGCCGAACCAAGCTTCGTAAGGCACTCGCCGCTTGGTCGGAGCGCTGCGAGGGATAGACAACCGTGTTGTGCAGCAGCGCGCCCGAAACATCCAGCACGACGACTTTGCATCCTGTTCGGAACCCCGGGTCAATGGCGAGTACGCGCTTGTCGCTCAACGGCGCCGCCATCAGGAGTTCGCGCAGGTTCGTGGTGAACACGCCGATCGCCTCCGCATCCGCGCGCTGCTTGGCCTGCTTGAGGACTTCGCGTTCGAGGGCCGGCAGTAGGAGTCGCCGGTATGCATCGTGGACCGCGAGGCGCACCTGATCCGTCGCGAAGCCTCGGCGTCCGCGCAGGAATCGCTGTTCGAGGGCGCGGGTCGCCTTCTCTTCGTCGGGCCGCGCATGGACCCTCAGGAAGCCCTCATTGCTCCCGCGCAGCACGGCGAGGATGCGATGCGAAGGCGCGCGCTGCAGTGGCTCACTCCAATCGAAGTAGTCGCGGAACTTCGCAGCCTCGTCCTGTTTCTTCTTTACGACGATGGACGTGAGCATCGCGCCGCGCAGGAACAGACCGCGCAACTCGCCCCGCGCTTCCGCGTCTTCGCTCATCCGCTCTGCGAGGATGTCCCGCGCACCGGCGAGCGCGTCATCCCGATTCGCGACGCCGCGGTTGGGGTCAACGAAGGGCGAGATTTCGATGCGCTCGCCACTCTGCTCCCACAGCGCGTCAGCCAGCGGCTCGAGCCCGCGTTCCCTCGCCGCCAGCCCGCGCGTCTTCCGCTTCGGACGAAACGGCAGATACACATCCTCGAGTTCCGTGAGCGTTGCGGCACCGCCAAGCCGATCCGCCAGGGCAGCGGTGAGCAGTTCGCGCTCGCGCAGGGATCCGAGCATGGCCTCGCGGCGCTTGTCGAGTTCGGCCAGCTGCCCGAGCCGATCCCGGATGGCGGTAATGGCCACCTCGTCCAGCGAGCCCGTGACCTCCTTCCTGTACCGCGCGATAAACGGCATGGTTGCGCCGCCTTCCAGCAGCTCAGCGGTTGCTCGCACCTGTTCCGATCGGAGGTTCAGTTCGTGGGCGATCAGGGTTTCGTGCGGGTTCATGGAGTCGGGCTTGGGGGTCCGGTTAGTATTCGCGCAGCTGCGGATCCGTTGTCCACACATCGTTCCGTAGTTAGCGGCGGTCGGTGACTCTAACACCGGCCGTCGTGCTTATCGGGCCCGTGCATGACGATCGTCGAGCAAACCCCCACGCGACTTGTGCTCCGGGGAATCCCGGGAAGCCGACGCTGGATGGCGGTCGCGATGCTCATCGGACTGCTCCTGTCGGCGGCTGTGGCGTGGTTCGGCCTCGACACGTACCGGCGGGAGGGGTTCGGATTCCCCATGGTGTCGCTGGGCGTTGGGTTGCTCGTCGCGCAGTTCATCTTCTGGACGGGCGCGGTCACCCTGGCGGTGGGACGGCTCGAACTCGTTCTCGATCGCGGCACCGGCCAAGGTGAGTACAACGTGCGTTCGCCAATCATCGATTGCGGCAAGCCGTGTCGCTTCGAGCTGGACGACATCCACGGGGTGACGTTCGAAACGGTGACGGAGTCCCGGCCTCAGAGCATCGCCGTGGTGGACCGCGCGCGCCTGCGCGTGAACCGCCCGCGCCGCGCGATCACCCTCGACGAATCCCAGAACGGCCAAGCGGAGCGCGTCGAGTCGATGGCTGTCGCGGTGGCGGAGTTCCTCGAAACGACGACGGAGCGGATCGACGAGCGCTAGAGGCGGGCGCGGCAATACTCGATGACCTCTGCGGTGTACGCTCCGAAGTACGGCCTTCCGCTGTACTGATGGAGATTGACCGCGAGATTGTTGAGGTTGACCTCGATCAGCACGACGCGGCCATCGCTGTCGACGCAAAGGTCGATCCCGAGGACGCGTTGCTCGACGAGCTTGCTCGCCACCGCCACCGCCGTTTTACGAATGGCATCGATGTGGGGGGCGGCGGGCAACTCGCTGCACAGCGTTCCGTTCGGTACGCGGTCGACGCGCATCCCATCGATGTTGTAGGCGAACGGCCCGGCGCGCCCGGACTCATCGATGTCGACCGCGACACCGCCGGCGGAGTGGTTGTCCACGTCGGAACCGGGCTGGCCAATTCGCAGGGCGTGGTGGAGAACGATCACCTCGTCGCTGGTCACCGAGCGGTAGGTGGTTACGCGGAAGCAGTTCAAGCTGGAGGGGTTGAGCGCGGCGTAGTACGGATGCTGTTACACAAGCGCCTGGATGACGAAGTCGTCGCCATAGGCCTGCGCGATGGATGCGCGCGTCACGACTTGACCGTCGCGGTCCGCGAGCTTCCCGTTCTTGACGTCGAGAATCTGCACGTCGCGGCCTCCGCCGCTGTGAATGCTCGGCTTCAAGATGACTTTTGTGTGGTCCTTCAGCAACGCCGCCCAATGTTCCTCGCCGATCAGCGAAAAGTGCTCGTCGTATTCGAAGCCCGCCACGCGCCGAATGAGCATCTTCGGAAACAACGCGCGATCCCAGATGAGCTCATTCAGGCTCTTCTGACGAAGGAAGGGGATCGAGTCGACGCGGTTCAGGATGGGGTCGATGACGTAGTGGTAAATGTCATCCGGCATGATGTCGCGATTCTGGACGCCGGACGACAGCAGGTAAGCGTGGTACCAGTCGGCGCTCACGCCGCGCTGGAGAGCGGACCACTGGTCGAGATGCGCCGCCAACTCGGCATCGTCGACCGGAACGGAAGGAACGGACGCACGGATTGCCGGCAGTCGTCGACGGATCTTTCGGCGTTGCTACGAGTGACGACGCGCCCATCGCGGTTTGCCCGCTGGCGCAGTGGGATAGAGTCTCCGCGCAAGCACGGCGAGTAGTTCGGTGAGTTTGGCCATTCGATGTCGATACCTTCGGCGACTTAAGCTACCCGATTCGAAGGGGAACTCGGTGTGATCGAGGTCGCCTCCAATCGGTAACCTGCGTTCGGAGGGATATCGAATGACCCGCGCGGTTTTGGTTGTCTGGGCTTGTGTCGCAACGGTTCTCGCCATTCACTTTGCGACCCGCGAACCGCCGCCCGTGCGCGTCGAGCGGCGAAATCGCTCGCGGACGGCCGCGCTCGAGCGTCGCGTGCGGG
>Ga0209692_10003262_pt1 | contig 15996 bp, 13 predicted proteins | sample tdDd472_FD_187129 | JGI IMG/M metagenome (GOLD analysis project Ga0209692, IMG submission 187129) | Marine sediment microbial communities from the Atlantic coast under amendment with organic carbon and nitrate - tdDd47.2 (SPAdes)... | ecosystem: Environmental > Aquatic > Marine > Coastal >...
TTTTTTAAGTATTCCCTTCTTGGTGCCGTCACTTTAATTGACGAAACAATTCACGTTGAAACTTCCAAGACTGTTTATTCAGGAAATACAGGATTAGCTATCGGGCTAAATTTGCCACTCCAGCCTCTCCTCCTTTTTCATTATTCGAAAGATACACGTATCCCCACGTTTAATGAACGTTATTACTCAGGGTTATACGACATATCGGGTTTAAAAAACGAGGAGTACGAAGTTTTTGATGCCGGAATTGAGGCTGATTATACAATGTTAGGAGAAGGGAATTTCTCTCTGACTTTTTTCCAAATAACAGGTAAGAACAAGATTATCTGGATTCCCTACTTGTCCATACTCCAGGTGCCCAGGAATATTAACGAGATAAACAACAGTGGTCTTGAAGCTTCGATCAGCCATAAATTATATGAAAACAGTATCAATTTAAATCTTATATATACTTATACAAGGGCGAAAAATATAACTGCCAATCAATCTGATGCATCTTACGGTAAACAACTTATTTACACTCCCCGGCATACTTTTAAAGGATCTATAGACATCAGGACGGGTGAATTATTGGTTAATTTTTCACTCCTTTATACCGGAAGCCGTTATTACACGGCAGATAACGATCCTTTCAGTAAGCTTGAACCTCATTTTATTACTGATTTGTCAATTGGGTATAAGCTGGTCACTGGCGAAATAGACCATAATTTCACACTTAATGTATATAATCTCTTTAATGAAAATTACATGGTAATACAATCGTATCCCATGCCGCTTAGAACAATCTCATTAAATTATAGGATAGAAATATTATGAAATATCTGGCATTTATTCTTTTAGGTTTATTAATTCTGGCTTGTGAAAATGAGCCAACAAGTCCTCTGCTGTTAGGTCCGTCCGAAACCGGGATACTGGTTCTGAACGAGGGCTTATTCGGTCAGAGTAACGCGGGATTTACATATTACAACATATCAGACCAGAAGGTAACGGAAAATCCCTACTTTGCTGCGAATGGTGTTAAACTGGGAGACACGGGTAATGACATGGAAATTCTGGATGGAAAAATCTACGCCTGTGTTTCCAATTCAAATAAAATTGAAGTTATCTCACTGCCGGACTATAAATCACTTGGATTTGTTGACCTTGGGGAAAATGGATCACCACGTGAGATAGTCGTGATTGATTCTGCCACAGCATACGTTACAAGTTTATACAAGAATAGTGTGATAAAAATTGACCCTGCATCTTTCACCGTTAAAAAAGAAATCCCGGTTGGAAAGTATCCTGAAGGCTTAACATACTCGAACGGTAAATTATTTGCCGCTAACTCAAATTTTAGCGATGGGAATACTATTTCCATTATCGATATCTCTATTGATGAAGTTATCGAAGAAATCAAGGTTGGATATAATCCCAGGATCATGTTCACTACCCCTGATAATACAGTTTATGCAGTTTGTACCGGAAAATATGATGCGACCGGGAGAGGTGGTCTTTATAAAATAAATCCTGAGTCCGGTATCGTTATTGATTCACTCATCATTGAACAAAATCCGGGAGAAGCTACATTCAATGGGAATGAATATGCTTATATTGTTAAGAATTCAGGAGTTGTGAAGGTAAACTTAGCCGATTTATCTATCCCTGTCGATTCAAATCCGTTTATCCCCGCGGCAGAAATTAATTCCTCATACGGTGTGATTTATTCACTTTACTTTGAGCAAAACTCCAAGACTCTTTACGCCGGAAATCCGAATGATTTTGTACAAAATGGTTCCATACTGATGTTTAACACGGCAGGCGAAAAAACCGGTGAGTTTACATGCGGACTTAATCCGGGAACGATTTTATATTTTGAATTATACTAGTGGCTGCTTCCCGCTACTCAAAGTGCATTTGTTTTTAGGTGGCGTGAGGTTGTTCAGGTATATGTTTGTATAAAATGTCATGCTCTTGGACTTGTGCGCCGTGGCGGAAGCGGGCATTTTGTTTTTATTTTGCAGGGTTGTGTCGGGGATTCCGCATCTTCGTGCGGAATGACATGATAAGTTGTGTCGCTATGCTTTTCTTGAGTGGCAAGCAACTTTTCAGTGCATGGGGGTTTAGTGGTTCGACAGGCGATGTACTGAGCTTACCGAAGTGCTCGAACTCCTCACATACCACATCCCGCACCCAAAGTTTGAGAAATACTTTAAAATAACAAAGAGATGACCAAAAGCACTCTCACCAATACCGTGTTTAGCCCCTTTAATTAATAAATTATTTTTATACGCAACTATTAAATTCTATAATTGTTTAACTAATTAACTTAATTGAAATTCAATACAACTGAATGTATAAATTTGATTATATTGGATGATGGTTTACAAATACTTGAACAAAAACGGAGGTTTCTCATGGCTGATATAGCGCAAAAAGACCTTGAAAAATGGGCTGATTATCTGATGGATTATTCGCTTGGCGGAATTACTAAAGATGATGTTGTAATGATAAAGGGAGAGCATATCTGTTGGCCTCTTATTTCTGTTATACAGGATAAGGTAATACAAGCAGGTGGTGTTCCGGATATAAATTTGACCGCCCCAGATAACGACAGGGGCAAAGTTTGGGGAGCTGCGATGGCAAAATATGGCTCCGATGAACAGATTAAAAGAGTGCCCGAATGGATTAAATCTCGTTACGAATCGATGACCAAATATATTGAGATTTTAGGCGTTGAAAACCCGGAATTTTTTGGCGGTGTAAAAAATGAACTCGCACAGGCTGTGATGAAAGCCGATGAACCTATTAAAAATATCAGACTTGCAAAACCTTGGGTTCTTACTTTATTCCCAACGCAGGGATTTGCTGATTTGGAAGGAATGACACTTGAAGAATATACCAGGGTAATCGTTGACGCTTCCACGGTTGATCCCCGCCTCCTTGAAGAGGTTGAAGAAGATATATATCAGCAGTTGCATAAAAGCGATGTTATCAGAATTGAATCGCAACATCCTGATTCTGGTAAAAATTTAACACTAACCATGAACATCGCGAACAGGGATATCGTAAAATGTACCGGTAAAAGAAATTTCCCCGATGGCGAAGTATTTACTAGTCCTGATGCCAATACGGTTGAGGGAGAAATATTTGTTGATCTTCCGGTGTTCCAGGGTGGTACAACAATCCAGGGTATTTACCTCAAATTCGAGAAAGGAAAAATCACTAATTATAGTGCAAAAGAAGGTGGCGATGCACTCGCGAAAATAATTGAGACAGATAATGGTTCACACCGTATTGGTGAAGTTGCCCTTGGAATGAACAACGGTATGAAGGTAGCCTTAAAGCATCCTCTTTTTGTTGAAAAAGTTGGAGCAACCTTGCATATTGCCATTGGCGCCAGTTATACAGAATGTTATGAAACTGAAGCTCCGACGGATGATCAAAAAGAAAAATTGTTTAAAGACGGCGTACTAAACAGATCTGCACAACATGTAGATATTGTTACTGATTTTCGTGAGGGTGGAACCGGCAGGGCTGTTTATCTCGATGACGTTAAACTTGAAATTGAAAATGGTATTTGGGTTGTTCCGAAATAATAGTGATTAAATAATTATCAGCGGTTAATATATATGCAGGTACAGGTAAAATCTGAAATTGGCGAACTTGAAGGAGTAATAATTCATAATCCCGGGCCGGAGGTAGAGAACATGACCCCCCGTAACGCGGAAAGAGCATTATATAGTGATATCCTTAATTTGAGCGTTGCCAACGAAGAGTATTCTTTATTCAAGGGGATATTAAACAAGGTATCCAAAACTTATGAAATAAAAGATTTACTTCTGGATGTATTGAAAATACCGGAAGGTAAGCACAAGTTACTCAATGATGTTTGTAAAAATGAAAATGTACTTAATATTGCAGATCACCTTTTCGAGCTTGATGAGGATACACTTGCGCGACAGTTAATAGAAGGTGTACCGCTGGTTAAAAACAATCTTACAAATTATTTAAGCGCGGAGAGATATTCTCTCCGCCCGCTTCATAATTTTTTCTTCACCCGTGATGCTTCCATCTCGATAAATGAGAAAGTGTTAATTTCAAGGATGAGTAGTCCGGTACGGGATCGTGAAGCGTTGATAATGAATGCTATTTTCAGCTTCCACCCCGAACTTAAAACCGAAACAATCAATCCTGGTCACACGGCAGTGAGTAAAAGTCCAATCAAAATTGAGGGTGGTGATGTACTTATTGCCCGTGAGGATGTACTTTTAATTGGAATCGGATCACGTACTTCCACCCAGGGAGTTGATTTTATAATAGATTGCCTTAGAGAGAATAAATCGAACAGAAGCATAATAGTTCAGGAACTTCCTCTTTCGCCGGAATCATTTATCCATCTTGATATGGTTTTTACTTTTCTTGATACAAACAAGTGTATGATATACGAACCCGTGGTTCTTAATTATCATGCTTACGAAACAGTAAAAATCAATATAGAAAATGGAAAGGTAAAATCTATTACGGAAGAATTGAACCTGCTGGAAGCCCTAAAAGGTGTTGGTTTTGAGCTTGATCCCGTTTTTTGCGGCGGCGAAGATGAATGGACTCAGGAAAGGGAACAATGGCATAGTGGTGCAAACTTTTTTGCACTGGGTCCCGGTAAAGTTATTGGTTACGGGAGAAATTCTAAAACTATTGAAGAGTTAAATAAACACGGATTTGAAATCCTGCACGCGTACGATGTGCTGGAAGAAAATATTGACCTCAACCAGTATAATAAATATTGTATTACCATTGATGGCGCCGAGCTTTCTCGCGGCGGCGGCGGGTGCCGCTGCATGACCATGCCCGTCAAGCGTAAACCGGTTATCTGGTAAGGATATCACGAACTTTCTTATAAACCATGCGTCAAATCAGGTATAACTGGCTGCATTTATAAACTTTCTTGTATTTGGAATGGTAAAGAGAATTTTCGTGATATTATTTTTATTTTGCACTGTCTCGCTTTTTCCGCAGCAAAATCAAGAAGAAATTCTTACTACCGTGATAAATCCCCCGGGTTCTGCCGAAACAATTAAATTAACCGGAACAGAATCATATTTTCCAATGATAGTGCTTGGTGAGGTTAGAAGGGTTTCCACACTGGAATCATTTTATGTTTGGGAATCTGTTGTAAATGGCGGGAAAATTGATGTTGCCCCTGAAATCAATGATGAAGAACGAATCAGGATTATACGTAACATTGCCTCGAAAAATCCTAATTCTGTACTTTTTCTGGGAGATATGGTCAATTATGGCTCAAAAGAACACAATTGGCAATATTTCGATGAGATACTCAGACCATTAGTTATTAAGAAGATTTCGCTCTATTCAATACTCGGGGAGCATGAATACTGGGGACGCAACTCGCAGGCGAAAAAATATATCGTTAACAGATTTCCTTTTCTTTCCAATTCAACATGGTATAGTAAAACTTCAGACAGTATTTGTTTGATATTTCTCAATTCCAACAAGGATGAGTTGTCTTCTGATGAATGGGGATCACAAGTCCTTTGGTTTGAAAAAACAATTACACGTTGTGATGAAGACCCTGAAATCCGTGGTGTAATTGTTTTTATGCATCATACCCCATTTACTAACAGTACCAAAGGAGAATCTGAACACGTTAAATCTGCCTTTTTGCCAAGGTTTATTGCCGCAAAAAAAACCATGCTGTTGGTTTCGGGAGGTGCCGCAACTTATGAAAGATTTGATAAATATGGTAAGACGTTTATCGTAACCGGAGGCGGGGGTGCTCCTCGTGATGAACTATACTGGGATAAAAATTCTATTAAGGATGAATACCGGAGGCAGCTCCCGGTTGATGGCAACAGGTACCGCCCTTTTAATTTTGTTGAAATTTCACCCGATTCTTCCGGCTTAAACATTAAGGTAACAGGACTCAACAAGGGTAATGTTAACTTTTTTATAATGGAGGAGTTTAACATTACTTTTCCGCTTCCTATTGACAAACAAGCCGCTTTGGAGTAACATTCCTCTTATTTCAATTGAATATCATAAAAATATTTAATAATCTTGTTTATGTAATTCATTAACCACGTAATATTCCGGAACAACAGATGAAGTATAAATATCCTGTTTATCAGCCTAGTTTGGGTGGTAACGAAAAAAAATATGTAAATGAGTGCCTCGATTCAACCTGGATATCTTCCAAGGGGAAATTTATAAATCAATTTGAAACTGCATTTTCCGAATACCTTGGTATTAAATATTCTACAGGTGTTCCTAACGGAACTATCGCGCTTCACCTGGCTTTACTTACACTTGGTATTGGCGCGGGAGACGAGGTTATTGTTCCGGCATTCACTTATATCGCTTCTGTTAATGCAATCGCATATACCGGCGCAAAACCCGTGTTTGTTGATTCGTTGTACGATACCTGGCTGATTGACCCCGAGGATATTAAACGAAAAATTACTCCTGCCACCAAGGCAATTATGCCGGTACATCTTTACGGGCATGTTTGTGATATGGATTCTATTAAAAAAATCGCCTTGGAAAATTCTCTTTTTATCATAGAAGATGTTGCCGAGGCTTTTGGTAGTAAGTACAAGGGTACTTATGCCGGTAATTTTGGCGACATTTCTGCTTTCAGTTTTTTTGGAAATAAAACTATTACTACCGGTGAAGGTGGTATGGTTTGTACAAACGATAAAACTTTATATGATCGTATGGTTCATTTTAAAGGGCAGGGACTTGCAAAGTATCGCGAATACTGGCATGACGTGTTAGGTTATAATTATCGTATGACGAATATTTGCGCTGCAATTGGTTTAGCACAGCTGGAGAGAGCCGACGAAATAATTGCTAAAAAAAGGCAAATATTCGAGTGGTATAATAACAACCTTAAAGGCTTGCCGCTTGATATGCACCGAGAAAGCGAGGATGTTTTCCACACATACTGGATGGTCAACTTACTTACAAGAACAGCTGAAGAACGTGATAACCTGCGGGAGTTCTTAAAAGATAATGCAGTTGAAACACGCCCCACCTTTTACCCGGCTCATACAATGCCCATGTACACTAGTAAATTTCAACGTCATCCGGTTGCAGAGGATATTGGCTGGAGGGGTATTAATGTTCCAAGTTACCCTGACCTTTCTGAAGAAGATGTTGATAATATTTGTAAAGTGATAAGGGAGTTTTACTCTAAGTGAAAGATTGGTACCGTGATGTGCAAATAATCGGACTTACAAAGGAAGATGCAGGATTGCTTTCCGATATGCTTCTTAAAATCGAAAAGGAATACACTAAATATTTTATCCCTTTTTCATTCGATTATGACACTATTTTTAATCTCCTTGACCAGAAAATAAAAGACCGCTATTATGGAATTAAAGTTGACGGCAAACTAGGCGGTTTTTACATGCTGCGAGGGTTGGATAAAGGTTATGAAGTTCCATCTTACGGTGTAATTATTACAAAACAATTTTCGGGATGCGGTCTTGCACGTCTTACTCTTTGCCATGCTTTTTCTTTCTGCCGTGTGAATAAAATTAACAAACTTATGCTCAAAGTGCATCCGGAGAACATTATTGCAAGCAGGTTATATACTGAAGCAGGTTTTGTAAGAGATGGTATCGATGAAAAAAACGGGCATCACATATATTATAAAGACATCAAACTATGACTATTGCTTTTTACATTCATCATACTGCAATAAAAGCAGGGGGAATTTTTACATATACAGTTGGTATTTTAAAACTTTTAATTAATTCCGAAAAGGTAAATAAAATTTATCTCGTTCACTCTTCAAACCTGAGTGAGTATATTTATAATAATTTTCATTCCGATAAAATTGAGAGCATCATAATTGATCGGGAGAGTAAATTTACAGATATACAACTTAAAATATCATACTTCCTGTTTGACACCTATTTTATTTACAGCCACTACTTTGGTTCCGCCAAAAAACTACAGTTCCTAAAACAATTTGCAATATTTTTTAATCCTTATAAAAAAGTTGACAGCCTGAATGCAGATGTATTTCACGTTCCCATGCAATATTCTCCAATTTACGGGCTAAAAACTCCGGTTGCGATAACCATGCATGATGTTCAGGAACTTCATTTTCCAAGGTTTTTTGATTCCGGTGAAAGAATGCACCGGGCGATCAATACTAAAAAAGCAGTTGAACAAAGTGATCATACAATCGTTTCTTTCAGGCATGTGAAAGAGGATATTATTTCCTTTTATTCTCTCCCTGATGATAAAGTAACGGTTTGCACACCACCTATTTCAGAAAGCTGGTTTGGTGAAATTGAAGCAACTCCAATAGAACAGCTTAGGGAAAAATATAATATACCGGAAAACTTTCTCCTGCTTCCTGCCGCAACATGGCAGCATAAAAATCATCTCGCCCTTTTGGAAGCAATAAGATTACTAAAAGAGAAGGGAAGAGAATTCTATCTCGTTTCAACCGGGAACAAAACAGAATATTATAAAGTAATTCAAGATTTTCTAACACGTAACAAAATGGAAAAAAATGCTCACTTTTTAGGAATTGTTCCCGAAGAAGATCTGATTGGCCTTTACAAATCAACCTCGCTGGTTGTAATCCCGACATTATATGAAGCGGGAAGCGGGCCACTATTTGAGGCGATGCGGTATGGTGCCCCGGCAATTTGCTCTAATGTTACATCTCTCCCGGAAACTGTTCAGGATGAACGTTTTATTTTTGATCCCAAACATCCTTCTGACATTGCAGAGTTAATACTGAGAATGACAGATGATAGCATATTTAAAGAAAATAATCTTGCTAATTTTAGATCGAGGTTAGAGTATTTTAAATCTTTGGATTATTTCGGTTTTTTTGAAGGGGTTTATAGAAGCTTAAAAAGGGGTTGATCCTAAGCGGATCTGAATCTGATTCAAACCCGCTTAGATGATATTTTAATCTTTATCCGGTAACTCATCCAATAATTGTTCTTTCCTGTCGTCACTAATTTCATAGCTTGCCTGGAAGGATTTTAACATTACATCAACCTGCTGGATGAGTTTTTTCTTGTAATATTTTGGTGCGTAGAGTGAACCGTCAAGCATATAAATTCTATTTGTTTTTTCATCAAAGAATGTATAATTAACGAAAGGGCCACCCATCGATTTATCATCCATTCTCCACAAACCCTCAGTCATCAGGGCATAGCGGTTGTTAAAATTAACCTCGCTGGTTTTGAGATATTCATCATACTGTGCAATTTCAACAAAATTACGATCATCTGAAGTGCGGTAATACTTCTGAGTAATCCTGTTCCTGAGAGCAATAACAGAATCGCGATTAAGATACTCGGGAGTAGCATTGTCAATCCAATGAACAAATATCCATCTTTCCATGTCAGAACCCGGAGCCCGCCTTAACCATACAAAGTTATCTTCCGGTACATTTTTCGCCAGATGGAAATCAATCTGTACATAAATCATCCAGCCATAGTCGTTAAGAAGCTGTGCCTGAATCTCTTTTCTTTCATAAACATGACTGTATAATTTTTCGGCTAATCTTTTATCTGAAACTTTTTGGAAATAATAGACTAAATCTTCCTGATTAGAACCAACTTTTTCTTTTAAATCGTCAATAGTATTGGCAGCAAGCACCATGACCAGCTGGTTTTTAGCCCATTCGTCGAACTTTGTAAAAACAAACTCTTTTCCCGATTTAACCATATCAGTAACGGTAGAATCTAACAATCCTCTCATGTAAATTGAACCATTTGATTCAGAATCAAGGGGCGCCATTATAATTATATTTTTTCTTGTTTTATAATGGTTAATTTTTGTAATGTCGCGCCATTCAAGATTAAATAAATTTTCGGGTTGAGGGGTATAAATTACTTTCCCAAATACCTGATTAAGAGTTTCTTCCATTGCGATATAATCGAGAGAATCGGAAAAAACAAGTATTTCATCTTCTATTCCAACAGCAGCTTTGCCCGGAGAATTGCATCCTGTCAGTCCTGCAATCATCACTAATATACCGGTAAATAAAACCGTAATTTTTAACTTCATCGTATTCTAATCCGTGCTATTTGTTCAATATTTATACAACCTGCCACGTTTATAGTTTCAAGGATTTACACAGGAACGTTTGCTAAAATTAATGGCAGATCAGGGAGAAGGAGTGCATAAAGCCCCCACATGGTAAATCCGATTGAAATAGGGATGGTCAAGTTGTCATCCGCCCACCCGTAGCTGAGGTTTTCTGCGATAGCCCCAACCGCGGCGGCAAAAATACCGATAAAATATTCCATCATCAACCCTTCAATTTTTGGGGCAATCAATATTACAATTGAAGCGGTAACAAAAAAGGCTAGTGTTCCTTCCAAACTTTTCATTAAAAATTTGTGCTTCCCGAATCTCCGGCCGAACAAGGCGGCTGAAATATCGCCGATAATGAGTATTGCAAACCCGGTAACGGCAAAAATTTTGGGCATCGCGAAAATAACGCATACAGCTGCAATTAAAACATAAGAGGCGCCGGAGAGATTTTTTTTAGTTTCGTCAATCTCATGCTCACGCATTATTTTACCAAACAATTTAATCGTGATAACTTTTAGAGATGGGCTAAGGTGCCTTCCAAAATCGATGATTAAGGATATAACCAACAAGGGAACTAATATAGTTAACATTAGTTCCCTTGTGATAAAATAATAGACAATAGGTATTGAAAGCGAACAAAGGTGAATCGATTTTCTTAACAATTCATTCTTGAAGTCGATAGTTGCTTTCGAAATATCACTCATCCTTCTTTCCGGGCGAATTATCCGTGCTTCGGGTACTTTTCTGTTCCATTAATTTTTTTACATGCTCGGGTATTTCGGCTTCTTCCTTATTACCGTTATTTGTAGATTTTTTTAACGGGGGAAGCTCTTCACCGCGCATGATCATGTTGATCTCCTCAGAATCAAGAATTTCCCTGTCGAGCAATTCTAGTGAAAGTTTATGGAGAACTTCAATATTATCTTCCAAAATTTTATCAGCACGTTTCATACAGGTAACAACGATAGATTTAATTTCGCTATCAATATCCTGAGCCGTTTTTTCACTGAAATCTTTATGTTTTGTAATTTCTCTTCCAAGGAATATTTCTTCTTCCTTCTGGCCATAAGCTAGTGGTCCCAGAACCTCACTCATACCCCATTCGCACACCATTTTACGAGCGATACCGGTTGCTTTTTCAATATCACTCCCTGCACCTGTGGTGTAACGTTTGAAAATAAGCATTTCAGCAGCACGTCCACCAAGTGCATAAGTAATCATTGCCTCGAGATAATCTTTGGAGTATGTATGTTTTTCATCAACCGGAAGATAAGTGGTTACACCAAGTGCCCTTCCTCGGGGAATAATTGTCACCTTGTGCACCGGATCAGAATCAGGAAGCATTTTAGCAACAAGCACATGTCCAATTTCGTGATAAGCAGTAAGTTTTTTCTCTTCTTCGGAAATAATCATACTTTTCCGTTCCATGCCCATCATTACTTTATCTTTAGCTTCCTCAAAATCCTCCATGCCAACATTCTTTTTGTTTTTACGGGCAGCAAGAAGAGCGGCTTCATTAACCAGGTTGGCAAGATCAGCACCCGCTAATCCGGGAGTACCTTTCGCAAGTGTTTTAAGATTTACGTTGGGGTCTAGCGGTATCTTGCGTGTATGTACTTTAAGAATACCTTCCCTTCCAGTAACATCCGGGCGATCAACAACTATCTGCCTGTCAAACCTGCCGGGTCTCAATAGAGCCGGGTCAAGAACATCAGGACGGTTAGTTGCAGCGATGATAATTACACCACTATTCTGTTCAAAACCATCCATCTCAACAAGAAGTGCATTTAATGTCTGCTCACGCTCATCATGGCCACCACCAAGACCAGCACCCCTGTGCCTGCCGACCGCATCAATTTCATCAATAAATATTATACAAGGCGCACTTTTTTTACCCTGTTCAAACAAATCACGAACACGGCTGGCACCAACACCAACAAACATTTCAACAAAATCAGCACCACTGATCGTAAAAAATGGTACACCCGCTTCGCCTGCAACTGCACGTGCGAGTAAAGTTTTACCGGTTCCGGGAGGGCCCAGTAAAAGAACACCGCGCGGAATTTTACCACCAAGTTTTTGAAATTTGGTTGGTTCTTTCAAAAATTCTATTATTTCTTCCAGTTCAACTTTAGCTTCATCTGCTCCGGCAACATCCTTGAAAGTAACTTTGATAGATTTTTCGGTAATCATTTTCGCTTTGCTTTTACCAAAGTTAAAGATGCCGCGTGTTCCGCCGGCTCCACCCTGCATTCTGCGCATGAATAAAATCCATACACCGATAATCAGTATCCAGGGAAGAATTCCCAAAATTACCGTAACCCACTCGTTAGATTCTTTAACAAAAGTATATTTGATACCCTTTTCCTGCCATATTTTCACTTGATCCTGCAGGATTGGTTCAACAAGGGTAACAGAAAACTGTGTTACATTTTCGTACCCCCCATCACCCTGAAGTGAAACCGGCTCTTTTGTTTTACCCTGAAAAGTATAATCATTTATATCTGTTTTGACAATTTCTGCTTCAACAATTTTTCCATCATTGAGCAACTGGGTGTACATGTCAAAATCGATTTGTTTATATCGCGGGTTATCGCTGTTAAAATATTGCAGAACAATTACACCGGCAACAAGTACTAAACCCCAGCTTACAACACTTTTAATGATCTTAGACCATTCAAAATCGCCATCGGGTTTTTCAGGACCATCGCCGTTTCCTCCTTTTTTATTGCCGGGAGGACGTGAGCTATTGTTGTCAGACATATACCAATTGTTTTTATTAATCATATTTCTAAAAAACTCCATTATTCACTTAAAACATAAATAGAACCGAGATTACGATATTTCTGGGCGTAATCAAGACCATATCCAATCACAAATTTATCGGGTATTTCAAAACCAATATAATCAATTTTGACGTCATATTTCAGACTTCCCGGTTTCATGAGCAGGCTTGCCACCTTTACACTTGCCGGGGTATATTCTTCGAGAAGTTTCTCGATATATGTAATTGAAAGTCCGGAATCAACAATATCTTCCACGATTATTACGTGTCTGCCATTTATATCGGCATTCAGCTCTTTTAGCAATTTTACATTGCCGGAAGATATTTTCCTGTCACCGTAACTCGATAGTTTAAAAAAATCTACTTCACAATTAATTGGTGTTTCACGCAGCAGGTCTGATAAAAACATAAATGAACCGTTAAGAATTCCAATAAATATGGGAAATTTATCTTTATATTCTTTCGTGAGCTCTTCACCAAGTTCTTTTAACCGGGCGTTTATCTGTTCCTGGGTGATCATTGGAACAAATTTTTCGTTTCCTACAAAAATCGCATCTTCAGTGATCATCTCTTTTAATCCAAATTTTACAATATTTTTTATCTTCTTTTTTTAACTTGTATCTTTCATCTATCCTTAAACCAACAACATATACAATATTGTTCCTGTTGGTAAGAACAGGTGCGGCTTTTTTTAAAAATGAGTCTAATTTTTGCTCATTTAAAAAATCGGAAATGTTTTTATATCCCTTCATTCCAAGGGGTATAAATTTATCTCCGAAATTCCAATTTCGTAATATAAAAATATCATCAATATTATCCGCCGAAATTAATTCATAATCGGGGACAAAAGATGTATTTTCTCCCTGGTGCATCTCAATTTTGATAGAAATACCGGCTTCCGGAATGTATTTTTCTTCACCAATATTTATTTCATAACTGTAATTTTCAAACTGCGTAAACTTGGTGATGACAATTCCGTCGCGCTCCCGAAAAGCGACAAATTCTTCTTTCAGGTCTATATGTTTTCCGGTTAGATTCGTTGATAAAGATTTTAGATTCAGATATTCTTCAAAACTAAACTTTTTTGCCAAAAATTGATCAAACGCATATTTTACTGCTTCAGAAAATAGTAACTCCCCGTTATCAAGCCATAATTTATCAAGAATAACCAGTTTTTTGCCGTCAAAACTTATATGCTGCTTCACTGCGTCCAGAATAAACGGATGGATAAATGTTTTAGCGGCGTTAATTATTTCGCCATGCCGGCAAAGTGCATTTTCAACACCCGGATTTATACGCTCTTTTATAAGTGGGAGCAGTTCATTTCTTATATAATTGCGTGAATAATCATTCCCAAGATTGCTGGAATCAATCCTGTAACTGATTTCATGAACATCAAGATATTCTAATATTTCAGTTTTTGATATTGATAGCAAAGGACGAATGATGTTGTCTCTCTTTACAGGAATGCCGGAGGCGCCTGTAAGGCCCGTTCCTTTTAGTATATTATACAATATTGTTTCGGCATTATCATTTTTATTATGGGCTGTTACTATTTTATTATAACCTTCACGAGAAATTACACGGTTAAAAAAATCATACCTCATTTCCCTGGCAGCTTCTTCGATGGAGAGTTTGTTAACGGCAGCGTGATTTTTTACATCGAGTGTTTCAGAATAAAAGGGAAGGTTATACTTTTTGCATAAATTTTCACAAAACAAGAGATCGCCTTGAGATTCTTCCCCCCTGAGAGAATGATCCAGATGGGCAACCCCCAGTTGAAAGCCAAGCTCGTTCGCAACGGAATAAAGATAAAAAAATAAAAAGACGGAATCGGGACCCCCGCTAAGAGCCAAAAGTAAACGATCACCAGCCGATATCAGGGAGTTTTCTCTGATAAAACGGTTAACCGTTTCTATTACACTTTCGACCAACATCGTGCCCCTATTAAAAAACAGGGGTAATCAACATAATTACGTTAATTACCCTTGTATAAAATTTTTATTAAGTTTTAATCTATTTCGAGAATTTCAAATTTGATAACTCCGGCAGGCACTTTTGCGTTTACTACTTCGCCAACTTTTTTATTCATCAGCGATGCACCAACAGGCGATGTCATGGCAATTTTGCCTTTTTGCAGATCAGCCTCTTCAGGCGAAACCATTGTATAACTAAAAACTTTGTTATTATTAAGATTTTTGACTTTAACGGTAGAAAGAATATGAACTTTATCTTTTGGCATGTTGGAGAGATCGATTATCCTGGCTTTCGAAAGGAGTTCTTCCAACTTGCTAATCTTTAATTCAAGCAAACCTTGTTCATCTTTAGCCGCATCATATTCTGCGTTTTCAGATAAATCACCGTGTGATCTCGCCTCGGCAATTCTCTGCGCCATTTCCCTGCGACCATTCGTTTTAAGGTCATTCAGCTCTTTCTCAATCTCAACAAGCCGTTCCCTGCTCAAATAAATAAAATCGGACACCTCGATTTTTCTCCTTTTATTGTTCTACGTTTTTATAAAAAAAATTGCCACGGTCAAAATATTACTATTTTGCCTGTGGCATATACTAATTTAGTAATATTTCGCACACTTTTCAACTTATATCATATTAGTTATATTGATTTTTTGTTTTATTTCACATAAAAATGATATTATATGCCCTTTTTAAACACAACTAATCAAAAAATAATTACATTTGCGGGATTTTTAACCGCAATAGCATATTTATTATTCGTTTTGTTCCAGGATGGGTTATCCATCTCACTATACATGGGTATAAATTTTATCACTTTTCTGGTTTTTTTCGCCCAACTTTATTTAATAAAAAAGGGTGAAAAAGGAAATTTTACTTTAATACTTCTTTTTGCAATTTTATTCAGGGTAATTTTACTCTTTTCTTCTCCTTCAACTTCGGATGATGTTTACAGGTATCTCTGGGAAGGAAAACTTGTTCTAAACGGGTATAATCCTTTTGAACTTGCTCCGGATGATCCGGCTCTCGACGCACTCCATACAGATTTACTCCCTTCGAAAGTTTCATATCCCGGGATGACTACCATTTATCCAACAGTTTCACAGGTTGTTTTTGCCCTTGGCTACTTTATTTCCGGTGAAAATCTGCTTGGGTTGAAACTCA
>Ga0209692_10003263_pt1 | contig 15996 bp, 12 predicted proteins | sample tdDd472_FD_187129 | JGI IMG/M metagenome (GOLD analysis project Ga0209692, IMG submission 187129) | Marine sediment microbial communities from the Atlantic coast under amendment with organic carbon and nitrate - tdDd47.2 (SPAdes)... | ecosystem: Environmental > Aquatic > Marine > Coastal >...
AACCCACGCTCCAGCGCCATCAGGCACCGGTCGAGCGCCTCGTCGTCGAGCGCCCACGCCTCGCCACCGGTGCGGTGGATGTTTCGCGTGAACTGGTCCAGCAGGATGATCTCGGCGAGGGCGCCGCGCGGGGTCTCGCGCCACGCCGCGAGCTCGCCCCGCCCGGCCGCCTCGACCGCGTCGCCGAAGCGCTCGCGGATCTCGGCGTCCGTCGCCTCGCTCTTCTGAAACCACAGCGCCATGTTGGCGCGCGGGTAGTCGTCGTCGAGGGGACCGAGCCAGTACGTGAGGACGTCTTCGGGGGTCATGCGGGCTCCTTGTCGCATTCGGGAGCGACCACTATGGGCTCGGCGTCCGCCGCACACCACCCCCCGGAGTACGATGTCGTTGGGCCTGCGCTACATGGTGGTGGCTGCGTTCTTCTTCAGCCTCATGAGCGTCTTCGTGAAGTGGGCGGGCTCGACCCTGCCCAGTCAGGAGATCGTCCTCGCCCGCGCCATCGTGACCCTCGTCATCACCGGCGTCATGCTGCGCCAGCGTGGGATCTCGCCCCTGGGCAACGCCCGCGGGCTGCTCGCGCTGCGTGGGCTGCTCGGCTTCATCGCCCTCAGCGGGTTCTACTGGTCGGTGACCCACCTGCCGCTCGCGGACGCGACGGTCATCCAGTACTCGAACCCCGTGTTCACCGCGCTGCTCGCCGCGGCCCTGCTCGGCGAGCGCCTGCGACGGATCGAGGCGGTGGCGCTGCTCGTCAGCCTCAGCGGCGTCGTCCTGCTCGCCCAGCCGAGCTTTCTCTTCGGTGGCGACGCCCGCCTGCCCGCGCTCGGCGTGGCGGTCGCCGTCGCGACGGCCATCCTCAGCGCCGGCGCGTACGTGACCGTTCGGCGTCTGAAGGACTCGGACGACCCGCTCGTCGTGGTGTTCTGGTTCCCCCTGATCGCCGTGCCCGGCACGCTGCTCACGATGTTCGGGCCGATGGCGGCCGGCCTGCCGAACCCCGGATACCGCTGGCCCGTGGGGACCGAGTGGCTGCTGCTGCTCGCCGTCGGCGTCACCACGCAGATCGCTCAGGTCGCGATGACCCGCGGCCTGCACCTCGAGCGCGCCGGTCGCGCGACGATGGTGAGCTACCTGCAGATCGTGTTCGCCTTCGTCTGGGGCGCGCTCTTCTTCGGCGAGTCCGTGTCCCTCACGGCCTTCGCCGGTGCAGCGCTGGTCGTCAGCGGCACGATCGCCGTCGCCCGCCGCCGTCAGGCGCCGCAGGGGTCGAACGCGTCAGGCAGCGGCAGCGACACCGACGCGTAGAGCGCCTCCCGCTCGGCCGGCGTCAGCGCCCGGACGACCCGCGCGTTGAGGTCGCCGAGCTCGATGGGGCCGATCTTCTCGCGCCGCAGCTTCACGATCTGCCAGCCGTTGGCGTGGCACATGCGCCGCACCTCGTGAAACTGCCCCTCGGTGAGGATGATCTCGACCCACGTGGCCCGCGATCGATAGATGTCGATGCGTGCCGCCGCCGGGCGGTACGTCACGTTGCGCCACGTGAGCCCGGACCGGATGCGGTCGAGCCCCGGGTCGTCGGGCTCGAGGTGGCCCCGCACCTTGACCCGGTACACCTTCGGCAGCCCGACCGCCGGGTCCAGCACCCGCCGCGCGAGGGCGCCGTCGTTCGTCCACAGCAGCGCGCCCTCGGTGTTGAAGTCGAGGCGGCCGACAGCGAACACCCGCGGCGCGTCGGCCGGCAGGTACCCGCCCAGCGTCGGCCGACCCTCGGGGTCGACGAGGCCGGTGATGTGCTTCTTCGGCTTGTGCATCAGCAGAACACAGGGCAGCGCCCGGTCGGCGACGACGTCCCCGGCGACCTCGATCCGCTCGCGCCCGGTCACCGGCTCGGCGAAGCGCGTGACCACGACCCCGTCGACGCGGACCTGCCCTTCGGCGATGTGTTGGCGCACGGCGTGCTTCGCCCCGACGCCGGCCGCCTGGAGCCACTTCTGCAGGGGCATCGTCCCCTCGCCCGTCCACTGTACGTCGGACACGTCGGCCTCCCGCGGGAGCACGTCGAGCGAAAAACCCACGCGGAATCGCTCGACAGGCGGCATCTGCGCGACCAGGGTGCGCGGCACCGCGCTGGTGCGGAGACCCCGGATATACACACATGCAGATCGCAAAGGACGTTGTCGTCAAGCTCGCCTACACCCTTCACGACGAAGGGGGAGAACTCATCGACGAGGGCACGGCGGAAGAGCCGCTCTGGTACCTCCACGGTCACGGCAACCTGCTGCCGTCCGTCGAGAAGGAGCTCCTTGGCCTCGAGCCCGGCGCGAAGACCTCGTTCGTGGTCTCGGCCGAAGACGGCTACGGCGTGCGTGACGACGAGGCCGTGCAGGTCGTCGAGAAGTCGCAGCTGCCCCCCGGCATGGAAGTCGAGGAAGGCATGGAGCTCGTCGCCGACATGGGCGCCGGCCCGGCCGTCGTGCGCGTCGTCGCCGTGGCGAAGGACACCTTCACCCTCGACCTGAACCACCCCCTCGCCGACGTCGAGCTGCACTTCGCGTTCGAGGTCCTCGAGACCCGCGCCGCCGAAGCCGAAGAGCTTGCGCACGGGCACGTGCACTCGCCCGGTCACCACCACCACTGACCGCGCGCCCGGGGGGACGCCAAAACTGCGCAGATCCCCTGACGTGACGCCGCGATGTGGCTATGCTCGGGGGCAGACCACGCCTCCGAGCCGACATGTCGAACCTCACTCGCGCTGTTTTCACGCTGGCCGCGCTTCTCGCGCTGCCGTCCGCGACCGCTTCTGCAGCCTCCCTCGCCGGTACGATCCGGGACGAGGGCGGCGCGGGGCTGGCGGGGATGGAGGTCCGCGTCTGGGCCAACGCCGACGGCAAGGGGTGGACGATCCTGTCCACCGTCGCCACCGGCGGCGACGGCACGTGGGGGGTCGACCCCCTGGTTGCCGGCGAGTACCTCGTCGACGTGCGCATGCCGAACGGCATGACCGGCAACTACGCCGACCGCTGGTACGACGTGGCCGAGCCCCTCGGTGACGGCTGGGTGCAGTCGGACGCCGACGTGATCACGCTCGAGGGCGACACCGCCCGCGCTGGCGTGGACATCGTCATGCCGATCGCCGGTGGGCTCGACGGCCGCATCGTCGGTGGCGGCGCACCGGCTGCGGGCATCGTCGTCCGCGCCGAGCGCGCGTCGCTGCCCGCTGTCCACCACACCGACCGGTCGGACACCGCGGACTTCGGCGAGGGCGCCCACCACGGCAACGTGTACTTCCGTGGGCTGCCGCCGGCCGACGACTACCGCTTTCTCGTCTACGACCTCGGCGCGCGCTGGGCGACGGCCGAGATCCCCGGGCCGTTCACCGTCACCGCCGACGCAAACGCGGCCGTCGGTGACGTGACGCTCACCCCCGTGCCCGACGACCCGCAGGAGCCGAACAACGGCCCGACGGACGGCGCCAGCTTCATGGGGCCGCTCGACGAGCTCCGCGCCGAAGAGCCGGTGCCCTTCGTGACGTCCGGTGCGCGCATCGCGCCCCGCGGCGACGTCGACTGGTACTGCTTCGACGCCGAAGAGGGCGAGCGGTTCCGCGCACGGACGACGAGCCGCCTGCCCTTCGACGCCGAGCGCGACGACCCGTGGCTCGACCCGACGATCGCGCTGTGGACGGGCGACGGCACCGGCCGCATCGGCGAGAACGACGACGGCGGCGACGGGCGCAACGCCCTGCTCGAGACCGACGAACTCGAGGCGGGTCGGTACTGCTTCGTCGTCTCGACCTTTGGCGACACGACGTACGACGGCACGAACCAGCAGTCGACCGGCGCCTACGAGTTCTCGGTCGAGCTCGCCAACCGGCGCCCGCGCATCCAGATCTTCCGCGATGGCGTGGCGCCGCCGCCGCCGCCGGGGGCGATGATCGTCGACGAAGGCCTCGAGCTCACCCTCGAGGCGGTGTTCTCGGACCCGGACGACGACGAGCTCACGCTCACCGTGACGAACACCGGCGCGGACGGCGAAGAGGTCACCGAAGGCGAGCTCGTCACCGCCGCCGACGCTGCGATCTACATGTGGACAATCGGCGAGCGCGCGGCGGAGCAGTCCCCGTACACCGTCCGTTTCGTCGTCAGCGACGGATCCGCCGAAGCCGAGGCCTCGGTCAACCTCACCGTCCGCGCGGTGAACCAGCCGCCGCCGACGCCGACCCTGCTCAGCCCGATGGACGGCGAGAGCATCGCCATCAACCCGACGCAGCTCATCGTGCAGAACGTCGAGGACGTCGACGGCGACGCCCTGCAGTACGAGTTCGAGCTCTACCGCGGCGACATCGACGAGGACCCGGACGAGCAGGGGCTCATCGGCGAAGGCCCGGCGGACACGACCGCGTGGCTCACCGGCCCCCTCACCGAGAACCAGCGCGTCACGTGGCGTGCCCGCGCCTACGACGGCGCGTCCGCCGCGGCGTTCAGCCCGTGGACCGAGCCGTTCACGTTCGTCGTCAACGAGTTCAACGAGGCGCCGCAGGCCCCCCGCATCGTCAAGCCGGCCCAGAACGAGTCCGTGTTCGTCGTCACCCCGGCGATCGCCGTGACCGGCGGTTTCGACCCCGACCGCGAACCGGTGACGTATCGCTTCGAGGTCGCCACGGACGCCGCGTTCGCCGACGTGGTCGCCACCGCCGAGGGCATCGAGCCCCTCGAGGGCGACGACCAGACCGAGTGGGTGGTCGAGCCGCCGCTCGAGTACGACCGCTCGTACGTCGTGCGGGCGTGGGCCGTCGATCCCGGGGGCGAGCAGAGCGAGCCGTCCGACACGGTGTCGTTCCGCGTCGCCGCGAACGTGCCCCCGGATCCGCCGGTCATCGGCGGCGACCTCGGCGCCCGCTGCATCTCGTACGCCTACGAAGACGGCGCACCGGACCACTTCGAGGTGACGACCGTCACCGATCCCGAAGGCCAGCAGGTGTCCATCCAGCTGCAGGTCCACGGGTTCGACGACGACCCGACGCAGGTCGATCCGATCGTCGACGAGACCGTCCCCGTCGCCGAGGGGACCGACACCGTGCGCGTCGACGTCGACCCGACGCTCTTCCAGGAAGACGTCCACTACCGTGTGCGCGTCCGGGCCCTCGACGAGACGAGCCGGTCGACGTGGTCCGGGTGCGACTTCTCGGTGAACACCGAGAACAGCCCGCCGACCGCGCTGACGATCATCGACCCGGCCGACGGGCAGGTGTTCCCGCAGAACACCACCGAGATCACGGCGGTCGTCGAGAACGCCACCGACCCGGACGGCGGCACCCTCGAGATCGCCTGGTGCCTCAGCGCCACCGCGGACTTCGCGTCCTGCGGCGATGACCCCCGGTTCTGGGACATCGTCTCGGCCGACGACGGCGACCGCACCTCGTTCACGATCACCGAGCTGTCGACCGACGAGGTCTACCACCTGCGTGCGTGCGCCCTCGACAACGTCGGGGTCTGCGGCCCGGCCGACGAGGTGACGTTCAGCGTCGGGTCGGTCCTGGGCGGCGCCGGTGAGTCCGGCTGCGGCTGCTCAGCGACGCCCTCGCCGCGTGCGGCGGCGCCGTTCGTCCTTGCCCTCTTCGGCCTCGTCGGCCTCCGCCGTCGCCGACGCTGACTCGCCGGTCCACACCACGCCTTCGACGACGCCGTCTGCACCGGGTGCGACGGCGTCGCCCGCTTCGTGGTCCATGAGATCGGGATCGAAGATCGGCAGCGGGCTCGGCTCTTCGTCCGGCGAGGCATCGAGCGCGACCGCCGGGGCGGCGACGAGCCCGACGAGCGCAAAAGCGAGGGTCAGAGACGTTCGGCGAAGCATGGAGACTCGGCGGGGCGATCGGGGACGCACGGTCTGCACGAGGGTAGTGCAAGACCTGTTCCGTGCATTCTGCGACACCCCCCACCGCGTTGACCCGAGCCGCACCTCTACCTACCCTCTGCGTCCGCACCGGAGGGAGACCCATGGCACGTCCGACGCCTCGATTGATCGCCGCGCTGCGCGCGACGGCCGCCCGTCTGCGCGACGGCGAACGCTTTCAGTGGACCCACATGGGCGCGTGCATCTGCGGCAACCTCGCCCACACCGTGACGAAGCTGTCGCGCGCGGAGATCCACCGCCTCGCCCTGCAACGCGCCGGCGACTGGTCCGAGCAGGCCTACGAGTACTGTCCGTCCAGCGGGCTGCCGATCGACCATGTCATCGGGCGCCTGATCGATCTCGGGCTCACGCCGGACGACCTGCGCAATCTCGAACGGCTGCGCGATCGCGCCGTGTGTCGCCGCCTCGACGGTGGTCGCCGCGAGCTGCACTACCGCAACCGCGACGACGTCATCGACTACCTCGAGGCGTGGGCCGACCTGCTCGAAGAACAGCGCATCGCCGACGCGCCGACCGAGGCGGTCGCCTGACATGACGGTCCCCCCCACGACGGGTGCACACCTCGACGCCGCTCCGGTCGCCGCTCCGACGGTGAGCCGCGACCTGATCCGCCGCGCGGTCGTGGGGATCGTCGTCTTTCTCGCCATCGCCGGCGTGCTCGGCTGGTTGCTTCGCGCGCCGATGACCGAGGCCGGGACGTGGTTCGTCGATGCCTTCGGGCTCGCCGGGCTCTTCGCGGCCGTGACGCTCGTCGACGCGTCGCCGGTGCCGATGACGAACGAACCCCTCGTGGTGCTCGCGCTGGGCGGCGGCATGGACGTCTGGGGCATCTTCGCGATCGTGTCTGCCGCGTCGGTGTTCGCCGGCCTCGTCGGCCACACCAGCGGCCGGATCCTGTGCCGCGTCCTGCCGATCCGCGACATGGTCCATCGGTTCAGCCCCGAGGCGGCCGCCTGGATCGAGACCCGGGGTGCATGGGGCGTCGCGGTCGCGGCGCTGCTCCCCATCCCGTACGCGCTCGCGACGTGGACGGCCGGCGCGATGAACGTGCCGCTGCGCGACACGATGCTCGCCAGTCTGCTGCGTGTGCCGAAGACGGCGTTCTACGTCGCGCTGCTCGCCGCCGGCTGGGCCGCCGGCGCCTGACCGGCCGAGCAAAAACGCCAACCGGCGCGAGGTGTCGCACCCCGCGCCGGTCGTCGTGTACCGCGAGTCAGCGGGGACCGCAGTCCGCGCAGTCCGTGCCGAGGTCGCAGATCGAGTACAGCGAGCCGGGGCCGCCGTCGTCGCACTCGTTGTCGTTCGACGTCGGGCAGGTGTTCGAGCAGCCCTGCATCGCCGGACGCGCACCGCAGTCGTTGCAGTCCGAGCCGTAGCTGCAGATCGAGTACAGCGAGCCGGGGCCGCCGTCGTCGCACTCGTTGTCGTTCGACGTGCCGCACGTGTTCGTGCAGATCGTCGGGCCGGCCGCCGTCGGCGCGCCGGAGCCCTGACGCGGACCGCAGTCGTTGCAGTCCGTGCCGAGGTCGCAGATCGAGTACAGCGAGTTCGGGCCGCCGTCGTCGCACTCGTTGTCGTTCGCCGTCATGCACGTGTTCGTACAGAGCGAGCCACCCTGCGGCTGACGCGGACCGCAGTCGTTGCAGTCCGTGCCGAGGTCGCAGATCGAGTACAGCGAGTTGGCACCGCCGTCGTCGCACTCGCCGTCGTTCGCCGTGACGCACGTGTTCGTGCACTGCGCGGCGGCGATCGAGGTCATGCCGAACGTGGCGGCCGCAGCGGCCACACCGGCGAGGAACGTGAGCTTGAGCGTCTTCATCATCGGCTCCATGCAGGGACGTGCGAGGCACCGTGCCCCGCGGGAGAGAAAAGGGTGTCCGGTCGTGTCGCCCGAACGGACGCGCACTTGGACGATCCCACAGGTGCGCTATTCAACGTCGTCGAACGGACGGGGACAGCGGTCGACGCACGCACGAGCGCAGCCGGTGCATGAGCACCGCCCGGATTCGCCCTCGGCCCGCCAGCCATCTGCTTCATCGCTGCATCCCGTGTCGACACTTCGAACCCGCACGTCGGGGTGACCCTCGCCACTGCGGCGAGCGCCCGAACCGGGGTGTGAACGTGTCCCGTTGACCTCTGCGACGGTACCGCACGCCGCACCACCGGTGCAACCCCGGGTTTCGCCCCCGTGGGTCACACGGCACGGCGAGCGCGTCCCCGGGCGGCTACGACGCGATCAGCTCGCGCCGAAACTCGCCGGGGGTCGTGCCTGTCCACCGGCGAAACGCCCGGTGAAATGCGCTCGGATCCGAGAAGCCGAGCAGAAAGGCGACCTCGCTGATCGCCATCGACGGATCGCGCAGCAGATCGGTCGCCATGTCGCGGCGCATCTCGTCGACGAGCTCGTTGTACGTCACCGACTCGTCGCGCAGCCGTCGCTGCAGGGTCCGCGTGCTCATCCCGAGGCGCCGCGCCACGTTCTCGATCGACGGGTCGCCGGCGCTCATCGCCTCGTGTACCTGCTGCCGGACGACGTCCGACAGGCGGCTCGAGTCGGGCAGCTGCTCCATCAGCTGCTCGGCGTGGCGCTGCAACACCTCGTTCAGCAGCGGATCGGCGCGCTTCAGGGGCGTGTCGAGCAGCGCATCGTCGAGCACGCACTCGTTCTCGGGCTCGTCGAACCGCACGGGGCAGCCGAAGAGCGCCTCGTAGATCGACGGATCGTCGGGGCCGGAGTGCGCGAACCGGATCTCGTGCGGGGTCCAGTCCGTGCCCGTCGCGCGACGGAACCGGACGACGTAGCAGGCGAACGCGAACTCCGCCGAGAACCGGCTCGCGTCGCAGGTGTCGTCGAGCAACCGATGGCGAACGACCTGCTCGTCGCCGACGCGCACGATCTCGACCTCGGTCCGGTCGTGGATGAGGCGAAAGTACGCCGCGACCCGCTCCAGCGCGTGGCCCACCGTGTCTGCGGTGATCGCCAGGTAGTCCATCACATCGAAGGTACCAAACGGCAGCCAGGTCGCGACGTGCAGCGCCAACGCCGGGTCGTCGAGGGCATCGGCGATGTCGTGCCAGACCGCCGACCATTGCTCACGGGTGATCCGGCGGTCGGAATCGGCGAGCACGGACGCGTCGAGCCCGGCGGCTTCGACGATCGGCAACGGGTCGACCCCGCGGTCGCGGGCGAACGCGGCGACGGCGCGAAGGCCTTTCGATGTGACGGAAACAGAGCCGGTCATTCGGGACCGTACGGTGTCCGAGGGGTGCCGCACACCCGAGGGCGCCGGCCGACTTTCAACGTGGACGGCGAGAATACACCACCCTGTGGATCCGCCAAAGCGAAGTCGCACGGGATCGACAGGGCGTTGAAATCCCATCGAATGTGCGGCCGAGCGCCGGGAATTCGCTGGATCCGGACCCCCGGATCGTCCAGGGTCGGGACCGTTCGTCTCCGTCATCCCGTCACGCACTCGCCATGTCGATTCGTGCCCTCGCCGTCGTTTTGTCCGTCTTCGGTCTCGCCGCCTGCGTGAGCACCGAGCCCATCCCGTTCGGCGTCGGCGACACCGGTCGCGGCGGTCGCGGCGGGGACACCGGCGAGCCGGCGGACACCGGCCAGACCGACGCCGCCCGCGACACCGGATCCAGCGACACGGCCTCGCCGGACGCGAGCACCGACGCGTCGGACGCTGGCACGGACAGCGGCGACGAGAACCAGCCGCCGGTCGCCGCGATCGCCCCGATCACGACCGCCGAGGCCGAGACCCCGGTCTCGCTCGACGGGTCCGGCTCGACCGACGCGGACGGCGAGATCGTGCGCTGGGCGTGGACGCTCGGCGACGGCGCGACCGCCGACGGCGAGACGATCGAGCACACCTGGCTGACCCCCGGCGAGAAGACCGTGGCGCTGACCGTCACCGACGACGACGGCGCCACGAACACAGTCGAGATCGCCGTGTCGGTGGACGCCAAGCCCGGCGAACCGGCCGCGCTCGCCCGCGTCGCGGACACCCCCGGCGTCGTCGACGTCGAGACCACCCTCGACGCGACCGGATCGTCGAGCCCGTCCGCGCCCCTCGTCGGATGGCGCTGGACCCTCACCGACCCGCTTGACGTCGAGCACGTCGCCGAGGGCTCCGAGGTGCCGTTCACCCCGGCGGTCGCCGGCACGTGGCAGGTCCACCTCGAGGTCGAGGACGACCTCGGCGACCAGGCCGAGGACGACCTCGAGTGGTACGTCGGCTACCTGCCCGAGGCGGTCATCGTCGCGTCGACGGCCGCGCCGGTGATCGGCGACACGATCGTGCTACACGGCCGCGACAGCACCGACCGGGACGACGCGATCGTCACCCGCGAGTGGACCCTGCCCGACGGATCGACCACCGAGGGCGAAGAGGTGTCGATCGACGCCGACGCCCTCGGCGAGCTCACCGTCTCGCTGCGCGTCGTCGACGAGCACGGGCTCGAAGACATCGCGACCTGGGCGGCGACCGTCCGCGAAGTCCCCGTGAACGCTCCGCCGACGATCGACATCGGCGAAGACCGCGACGCCAGCACCGGCGAAGCGCTCTCGTTCAGCGCGACGACCCGCGACCCCGACGGGCGCGTCGTCTCGGTCGCCTGGGACTTCGGCGACGGCGCGACGGCCACGGGCACGACGGCGCTGCACGCGTGGTCGGACGCCGGGACGTTCACCGTCGAAGCGACGGCCACCGACGACGACGGCGGCACCGCGACGGACACCGTCGAGGTCACGATCGCCCGCCCGAACACGGCCCCCACCGCCCGGTTTACGTGGGCGCCCATGCCGGCGACCCCCGGCGCGCCGATCACCTTCGACGCCAGCACCTCGTTCGACACCGACGGCGACACGATCATCGAGTACCGGTGGCGCATGGGTGACGGGTCTCCGGATCGCTTCGGCGACCGGGTCGTGCACGCGTTCACCGCCGACGGGCGCTACACCGTCGAGCTGCGGGTCACCGACGAGCGCGGAACCAGCGCGACGATCACCCAGGCGGTGAACGTGTCCTGCGCGCCGGACTGCTACGCCGGGCCGTACCGGGTGCTGCCCTTCGACGTCGACGAGCCCGCCGAGGGCACCTGCCCCGGCGACATCACCGTGACGGTGAACCCGGTCGATTGCGACGTGATCGTCTCCGGCGCGTCCATGACGATGACGTGCGGCACGGACGTGTACCGGGGCACGATCACCGGCGACGCCTTCTCGGTGACCCTCGACCGGTCGACCTTCTCGATCGCCCTGTGCGGGTCCGCGTGGTTCGAAGAGACGATCACCGGGACGTGGTCGTCCCCGGACCGGTGGGAAGGCACCTCGAACCTCGCGCTACGCTACGCGGTCGAGGACCCGTGGTTCGACTGCCTCGACTGCGAGTTCGACCCCTTCCCCAAGACGGGCAATCGGCGGTGAATCGCGCAGGGCGGCGCAGCGTGGATGCGCACCGCCTCGTGCCGCATGGGCGGCGCAGCGTGCGTGCGCGCCGCCGGGTATGGCGTGGGCGGCGCAGCGTGTGCGTTCGGCCGTCCGATCGAACGGCGGAGCGCGCTCAGTCCTCGAGCTGCAGCTCGTGGCAGGCCGCGAACCAGCACTTCGCGCCGCTGGTGGCGAAGTCGCCCGGGCGCACGATGACGGCGACCCAGCCCTCGGCCTGGAACTCGACCTGCTCGACCCGGTACAGACCGGACTTCCACCACACGAGCGACCCGGCCGAGATCGTCGGCTCGTCGAACCGGCGTACTTCACGGTGGCGCCAGAACTCCACGGGGCGGGCGCGGCGGCCCGACGCGTTCTGGTCGAGGCGATGCTTCGAAGCCTGGACGTTCGTCTGCATGTCGAATCCTCCGATCCCCTCACGATCGCGTCGTGAGGGGGCCTGGTGCTCTGGGGAGTGGGACGGTTGTACCGCCTCGGGATCGGGTTCGCAATTTCCCTTCACCAGGTACTTCCACAAGTGCCGGGATCTGCCATGAGCACACCGAGATACCGCACGGACTTCGCTGAAACCGCGGTCCGGATCGCGTCACATGTTCGTCACACGCCCACGATTCGAGCGCTGCCCGTCCCCGAAACCTGCGCCGCGCTGCACCTGAAGCTCGAGGCGCTCCAGGTCACCGGATCGTTCAAGGCACGCGGCGCCGTACACGCCGCGCTCTGCCTGCCCGAGGCCGAGCGACAGCGCGGCCTGCTCACCGCGTCCGGCGGCAACCACGGCCTCGGCGTGGCCTGGGCCGGTCGCAGCCTCGGCGTGCCGGCGACGGTCGTCCTGCCCGAGAACGCACCGCCGGTGAAGGCCCAGCGCATCCGCGCCCTCGGGGCGACGGTCGTCCGCCACGGCGCCGTGTGGGACGACGCGGACGCGCTGGCGCGGCAGATGGACGCCGACGGCGAGGGCACGTACGTCCACTCGTTCGCCGACCCGGACGTCATCGCAGGCCAGGGCACCGTGGCGCTGGAGTGGCTCGCCGACGCGCCCGACGTGGACACGCTGGTGGTCCCCATCGGCGGCGGCGGGCTGATCAGCGGCATCGCCCTCGCCGCCCACGCGGTGCGCCCGGACCTGCGCATCGTCGGCGTCGAGCCGGTCGGCGCGCCGACGCTCTACGAGAGCGTGCGCGCGAACGAGGTGATCACCCTGCCCTCGATCGAGACCCGCGCGAACACGCTCGCGCCGCGCCGATCCGACGCCCTCAACCTCGAGATCATCCGCGAGCACGTCGACACGATCGTGCTCGTGACCGACGACGAGATGCGCGCGGCGGCCCGGTGGTTGTGGGGTCAGGCGGCCGTCGCGGCGGAGCTGAGCGGCGCAGCGGCGACCGCGGCGGTGCTCACCGGGCGCGCCGATGTCGCGGGCCAGCGCGTGGGCGCGATCGTGTGCGGCGCGGGGACCGCCGCCTTCGATGCGGACGAATCCGCGGCGTCGCGTTGACCCCAGCGAGGGCTTCACGGACAATCCGCCGGCCTCTGGCCCGGCTCGACCATGCGCCCCCTGAACCGATCCGCCGCTGCCCTTGCAGCCGCCGCAGCGCTCCTCGCCTGCGACGGCGCGTCGACGCCGGGGGATCCGCCGAACGGAGCGGCCACCACTGCGACGAACACTGCAACGAACACTGCGACGACCACCGCGGCGTCCGCCCTCGTCGATGCGCCCCAGGTCGACCCGTCCCGCGTGGCGCTCGCGCTGGCGCCGCTCGACGCGTGGTCGCTGCACACCGTGCCTCGCACGGATGCCACGATCCCGGCGCCGCTGCGCACACAGGGGGTCCATGGCGACACCACCGTCGTCGCGGTGCCCGTTGGCACGACGCCGCCCGCCGAGGCGCGCCCCAGAGCCCGCGAAGATCGAGTGGCGACCCGCCTCGAGCAGGCGATCGCCGCCGGCGGATCCGTCGAGGGCGTCATCGAGCTCGCCGACGTTCCGCTGCCCCTCGACGAGGCCGCGCGTGCCTTCGTTGACGCCGGCTTCACGGTCCGCTCGACGTGGGACACCGGGCGCACCCTGACCCTCGTCGGCCCCGCCCGGGCCTGGGACGTCGCCCTCGACCGCGGCAGCGTCCGCGCGGCGTGGACCCCGCTGCCGATCCACACGACGAACGAGACGAGCGCCCGCTGGATGGGCGCCGACCAGGTGTATGGCACCGAAGAGGACCCCGGATTCACCGGCGTCTCGACCGTCCTCGGCATCGTCGATGGCGGCGGTGTCGACGGCCGCCACCCGGACCTCGCCGGCCGCACCTGGATGCTGACCGCCGACGACGCGTACACCGGGCGCTGCCCGCGGTACTCCGACCACGCGACTCACGTGTCCGGCACGATGACCGGGCGCGGACTCGGCGAAGCGCGCGCTCGCGGCATCGCCTGGGGCGCGCCGCTGATCGTCGGCGACATCTTCTGCGACGAGCCGATCGCCCGTACCGAAGACATGGCCGCCGGCGTCGACGTCTCGAACCACTCGTACGGGCTCGACGCCGGCTGGGTGTCGACGTCCGAGGGCTGGTTCTGGGTCGGCGACCGGTCGTTCGGCCGCTACGAGGGCGACTCGCGCCTCGTCGACCTGATGATCGACCGCACGGACCACGTCTTCGTCGTGGCCGCCGGCAACGAACGCAACGACGGGCCCGAGGACGCCCCCGAGGACGAGCCGCGGGACTGTCACGACGACATCGACTGCCTCGTCGGCTACTCGACGGCCAAGAACGCGCTGGTCATCGCCGGGCTCGGCGAGATCGCCGTCGACGAAGAGACCGGCGAAGAGTCGCTGAACCCGATGGGCATGAGCAGCCGCGGGCCGACCGACGACGGGCGCATCAAGCCCGACGTCGCCGCGCGGGGCCGCGACGTGTACTCGACGCTGACCGGGTCCGACGGCCGATACACGGCGTTCTCGGGCACGAGCATGGCCTCGCCCGGCGCGGCTGGTGCCATCGGGCTGCTGATCGACGTGTGGAAGACCCACGCTGGCGGCGTGACTCCGTCGTCGTCCGTCGTCCGCGCGCTCGTCGTGAACACCGCGCGAGCTCGCCACGAGGGCGGTCGCCCGGATCAGGCGCTCGGCCACGGGCTCGTGCAGATCGACGACGCGATCGCGATCGTCGAGCAGCACTTCACCGCCGACGGCGTCTTCGTGTTCGAGGGCGTGAACGGGCGCCGCAGCAGCACGGACCGGTTCACCGTCCAGACCGTCGCTGGCGAGCCCCTCGCCGTCACCCTCGCGTGGCGCGACGTCCCCGGCGAAGCGAACTTCCGCGGCGTCGACGACCCGACGCCGGCGCTGGTGAACGACCTCGACGTCGCCGTACGCGCGCCGGACGGCACGACCTTCTATCCCTGGGCGTTCGACCCCGAAGACCGCCACGGCGACGCCCGAAACGACGCGCCGAACCGGCGGGACTCCATCGAGCGCGTGTACGTGCCCGAGGACGCGACGGACGGCACCGAGTGGGAGGTCTTCGTGCGGCGCAACGGCTCGCTGTTCGAGAACCAGGACCAGCCGTGGGCGCTCGTCTCGACACACGCCCTCACCCCCGACGGTGTCCGCACCGACGACGGCGTGCGCGTCGGGCGCGGGTACGCCGTGCAGCTCGTCGACGGCGTGTCCGGCGCCGAGATCCCGCTGGCGATCGGCTCGGCCGACGGCACCGAACACGAATGGACGCTGACGTCCGAGCTGCCCGAATGGCTCACCGTGGACGTTACGTCGGGCACGACCACCGGCGGTGGCCCGACCGCGACGATCGACGGCAGCGCGCTGCCGCCGGGCGCCCGCGCCCGCGCCGAGCTGACGTTCGACGCCGACGGCGCGGACCACCCGGCGACCCTCTGGGTGACCGGCGACAACTGCCCCGACCTCGAGAACCCGGACCAGCTCGACCGCGACGGCGACGGCGTCGGTGACGTGTGCGATGCCTGCCCGCTGGACGCCGATCCCGAGCAGCGGGACGACGACGAAGACGCCGTCGGCGACGCCTGCGACGTCTGCCCCGGCGTGAACGATCCGGACCAGCTCGACGACGACCGCGACGGGGCCGGCGATGCCTGCGACACCTGCCCCGAGCAGGCCAACCCCGGCAACGCGGACACCGACGGCGACGGGGTCGGCGACGCCTGTGGGGACCGCGACGGCGACGGGTTCGTCGACGGGCCGGCCGTGCCGCTCGTGCTCGAGGCGTGGGTCGGCGAAGGGTACGAACTGCTGCCCGACATCGACACCCTCGGCCCGGCGACCTTCTCGTTCGGCGCGGACGTGATCGACTCGCGCAACGGCGGCGGGCCCGTCATGGACAACCCCCGCGGCATCACCGACCTCGTCGTCGTGCGTGTCGACATGCTGCTGCGGGTGCCGTTCGACGGCGACTACGAGCTGCACCTGACCAGCGATGACGGCTCGCGCCTCTACCTCGACGGCGAGATGGTCATCGACAATGACGGGCTGCACGGGATGGTCACCGTTTCCGAGACCCTGTCGCTCGAGGCCGGGGTGTACCCGCTGCGTGCCGAGATGTTCGAGAACTACGGCGGCGCCGGCATGGAGCTCGAGTGGACGAACCCGTGGACGGGGG
>Ga0209692_10003264_pt1 | contig 15990 bp, 9 predicted proteins | sample tdDd472_FD_187129 | JGI IMG/M metagenome (GOLD analysis project Ga0209692, IMG submission 187129) | Marine sediment microbial communities from the Atlantic coast under amendment with organic carbon and nitrate - tdDd47.2 (SPAdes)... | ecosystem: Environmental > Aquatic > Marine > Coastal >...
AAATCTACAATCAACAAAGGCCGCATCTTAGCCTGGGAATGAAGACTCCCGAAGAGGTGCATGAAAAAGCCAGCTTATAGAAGCTGGCTTTCCAAAAAAAACTGTCAACCTATTTTAGGACGACACAACGCGACGAATTTTAGAATTAAGCCGCAGCTTCTGCCGGTGAAGCCTGTTCAACAAACTTGCCAGCAATATAGTCCTGACTATAGTCGTCGACTTGAATCGCATCCAGACGCGCCGCTTCAGCTGCTAACAGGTCATCATTTTCTTGTTGCGTTAAAATACCTGCAGCCAGTGCAGTAGCAATGGTTTCTTCAAACTCTCTCGCAGGCACTAACTGACCCGATTTAATCGCCGCCTTCACTTTGGCCGCGATGGGTCTTGTCGCTAATACAAGATTAAACGCGTGCTCTACGCGGCCGACCGGATCATTTGGCGTTCCAATAAACATGCCGCTGGTTAACCGGTCTCGTAGCTCGTTCTGATTAAACATCGATTGGACAATTCTATGATCCAGACGGTCGCTTGGCTTTTTAAATGCAATGCCATACGGGAAAACGACGCGTCTTAGCACTCGTCCCAACCAAGATGGTCGTAAATTATCAAAAAACTCGTTAAACGCCTTTTGAATCAAATGAAGATTATTTTGCAGATTCCACTCAACATAAGGCAAGTCAGCTTCTTGGCAACCATGGTCCTGATAATATTTGAGTACGGTTGAACTCATATATAGATAGCTCAACACATCCCCTAATCGGGCAGAGAGACGCTCTTTACGTTTTAGCTCGCCGCCCAATAATGCCATCGACAAGTCAGACACTAATGCCAAAGCAGAACTCATTCGAGTGAGTTGTTGATAGTAGCGACCAGTAGGACCTTGGACCGGCTTTTTGACGATATAACCCGCCGTTAAGCCCATACTGATACTGCGAATAAAGTTACTCAGACCATATCCAATGTGGCGGAAAAATAACGAGTCAAACTCATCAATACCTTGCTGCTCATTCGGGTTATTTGCCGCCTGCATTTCTCTGAATACAAACGGATGACAGCGAACGGCACCCTGCCCAAAAATCATCAGGTTACGCGTGAGAATATTCGCTCCTTCAACCGTAATACCGATAGGCATCGACTGGTAGCCACTCGCCAGATAATTGCGATCTCCCATTATGACGCCTCGGCCACCATGAATGTCCATCGCATCGCTCAACACGTTACGCGCGGTTTCAGTCATATGATATTTAGCAATCGCAGTGATAACCGACGGCTTTGCGCCCAGATCGACAGCACCCGCTGTCATTATCCGCGCCGCTTCTAATTGATAGGTTGAACCGGCAATTCGGGCCAACGCTTCTTCGACACCTTCAAATTTACCGATTTGGGTTTTGAACTGTTCACGCAAAACCGAGTAAGCGCCCGTTGCCCGATAAGCTAATTTACCGCTAGCAGTCGAAGAAGATGGTAGTGAAATACCGCGACCTGCCGATAGGCATTCAACCAGCATACGCCAGCCTTTACCTGCATACTCCTGGCCGCCAACTATCCAGTCAATTGGAATAAAGACGTCTTTACCCCGCGTTGGGCCATTCATAAAAGCTTGCCCCATTGGGTAATGGCGGTCACCATTTTCAACGCCGGGGTGAGAGGTTGGAATTAACGCGACGGTAATGCCGATATCTTCCTGATCGCCTATCAGTCCTTCAGGATCATACATTTTGAACGCCAGCCCCAGTACCGTTGCCACTGGCGCTAAAGTGATATAACGCTTATTCCAGTTAAGACGTATCCCAATCACTTCTTTGCCTTCGTGCTCGCCTTTACAGACGATACCTGTGTCAGGAATTGCGCCCGCGTCAGAACCAGCTTTAGGTCCGGTTAATGCAAAACATGGGATTTCATCGCCTTTTGCCAAACGTGGTAAATAATGATTCTTTTGTTCTTCCGTACCATAGTGCATCAGCAATTCAGCTGGTCCAAGCGAGTTAGGCACCATGGTTGTCACACCCAACACGCCACTCGCGGTTGAGAGCTTGGTGACAATGGCAGAATGGGCTAACGCAGAAAAGTCTTTTCCACCATATTTTTTCGGGATCATGAGTCCCCAGAAACCTTCTTTTTTCAGGTATTCCCAAACTTCTTCAGGCAAATCTTTGTCTTTAAAATTTACATCCCAGTCACTCACCATGCCGCACACAGTTTCAACCTGGTTGTCGACAAAGCTTTGTTCTTCCGCCGACAACTCTGGCTTTTTAAAAGCCAGCATTGCTTTCCAATCGGGATTTCCTTTGAACAGCTCACCGTCCCACCAGACATCACCAGCTTCGAGCGCTTCACGCTCTGTCTGATTCATAGGCGGTAAGACGCTTTTAAACATTTTAAAAATAGGACGAGTGATCTTATCTTTTCGCAAGTCGTCAGCTAAAAATAACACGGCAACGACGCCGAACAAGAGCCAAGGCACAATGGCAAACTCACCTAAAAAGGTCATCACCGCTAGAGCGACACCGGCAACTAACAAAGCTGTTCCGGTTCTGGCGCGCATATAAGCCGCCGCCCAGGTGACACCAATTAAGACTAATAATTGGGATAACGTAATCATGATAGTGCTTCTCCTGCAGACAGATGATCGACTGAAATTGATTGATTTGAGAATCCAGCCGCCAGGAATGGAACCAGGCGGGTAATAATTTGTTCAACGCTGACTTCTTCTTCAAAGTCGCTTTGAGAAATTTCTTGTAAGGCTTCATGGCCGGCGAGCGTAAAAATAAATGCTCCGAGCATAAAATGAAGTCGCCAGAACATTTCCGAAGGCGCAAGTTCTGGGCTCGCTTTGTGCAATAAACGGGTAAAACGCGCGAGCACATGAGAGTATCGCTGCATCGCAAACCGTCTAATGTGTCCTTGGGTTTCTGCGTAAGCACGACCAAGTAGTTTCATAAATACGGACGAGCCATTGGGTCGAATCGTGTCAATCTCCATTAAGGGCCTCACAAGCGTATTCAACACCTGTTCAACCTCAAAGGAAGAATGATTGCGGTCTAAGAGCGACATTTCAGTCATTAACTCATTGGTGAAACTGTCCATAAACCGTTCAAAAACCGATTCTATCAGTGATTTTTTAGAGCCAAAATGATAATTCACAGAAGCCAGGTTCACTTCAGCTCTCGCGGTAATCACCCTGAGGCTAGTCTCTGCAAAACCCCGATCGGCAAAGAGTTCTTCTGCTGCATCGAGGATTTTATTTTTTGTTGAAATCTGTTTCGACATATTGGGTCTCTTAAGGCCAGACACAGAATGTCACGGCAAAATTCTAAACACCTGTTTGAAACATACGTTCAAATGAATCTTATGTCAAGAAAGGAATTCACGAAATTGTCGATCGAAAAGAATAGCTACCGCCACTTAACCTATTGTTATTTAACGCTTTTATTGAAATTATTGATGATTTCGCGCAACCAATAATAAAATTTCTCGCCCTTCGTTTCTCTCCTATACTCAGTAAAAGCCTGACACTTCTTAATGCTGGCTTGTTTTAATTTAATGTGAAATACCAATCTCAGGATATCGAATGAAAGCTAAATCTAATCAGGTGATGCTATTACAATTGGCCGCGGCGCAACTTTCACTATCGCTGCAGGAAACTGAAAAGCCCTTTAATGACCTAACCCGGCTTTTTTTAGAAATCGTCGAACATCACACCCAGATTGACCGTTTGCTTTCTCAACAGCCTTTGCCTGACATAACCTCCATTCAGCAATTGCACAAACAGACTGAACAAAAAGTGAAACAATCAGTTGTCGACTTTCAGTTTTACGACCGTATGAATCAGCGACTGCACCATATTCTCAATAACCTGCAACAAGCGATTCTGGTCCTGGGAGACGAAGAGAAATATCAAAAAGAAACCAGTTGGCAGGCAATTTTCGATTCGATAGAAGAAAGTTACACCATGCGTGAAGAGAAAGAACTTTACCTCGCTATTAAAGAGGGCGAAGGATTTCAGTCGGCCATTAGCCGTTTAATTGCCAAAACCCATGAAAAAGACGCTATACAAGCTGATATTGAACTTTTTTAAACATTTTTGCGTATATAACGTCTAAATAAAGAGATTACTCGTCTTATCTAGAATAGGTGCCGAAAGAAACCTTTAATAATCGTCATTTAAACCAATTTTTAGTAAAGACTACTATCGGTTAAAACCTTTTGTTACAAATTGCACATAATTTGAAAGGTGTTATGGTCATATAATACAGCATACACCCCGGGAGTTTGCGGGGTAACGGGTAAAAGCAGTCGCAAGAGTGAATTTGGCACGCATTCTGCTAATTCCCTATAAACATCCTGGATAAAAGGCACTATACCGGGATTTACCAAATCCGTGACAGAGAGTCATCAAGCAAAAAGGGCATAAAATGAAATTTTCAATTTCGAACACAACCAGCAAATTAAAACTTCTACTGCTGTCGACAATTTTAGGTCTTACTGTGTTAACTAGCGCATGCAGCGATCAAGGAAATGACGATAACAAGCAGGCGAATTCTGAACAATCTGACGATGACAAGAAATCAGATAAATCTGCCGCCAAAGATGATGAAAACAAAGACGGAAAAGACGGGGATAAAAAGAAAGATGAAAAGCCGCCAGTACCCGTTGAAGTGGTCTCTGTTGAACGCGGAGATATCCGTCAAACTTATCGCACCATTACAACCCTAGAAGCCGAGCATGATGCCCAGGTTGTCGCCCGTTCAACCGGTTTACTCCAAACCATACTCGTCGAAGAAGGTGATCGGGTCAAAAAAGGACAGAAACTCGCTCAACTAGACGTCGAGCAATTAGCGCTGGAAGTAGCCCAACTTGAAGCCACTTCTAATAAATTACGTAAAGAACTGGAACGCCAACAGGCTTTGTTTAATCGAAAATTAGGCAGTACCGACGCACTCGATCGCGCTAAATTTGAGTATCAATCACAACAGGCACAATTTCAATTATCAAAATTAAAACTGGAATACGCCAGCATCGAAGCCCCAATCGACGGTATCATAATCGAACGTCTGGTTAAAACCGGTAACCTGATCCGTGAAAACGATATTCTGTTTAAAATTGTTGACCCACAATCTCTAAAAGCCGTCTTGCATTTACCAGAAAAAGAATTGAACAACGTTAAAAAAGGCCAAAATGTCCTGCTGAGCATCGATGCACTGAATGATCGAAAGATAGTCGGCGAAGTTGAGCGCATCCGTCCTGCGATAGATACTGACACAGGCACTTTTAAAGTCGTAGCCAAATTGGACAATTCCGACAATGTCCTGACTTCCGGCATGTTTGGTAAAGTAGAAGTCGTGTTTGATGTCCATGCAGATAGTTTGCTACTCGAACAACAAGCGCTGATTACTCAAGATAATCGCAGTCATGTTTTTGTCGTTAAAGATAACAAAGCGATTCAGACACCGGTTAAAATTGGCTTCCGTCACAATGGCGTTGTCGAAATTATCGACGGTCTGGCAGAAACCGATCTGGTAATTACTACCGGACAACAAATTCTTAAACACGAAACCCTGGTTGAAATCGTAGGCAATGAAGATCAACTGGCGGATAAAAAAGCTACCCAACCGGCATCAAATGTAGCGGTTAATCCATAGCCCAGGTTGTACTCGTCCTATAAATCAACAATGAGCATTGCCATTTAAATCGTTAATTTAAGTGAGACAATGCTCTCTATAAAGGAAATGTTATGAATTTAATTGCGATCGCGATTCGTCGACCTGTGACTGTCGCAATGTTTACTCTGGCGGCGTTAGTCTTTGGTTTGGTATTGGTGAATCGGCTAGGATTTAATTTACTGCCAGAACTGAGTTATCCCACCCTGACCGTACGTACAGATTTTGAAGGTGCGGCACCAGCCGAAGTTGAAAACCTCATTACGCGTCCACTCGAAGGTGCGCTCGGCACTATTAAAGGCTTACGTCAGCTACGAAGTGTTTCGAAAGCTGGTCGCTCCGATATCTACCTGGAGTTTTATTGGGGTACCAATGTTGATGTGGCCAGTTTAGATGTCCGTGAGAAAATGGAACAGGTGCAATTACCGCTTGAAGTTTCGCCCCCTTCCCTGCTGCGTTTTAATCCGAATAATGACCCCATAATACGAATGAGCTTGAGCAAAAAGCTTGCAGAAGGAGAAGACCCAGCCACTTCTCTCACCAAGTTACGCCGCCATGCCGACTTGCAATTATCGCGACGACTCGAGACAGTCGAAGGCGTTGCGGCGGCAAAAGCCAGTGGCGGGCTCGAAGACGAGATTCAAATTTTGCTCGATCAAACCCAGTTGGCGCAACTTGACTTATCAGTCGCCGATGTCGCCAATAAACTTAGAACGCAAAATATTAATATGAGTGGCGGTCAAATTCGAAACGGCCAGCAACAGTTATTGGTTAGAACATTTAATGAGTATCGCACTATCGACGATTTTGCCAATACCATCGTATTGTCAAAAGAGTCTCGCGTAGTACGTCTTAAAGATATTGCCCAGGTTGAATTTACCCACAAAGATCCCACAGCGATCATTCGTCACAACGGCGAGCAAGCGGTTGAACTAGCTATTTATAAAGAAGGCGATGCGAATACCGTAATGGTCGCCGAAGCTGTCCGTCTACAATTAGAACGGCTAAATAAAAATTTGCCCGACGGCATGTCATTAATAGTACTGACCGACAATTCAAAATTTATCGAACAATCTATTAACGAGTTAATCAAATCGGCCGTTATTGGTGGCCTGCTAGCCATGATTGTTATTTACCTGTTTCTAGGACAATTTGTTCCAACTTTAATCATCTCGCTGACGATTCCGTTTTCCGTCATTATTACTTTTAATCTCATGTTTGCGGCCAAAATTGACATGAACATCATGTCACTCGGTGGACTCGCACTGGCAGTCGGTATGCTGGTCGATAACGCCATTGTCGTTTTGGAAAATATCGCCCGTAAAAAAGAAGAAGGGCTGTCGCTGGCGCAATCAGCACTGGAAGGCGCGAGCGAAGTTTCCGGCGCTATTACAGCGTCAACTTTAACAACAATCGCGGTATTTTTACCGCTAGTCTTTGTCGAAGGCATCGCCGGACAATTATTCCGCGATCAAGGTCTTACAATTACATTTTCTTTATTGGTGTCACTCGGTGTCGCTTTAACATTAATTCCGACATTAGCGGCTTTTGGCCTTAAGCCAAAAACAGAAACACCAGTGCTTGAGCGTGGTGAACGTTCGGTATTTAAGCGCATTATTTTATTTCCAGTCGAACTTCTCATTCTCACTTTTGCCTCGCTCGTTTTTATTATAAAAATGATATTTTTTGGCTTAGGTCAGGCACTCAATTTTGTCTTTAACATACTGCCTGTTCGCCGTAGTTTTAATATGGCTTTCGAGGCTGTCGCCCATTTTTATCAAGGGCTTTTAGCAAGTTCACTACACAATAAAACGCTCACCCTGTTTATAGCGTTTGCCATGCTGGGATTGAGTTTATTTGGCGTCAATAGCCTGTCGCGAGTCGTGCTGCCAGAAATGGCACAGGGCGAGCTAGTTATCAAAGTGCAATACGCGCCGGGTACTGCAATCGAATTAACGGACCAGAAAGTCATTGCGCTATCGAATGGATTAGTTGCCATAGAAGGCGTCAAAGAAGTTTTCGCGACGGCCGGTGTGGGCAACAAACTCACCGCCAACCCGGAACAAGAAGGTGAAAATCAGGCAGAATTCACTTTGATACTCAACAAGGGTATTTCTCGAGAGAAAGAAGATGCATTACTGAATCAAGTGAGACAATTTCTTGCTGAAGAAAGTTCTGGATTGACTGCCGACGCAGAGCGCCCTCAGTTATTTAGTTTCTCAACCCCGCTAAGTATTGAAGTATACGGTTATGACTTGGACGCTTTAAAACGCAGCGCGAATCAGATTGTTGAAAGATTGTCTCAATCCGATCGATTTGTAGATTTACATTCCAATATGAAAAGTGGTTACCCTGAAGCACAGATCACTTTTGACCAAAATAAAATGGCCTATCTTGGTCTTTCCATTGAACAGGCTAACAACGCGGTAGTTAATGCGATTCGCGGTAATAAAGCGACCCGCTATCGCTTACGAGAACAACAAATCGAAGTGCTGGTGCGATTGGAAGATTCCGCTCGCGACGAGCTTGATGATGTACGTAATCTGATAATTAACCCTCGTTCTGCTCACCCGATTCCATTACATGCAGTCGCTGATATTGTCGAAACACAAGGACCTAGCGAGATCATGCGTATCGATCAACAGCGAGTCATTTTGGTCGAAGGACAAATCCAGTACGGCGGCATTGGAGAAGCGGTCGACGAAGCCAAATCAATTCTTTCAGAATTACGACTACCATTTGGAACATCGATGCAGTATGGCGGTCAAGGGGAAGAAATGGAACGCAGCTATAACTCTTTATTTATGGCATTAGGCTTAGCCGTGTTTCTTGTCTACCTGGTTATGGCCTCACAATTTGAATCCCTGCTTCACCCGTTCATCATTTTGTTAAGTGTACCGCTGGCAGTGATCGGCGCTATATTTGCGTTGATACTAACGAACACCGAATTGAGCGTTGTCGTATTTCTGGGACTCATCATGCTGGCCGGAATAGTGGTTAACAACGCCATCGTTCTGATCGACCGCATCAATCAACTTCGATATGCCGGTGTTGATAAAATAGAAGCGATCGTCCAAGCGGCAGAATCGCGTCTTCGCCCTATTTTAATGACCACACTAACGACAACCTTGGGTATGATTCCGCTCGCTTTAGGAATTGGTGAAGGCACCGAAGTGCGGGCCCCTATGGCAATAACCGTTATTGGCGGGCTTTTAGCGTCGACCTTACTCACTCTGATTGTGATTCCGGTGATGTACCAGATTCTCGACAGGAAAGATTACTCCAAAGTGGTGACTTTTACTCAGGAGCAGGAGGCTTAAACGATGTGGTTTACTAAACTTGCTCTTAAACGACCAGTCACAGTTTCCATGATTTTTGTCTGTGCAGTAGTCATGGGCCTTTCTGCGAGTCGATTATTACCGTTGGAGTTTTTTCCAACGGTTCAATTCCCGGGGGTGTTTGTACAAGCCAACTACCCTGGCTCTTCTCCGGAAGAAATTGAGAAAAATATCACTAAGCCATTAGAGGAAGCGCTGGCAACCATTGGCTCAGTAGAACAAATGCAGTCCTTTAGCAATCAAAACCAGTCCCAGGTTTTTATGCTGTTTGATTGGGGCGTTAACGCAAAATTAAAAGGTGTCGAAGCAAGAGAAAAAGTCGACGCAATTAAGGCAGAGCTGCCCTCGGATTTACGTCGAGTATTCATTTTCACCGGCAGTACCAATGACCAACCCATTGTCGAAGCGCGGCTTTCAGCCGAAACAGATTTAGCCGACGCTTACCAGGTTTTGAACCGTCAGTTGAAACAACGCCTTGAAAGAATACCTGGGGTTTCACGTGTTAACATTCATGGTGTCGCCCCAAAGACCTATCAGATAGAACTGTTACCCGAACGTATCGCGGCTTACCATATTGATACTCAGCAATTACTGCAAAAACTGCAGAACTCCAATAGTCTGATATCGGCGGGTGAAGTTAAAAATGACGATGCAAGTATTCGAATTACGGTCAACCAACAGTTTACCAGCCAGCAAGATATTTCCGACTTTGTTGTCGACAAACGAGGCTTAAAACTTTCTGATATTGCCACTATCAATTTCGCCAAGGATGAAATTGAAGTCGGTCGTCATCTAGATCGTAAATATGCAGTAGGAATAAACGTTACGCGAGAAGCCGATGCCAACCTGGTAGAAACGGCTAACGCGATTGTCGAAGAAATGAAGCGAATTGAAGAGCTACCCGATTTTGAAGGAATTAAACTTTTTGTTATGGAAAATCAGGCCGATGGTGTCGTGAGTTCACTGCGGGATATCGCGCAGTCAGGATTTATTGGTTTTCTCCTTTCAACTGTAGTGCTTTTTGCCTTTTTACGCGATATTCGACTCACATTAATCGTCTCACTAGCCGTACCTTTTTCACTTTTAATCACCTTTGCCGCCATGTACTTTCTCGATGTTTCCATCAACTTACTTTCGATGATGGGGCTCATGTTAGCCATTGGTATGCTCGTAGATAACGCCGTTGTTGTGAGCGAAAGTATTTTTGGCTATCGTCAACAAATGCCGGACAAACCGGTTGAAGCCACGCTGAAAGGCGTTAAGGACGTTGGCGTCCCGGTAGTCGCTGGAACCATTACAACAGCTATCGTTTTTCTACCCAATATTATCGGTGAAAAAGTCGATATTACCGTGTTTTTAAGTCACGTCGCTTCCACGATTGTTATTTCTCTGGCCGCATCATTATTTATTGCCACCACCATCATTCCGCTTTGTCTCAGCAAAATGAAATCCCGCACCATGGAAATCAGCCATACTGATACGGTTAAAGAACACGGTCGTTATTCAGCATTTTTGTCCTGGATGATGGACCATCCGGTGTGGTCAGCATTGATTGCATTGGGGCTTCTGGTTTCGGTGATTGTCCCCGCCAATTTTGTTAAAAGTGATATGTTCCCTGATGAAGAAGATTCACGCCTGTTTATCGGTTACAACATTGAAGGCAATTACGAATTAGAAAAAGTTGAAAAAGCGGTTGATAGAATCGAAGCCTTTTTGTATGACAATCAAAAAGCATTAGATATTCAGAATGTCTACTCGTTTTATACCAATAATCAGGCAGGCTCTACGCTGTTATTGATAGACGATGAACTAAGGACAAAAACCAATAAAGAGATCCGTGAATTCATTGAAAAAAATATGCCTAAAATTGCCATAGGCAGTCCGGGTTTCGACCGTCGCCGCTCTGGTGGCCAGGATGCGCTTACAATCGGCATTAATGGCGAAGATACGCAGACTTTACTGGCTTTAACTCAGGAAGTGATGCCATTAATTCAGAATATTAAAGGCGTTACAAAAGTCACGCCAGCTTCTCGCAATGGCACTAACGAAGTTAAAATAGTATTAAACCCGACTCGTCTGAATCAATTGGGATTAACGCCGCAAGATATTGCGACCAACGTTTCGATTGCCCTGCGTAAACAACAATTGCGAACATTCCGTTCGGATTTAGGCGAAACCGACATCACTGTGACCTTTTCGGGACAAAAAGAGGCGTCAGTACACGATTTGGCAGGCTTGCCTATTGAACTGCCAAACCCTAAGCCGGGCGGAACAAAAAACATTCGTCTGGATTCGATCGCTCAATTGGAAATCACTCGAGCATTACCTCAAATCACGCGCTATGATCGTCGTACTTCGGTTCAGTTAACCATTGATTATTCGGATACTACCGCCGAAGATATTCGCAAAGCCGCGGATCAATTAATGAAAAACGTCCCGTTACCCAATGGTTACAGTTGGGGATTTGGTCGCAGTACCGACCGCGAAGAAAAAATTGGCCGCATCATGTCGACCAATATGTTGCTAGCGGTATTAATGATTTTTATCGTCATGGCGGCGTTATTTGAATCCTTGATGCTACCACTCGCCGTTATTACTTCCATCCTTTACGCAGTCGTCGGCGTGCAATGGTATTTCTTTTTAACCGGCACAACCCTTTCCTTGATGGCCATCATCGGAATTCTGGTACTCATGGGGGTTGTCGTAAACAATGGTATTGTTCTGGTTGATAGAATAAACCACTATCGAAGAGCCGGGTTTCATAAAAAAGATGCCGTGCTTCATGCCGCCAATGACCGAATCCGTCCGATATTAATGACGGTATTTACTACTATTCTCGGGTTACTACCGTTAAGCCTCGGCGATACCCAGCTAGGCGGTGGTGGCCCTGCTTATTTCCCGATGGCGCGAGCTGTCATTGGCGGTCTGGCCTACTCGACCCTAGCGACATTGGTCTGTCTGCCTGTGATTTATCTTTTTCTTGATTACACCCGAGAATTTTTCGGAAACCTCTGGTCATCAATCGGCCAAAAAGGCACCCGTTGGGGCTTTAAAAATGCACGTCTATACTCGCGCCTGAAATAAAACACCTAAGGTATTATCTAACACCCCGACTTGAACAAAAGCCCGAATTTATTCGGGCTTATTTTTTTGAGATTTCGCCTGCAGATTTAATTTGTTCTCTATCGCAGCTTTAGCCTTGGCCGACAGATCACCATTCTTGTATTCGTTTACTAAGATATCTTCAACCTGATTGAGTACCGTGTCGACCGTTCTCGCCTTATTTTTGTGTTGATCAAATAAATTGATGTGTCTTTCTGAGACGCGTCCAAATTGCATCAACTTTTCAAAAAATCGATTATTCCCTTCCCGACCTTCGATTAGGTCGATTAAAGTCGCAACAATGGCGACAGGGCTCAATGCGATATCTCTTAAGGCGTCTACTGCCAGTTTAACTTGAAAAATAAGCAACCGACGAAACGGATGATTTTCATGTTTCTGGTGGCTGTTTGAGTGATTATTTTTAAACGTTGTTTTGTCTGAATCTAATGGCGGCTTCATAACGGATTGATTTGAATTGTTCGGATGTTTACAGTGTGCGTATAAATGGCATTGACCTAGTTGGTGTTTCTCGCAAATGCCGACTATGCTTTATACAGATAAAACCATCGGACGGGAAATATTGCAAGTTAATAATCAAAATCAACTTGTCGATGATTTGGTATCACTTTTTTATGATTGCCAAAAACAATCCGCTATTGGGATTGATGAACAATCCCTTAGAGGTCTACTTAAACAGACAATTAAAAATAACCTGTTGAGTGAGCGAACAGCAGAAACAAAACACATTAGCATTTTGCTTTCCGACTTAAGAGGTTTCACCGCCATTTCTGAAAAATATTCTCCCTTAATTGTCATCGAATTACTCAACCGCTATTTTAGCCGCATGAGCGAAATTATTGATAAACACCAGGGCATGATTGATAAATTTATGGGCGATTCAATCATGGTGTTATTTGGCGCAGTCGAAAATACACGAGATGACCTACTCAATACACTTTCTTGTGCGATTGAGATGCAAATTGCCATGAACGACATTAATCAAATCAGCGAATCGTTGGGAATGGCAAAACTGTTTATGGGCATTGGCATCAATACAGGTGAAGTGGTTGCCGGTACTTTGGGTTCCGATATATATCGCGAGTATACGGTAATTGGCGATCAGGTAAATCTGGTTTCACGGGTCGAAGCACATAGTTTACGCGGCCAAATTTTGCTGACAGAAAACAGCTACCGTCTCGCTAAGGACTTTATTGAAGTCGGCGAAATCAATGAGGTTTTTGTGAAAGGCAAATCAAATGCCATCAAAATGTACGAACTTATCGCGTTAAAAGGTAATCAATTAATGCGCGTTCCAAAGCGCGAAATCCGTAAAAGCCCGCGGGTGACAGTCAATATGCCGTTGGAGTATCAGCGCGTCGCAAACAAGAAAATTCTCGAAAAATCCTTTAAGGGTCTGGTTATCGACATTAGCTACGGTGGCTTGTTCGCCCAGACAAACGACTACATTGAACCTTTTACTGAAATTAAAATGAAGATCTCCCGCTCACTTATCGGTGCTGAAAGCAGTGACATTTACGCGCGAGTACTCAATTGTGAATCTTTCGGCAGTTACTTTGAAACGCACCTTGAATTTACCGCCTTGGACGATTACGCCAGAAAAGCCATTAAGGCCTATGTGGATCAACTTGTTTGAGCGAGATTTAAAATCACGCGACCGAAAAAACAAATCGCTTCAGACAAATTAACCCCAGAATGATGCCGTCACCCGCTAGAGCAGCGGAATCATACTATCATCGATTAACTTAGATATTTTATTAGATGACTTGGTTTGCTGCGCCTGTAATATCAAATCTCGAGTAAGTTGCGGTGCCAACGTTTCAATGAAAGCAAAAATATACTCTCGAAAGTAGAGATTTCTGTCAAAAACAACATTAACTAGCGAAGGCTGAAACAGATGCTCGATTGGAATTTTAACCAAATCAGCATCCAGATGCTCCTCATACGCCATATTGGCGATAATACCGACCCCGAGCCCCATGCGCACATAAGACTTAATCACTTCACAATCGGTCGCACTGAAGACTATTTCAGGCGCAAAACCGTGTTCCTTAAATTTCGCTTCGATTGGGTTGCGATCACCGCCCATACTGGTATGCGTTAAAAGTGGATACTGAGCCAGAATATCAAAATTGATCGACTCTTTCTTGGTCAGCGGGTGGCCATTCGGTACCACGATACAACGTTTCCAGAAAAAACAGGGTAAATGCACTTTATCGACAAATCCGTTTTCACCGGCGTGAACCAGGGCGAAATCCAATTTGCCTTCATCCAGATCAGAGTTGGTTTGTCGACCATTGCTTTGAAATATATGCATCGCAACTTTGGCATATTGCTTTCGATAAGATTCGACAACATCGGGTAAAAAGTAGCGAGAAAAGGTATGTGTCGTAGAAAGGTTGAGCCGCCCTTCTTTATGATTGACGTGGCTAGCAGCGATATCCTGAATTTTTCTGACCTGCTTGAGAATATGCTCGGCAACGGGCAAAATCTCTCGCCCCGCGGGTGTGATATTCGTCAGATGTTTGCCGCTTCTGACAAAAATTTCGACGCCTAGCTCATCTTCTAAAAGTCTTATCTGTTTGCTAATTCCGGGCTGCGATGTGAAAAGGCTCTCGGCAGTTGCTGAAACGTTTAACTGGTTTCGCGCAACCTCAAAAATATATTTTATCTGTTGAAGTTTCATTGAGTTTCCGTAATCAAATGAAATTTATCAGTCACGTAATAATATTGATCTGTCTCTAGATACGCTTCACTGCAATCAGGACTTGAACAAAGCTTTAATACATTCAGCCAGGATTGATACTGCTTATAGTCAAAACTTTTAAAACGTTAATTTACTATAAGCATAGTCCCAATTTTTTAATTCACAAGAAAATCGCCTGAAAAGTCGTCTAATTTTCGACATTTTTAGGGAAAGCGACCAAGTTGCCCGCATCGCTGGCAACCCAGAGCATTTGCGAGGCTTACTCTAGCAGGCTCTCATTAGCGACTCCGTGGGGCACATGACCGGTGGCGACATGTTCCGAAGCGCTATCACAGTGGGTGGTTTGATCGTCAAAAAACACGTCCGCTTCGAAGGATTTTAAAAACTCCCCTTTTGGCATTCCACCCAAAAAGAGGGCTTCATCAATACGAATATCCCACTCTCGCAAGGTTTTTATTACCCTTTCATGCGCCGGCGCTGAACGGGCAGTCACTAAAGCCGTTCGAATCGGACAATTATCAACGCTATATTCTTTTTGTAACCGATGAAGCGCCGCGAGAAAATTCTTGAATGGGCCACCGGCTAAGGGCGTATTTGCCGCTGCGGTCTCATTCTCGGTAAATGCTTTAAGCCCTTCTTTTTTATAGATTTTTTCAGCTTCATCAGAGAATATAACGGCATCACCATCAAAGGCAAACCGGAGTTGTAATGAGGAATCCTGAGCTTTATTTGGACGCGGTAAAATGGTTGCGGCGGCAAATCCCACTTCTAAAGCGGCCCTGACATCACTGGGATTGGTCGACAAAAACAAATGGGAGGCAAACGCCGATACATAGCGATACGGGCTTTGACCGCTGGTAAATGCAGCGCGTGAAATATTTAATTCATAATGCTTGATCGAATTGAAAACCCGCAGGCCGGTATCCGCACTATTACGGGATAATAACACTACTTCTACCGCCGGATTGTCAGGTTTATCATGGTTGAGCGCCAGCAGCTTTTTCACCAACGAAAATGCAGCGCCCGGCGCAAGAGGCTTATCTTCATTGTCGATTTGATATTTTGAATAAGCCTCAACCCCCTGCTCTTCGTAGATGATGTGGCTTTCATCTAAATCAAACAATGCTCGAGAAGAGATCGCGACTACCAGTTTATCGCCTAGATT
>Ga0209692_10003267_pt1 | contig 15980 bp, 18 predicted proteins | sample tdDd472_FD_187129 | JGI IMG/M metagenome (GOLD analysis project Ga0209692, IMG submission 187129) | Marine sediment microbial communities from the Atlantic coast under amendment with organic carbon and nitrate - tdDd47.2 (SPAdes)... | ecosystem: Environmental > Aquatic > Marine > Coastal >...
GAGGCCCTGGACTGAGCCCGGAGCCTCAGGGCAAACTGTTGATTAAAGACATGAAAGAAAAGAGAAACTGGACAGCCTACGGTTTGAACGTGTACCCATGAATTCAGTGGGGATTTGAGTAACATGCTTTTCAATCGGGCCGAGCCGGAGCGGTCGCCGCGTACCATTTTACAGGCGGCCTGCATCCATGAATCCGAACTTGCCAGCGGACACGGGCATGTTCCGCAGGTTTTCGTGCCGGGAGGGCAGGATCCGGCATGACGCTGCGCAGTTTCCTGACATTCCTCACGCGGGCCAACTCGCTCGAAGAACTGTGGGCGGCCCATACCGAGGAAATGGCCCGCTTCGGATTCGACCGCCTGTTGTACGGCTATACCCGGTATCGCACTGAAACATCGTTCGGCGATCCCGAGGATTTCGTCATACTCAGCAATCATCCCAAGGAGTACGTTGAGGGGTTCGTTTACGGTGGGCTCTATTTTCACGCCCCGATGCTGCACTGGGCGCTGAAACACGAGGGCGCCGGAAGCTGGCGCATGATCAACCAGATGGTTGCGAAACGGACAATAACCCCCGATGAACAAAGAGTTTATGAGTTCAACCAGAGCATGGGCGTCTCTGCCGGATACACGGTCAGCTTCAACTCGGTTTCCATCCGGTCAAAGGGGGCCATCTCGCTCTGTGCCCGGCCGGGGCTGAGCCAGGACGAGGTGGATGCCATCTGGCAGACCCATGGCAACGATATCCTGCTGATGAACAATATCGCCCACCTCAAGATCCTGACGCTGCCGCATGTGGCGCCGAACCGCGCGCTGACCAAACGCCAGCGCGAGGCGCTTGAATGGGTCGGCGACGGCAAGACCACGCAGGACATCGCGGTGCTGATGGGGCTGACTGCGGCCACGGTGGAAAAACATCTGCGTCTGGCGCGCGAGGCGTTGTCGGTCGAGACCACGGCGCAGGCGGTCATGAAAGCGGCACTGCACAACCAGATGTTCGTGATCGAGGCCTGACCGGTCACGCGGGGCGAATCCGCAACCGCTTGATCCAAGACGCATTTCCGAACCTTACCCAAGGTAAGGAATACATGACTTTTCACCGGGGCCGGAAATCAGCACATTGTCCGTGTTCCGTGAGTGGTGGCTTTGGCCTGGGAGCATCGGAGAAAGACCCCTGCCAATTCCAGGGCCCTCTTCTTCGTCCGGTTTGGTTGCGTATTGGTCCGCGGTTGGGCCGGAGATTTTGAGCGATCCCGCCATCCCCATCAAAAAGGGGTCGTCAAAACGATCGGAGCCGCGCATTGCGCGGCTCCGTTTTGTTTTCAGCGCGTGTCGCGGGACCGATCAGCCCTGCGCGGCCTTGGCGACCTCGGCGGCGAAATCTTCCTTTTCGACCGCGATGCCCTCGCCGACCTCCATCCGGACGAATCCGGTGATGGTCACGCCGGCCGCTTTGGCGGCGTCAGCCACGGTGATCTTGTCCGCGGCGATGACGAATTGCTGGTCGAGCAACGAGATATCGGCGACGAACTTCTTCATCCGGCCCGGAATGATGTTGTTGGCGATCACCTGTTCCGGCTTCGGCTTGGCGGCCGCGGCATTCTCTTCCAGCGCCTTGGCGGTCTGGATTTCCAGCTCCTTTGCCAGGATCGCAGGGTCGAGCCCCGCCTCGTTCAACGCTTGGGGACGCGGGTCGGCGGCGGCGACATGCATCGCAACCTGACGGGCAAAGGTGTCGTCGTCGCCCTCATAGGCAACCAGAACGCCGATCTTGCCCATGTTTTCCGCGGCGGCGCCGTGGACATAAGACACGATCTTTGTGCCGCTGATCTTGGCCATCCGGCGCAGAGTCATGTTCTCGCCGATGGTGCCGACCTTGTCGGCGATGACCTCGGACACGGGCTTGCCGTTCATCGTGGCCTGGGCCAGCGCCTCGACGTTATCGACGCCGAGCGCGACATCGGCGATACCACCGACCATCGTCTGAAACTCTTCGTTCTTGGCGACGAAGTCGGTCTCGGAGTTGATCTCCACCGCGACGCCGGAGCCTGCGTCCATGCGCAGGGCAACGAGGCCCTCTGCCGCGGTGCGGCCGGATTTCTTGGCCGCCTTGGCCAGACCCTTGGTGCGCAGCCAGTCGACCGCAGCCTCCATGTCGCCATCGGTTTCGGTCAGCGCTTTCTTGGCGTCCATCATGCCGGCGCCGGTGGAGTCGCGCAGTTCTTTCACCTGTGCTGCTGTGATTGCCATGTCTTGGCTCTCCTCAAATCAAAGGGTGTTCGGGGCAGGTCTTAGCCCGCCCCGCATGTCAGATCCGTGACAGCCGATCAGGCTTCGGCCGGGGCGCCCTCGGTGGCGGGCGCCTCTGCCAGCGCCTCTTCCTCGAGGGTTTCTTCCAGCTCGCCCAGATCGACGCCGGCGGCGCCCAGCTGTGCCGACATGCCGTCGAGCGCGGCGCGGCTGACCAGATCGCAGTAAAGCGAGATCGCGCGCGCGGCGTCATCGTTGCCGGGGATCACGTAATCGACGCCATCGGGCGAGCAGTTGGTATCGACCACGGCGACCACCGGGATGCCCAGCTTGTTGGCCTCGGAGACGGCCAGCGCCTCTTTCTTGACGTCGATGACGAACAGCAGGTCCGGGGTGCCGCCCATCTCGCGGATACCGCCCAGCGAGGCTTCCAGCTTGGTTTGGTCACGCTCCATGCCCAGACGCTCTTTCTTGGTCAGGCCCTCGGCGCCGGCTTCCATCGCCTCGTCGATCTGCTTGAGGCGGTTGATCGATTGCGACACGGTCTTCCAGTTGGTCAGCGTGCCACCGAGCCAGCGGTGGTTCATGAAATACTGCGCCGATTTCTCGGCCGCGTCCGCGACCGGTTGCTGCGCCTGACGCTTGGTGCCGACGAAGAGCACGCGGCCGCCCTTGGCGACGGTGTCGCGCACAGCGATCAGCGCCTGGTCCAGCAACGGAACCGTCTGGGTCAGGTCCATGATGTGGATGCCGTTGCGGGCGCCGTAGATATAGGGCGCCATGCGGGGGTTCCAGCGTTGGGTCTGGTGGCCGAAGTGCACGCCAGCTTCGAGCAGCTGGCGCATGGTGAACTCGGGAAGAGCCATGCGTATTTTCCTTTCCGGTTTACGCCTCGGCGGGGGTCTCAGAGCGGATGCTCCAACCGGCGGACCGGCAGGGATGTCTCCCCTGCCCGGCCCAAACCCCGCCTGCGGGTTTGAATGGCGCGCGTATAGGCGAGTTCGCCGCCGGGCGCAAGCCCGATATGCTGCGCGCCTAAAAGGCCGTCAGACCGGCGCGCCGTGCTGGTCCTTGGCCTCCTTGATCTTCTTCTTCAAGGCGGTGGCAAGCTTGTCCAACTCGCCGCGCATCGCCGCCTGCGCGTCGGCGGCCAGCTTTGCGCTCCAGCCGGTTTGGGATTCCAGTTCGGTCCAGGCCTGGTTTCTCGGCGGCACCCCGGCGAACAGAAAGACATGCGGATTCTTACCGCAGGGTAGTCGCACCTCGAGCGTCGCATGCAGCTCTTTCCAGCCGTTCGCGCCGGACTGCTTGAGCAGCTTTTCAAAGATCTGCTGCACCGAATTGTCCTTGATCGACACGCCGCCATCTGCGGCCGAGGTCCAGGAATCCTTGCTCATGGTCAGGTGGATCTTGGCGCTGCGGAACGCCCCGCTTTGTTGCAGGGTATAGCTGCCGCCGGCGCCCAGTTGGAGAAAGCCGGCCCACTGCGCCTTTGATGGTTTGTCCTGCTCGGCAATGGCATCCTCCAGTTCCTTGCGCACGGCGGTCGGGGTCTTTTTCTGGTCCTTCAGACCGGCCTCGACGATCTTGTGCCGCGTCTTGTATTTCAGTTTGAGCATCTCCCGGTCGCTGGCCAGTGCCGAGATCCCGTTCTTGCGATCCTCTTCCGCGCCAAGATCGCGGCAGGCCTCGATCAGCGCCTTGCGTTCCTTGGAAAAATTCTTCCAGCCCGCCTTGCTGTTCTTGCGCGTGAATCTCTGGATCAGACCGGGCAGACCGATGCGCGCGCCGCTCACCCCCTTGGGCAGGTTGCGCTCGATCTCGTCGGCGATGGCGTCCAGTTCCTGGCCGAAGTAGAGGTCGCGATCGTTGTGAACGCTGCCCTCGATGTCGTTGATCTTGGCAATATCCGCGTTCAGGTCCTTGATCAGCCGCTCCAGTTTCGCCGGGTTGGTGTGCAATTCCCCCCGCTTGGCGGATTTCTCCAGGTCCTTGAGTTCGGCCGCGCGGCTGCGGTCGGTGATCTTGCGCTGTTTCTGGATCTTGTCGACGGTCGCGGGCACCAGCGGTTCGGATGCCTTGATCTCGTCCAGCGCGGCGCCGATGGCCTTCTGCGTATCCAGCAGCGTCTTGAGGATCCGCTCAAGCGCCGCCTTGTCGGCCTTGGATGGTTTCCTGGGAACATTCACGCTGATCTTGGAAAGTTTCATGGCCAACCCCTTTTGCATCCTGCCCGCAAGGCGGCTGCCCGGTTGCATGCCGTCTTCCTTCGCGAGCCTAGGCGCGACCTGCCCGGGCTGGCCAGAAATATTCACGCAAGAGCCATGTTTTCGCGCTGGCGCTGCCCGCCCTAGTCTCCGTCGCGGGCCTGCATGGCCTCGGGCAGATAGGCCTCGAGCCCGGCACGCACCAGCGCCTCGGCATGGGCCGCCAGCGCCTTGCGGTCGGCGAAATCGGAGACCTTGAGCGGTTGGTGATAGACCACCTCGACCGCGCCGTGACGCGAGGCGGCAAGGGTCTTCAGCAGATGCCCGCCGAACTCCATGTCGCCCCACCAGCCGTAAAACCGCGCCGGTTCGCCCGGCGGAGCGTGGTAGATCACGCTGACCGGCTGAATGTGCAGGGTCTCGCGCAGCGGCGCGGCAAAAAAGGCGCCGAACAGCGTCGACTTGAACGGCAGGATACGCAGCCCGTCAGTCGAGGTACCCTCGGGGAAAAACAACAACTTGTGCCCGGCAGAAAGCCGCTCGACAAAGGCCCGGGTCTGCGCGCGGGCCTGGCGCCGGTCGCGGTCGATGAACAGGGTGCCGGTGGCCCTGGCCAGAACCCCGATGCCAGGCCAGCCGGCGACCTCGCTTTTCGACACGAAGTAGATCCGCTTGCGGGCGTTCAGGGTGAAGATGTCCAGCCAGGAACTGTGGTTCGCCACCACCGCGCCGGGGCCGTGAATCGGCTGGCCGTGGGCGGTGTAGCCCATGCCGAGGATGCGCAGGGCATTTCGGCAGACGAATTGTACGATATGCGGCGTGATCGGCCGTTTCATCCCAAAGAGCGGCCGCTCGATCAACCGCAGCAGCAACAGCAGCACAAGGCAGACGGCGATCAGCAGGATCAGCGCGCCGCCGCGCAGAACCACCAGCAGCCAGCCCAGCGGTCCGATCACCACCGGATCCGGCGCGGCGCCGGTCCAGGTCGGGCTCATGCGCGGCGCTCAGCGGAATAGAGCCGCCGCTGCCGGTCGTTCATGCGGGCGGTGTCGAGCACCAGGCAGACATCCGTGGTGTTAAAGACGCGGTCGACAAAGGCCCCCTCGCCAACATAGCCGCCCAGCCGAAGATAGGCCTTGATCAGGGATGGGATCTCGACCATGGCGCGGCGCCGGTCCAGCGCCCCGGGCGCGATGAGGTCCATCGACTGAAAGCTGTCTTCGCGCGCGCGCACGCGCAGCTCGGGCGGCGCCAGGTGGTTCTGGTGCAGCATCGAGAGCGGTTGCGCCAGGGCATCCACATCGGTGCCGTGAAAGCTGGCCACGCCGAACAGGATCTCGATCCCGTGCTCGGCCACGTAACTGGCCAGCGCCGACCAGAGGTGGTACATCGCCATGCCGCCCCGGTAGTCGGGGTGCAGGCAGGAGCGGCCCAGTTCCAGCAGTTTCCGCCCGGAGGATTTCAGCACCGTCAGGTCGTATTCATCCTCGGAATAGAACTGACCGGCGGCGCGCGCCTGGTCGTCGCGCAGCAGGCGATAGACGCCAACGACCCGGCCTGCCGCCGTGTCGCTGAGGATCATATGGTCGAAGAAGGGGTCGAAGCGGTCGCGTTCCAGCCCGGCCACGTGATCGACCATGTCGCCGCCGCCGCCCAGCTCTTGCACGAAAACGTCATAGCGCAGGGCCTGCGCCGCGCGCAACTCGTCCTCGGTTTCGACGATCTTGACGGTAAAGGCGGGCCCGCTGTCAGGCATCTGCATCCTTGGCGATTGTGATGGAGCACGGATTTGCGTGCTGATACCGCATCCCCCGGCGGCAGTGCAACCGGCAGAGGTGCGGTGCGGCAGGCGTTAAGACATCGTCAACCTGTTTCACGCATCAAAGACCAGAGCAAGCGCGACCCGGGCCCCGTCGAAGACGACCTTGCCCTGCTCGCGGAAATTCACGGTGATCTTTCCTCCGGCGTTGGATTGCACCTGTCCGATGCCCCATTCGGGATGTTCGGGGTGGCGCACCAGCATCCCAGGTTCCAATATGGAGTTCAAATCAGTCATGGGCGGGACCTCCCTGATGAAGAAACCTATGAGCGTCAACCCGCAGTCCGACCCGCCAGATCTGGTGGCGATGGTCGCCTCGCGCATCTGTCACGACCTGATCGGCCCGATCGGCGCGATCGTCAATGGACTGGAATTGATGGAAATGGCCGGTGACATGCCGGGGCCGGAGCGGGATCTGGTCGCCGACAGCGCCGAGAGCGCAAGCGCGCGGCTGCGGTTCTTTCGCATCGCCTTTGGCGCGGCGGGCGATCAGGCGATCGGGCGGTCGGACATCGAGACGCTGCTGGGCCAGGTCTGGCGCGACAGCCGACTGCAGGTTATTTGGCATCCCGAAGGCGCGCAGCCGCGCAGCGCGGTGAAGCTGGCCTTTCTTGCCCTGCTGTGCTGCGAGGCCGCGCTGCCGCGCGGCGGCCAGGCCGATGTGATCGAGGCCGAGGGGTCCTGGACCGTCGCGGCGAGCGGCGATGCGATCACTATGGAACCGCAGCTTTGGGACTGGCTCGAAGGCGCCGGGGAGGTCGCCGCGCTGATCCCGGCCAAGGTGCAATTCGCCCTGCTGCCCCTGCTGGCGGGGCAGGCCGAGCGCCAGTTGCACGCCGCGCACGACGCAACCTCGCTCACTCTGCGGTTCTGAGGGTCGGCCGCCGAGGCTCACCCCCGCGTGGTGCCATTGCCGCTGACCAGGTACTTGAAGCTGGTCAATTGCTCCGCCCCCACCGGGCCGCGCGCATGCATCTTTCCGGTGGCGATTCCGATCTCCGCGCCCATGCCGAACTCGCCCCCGTCGGCGAACTGGGTCGAGGCGTTGTGCATCAAGATCGCGCTGTCGAGACGCTCGAAGAACCGTTCGACCGCCGCCTTTTCCTCGGCCAGGATGCAATCGGTGTGACTCGAACCATAGCGGCGGATATGGGCGATGGCGGCGTCGATGTCATCGACCGGCTTGGCGGCGATCACCATGTCGAGGTACTCGCGGCCCCAATCCTCGTCGCTGGCGGGCTGCGTTCCCGCGAGTTCGCCAAGGGCGGGATCGGCATGCACCTCGACCCCCGCCTCGACCAGCGCCGCGATCACCGGCTTGCCGATACTCTCGACCACGTCGCGGTGGATCAGCAGGCATTCGGCGGCACCGCAGATGCCCGGCCGCCGGGTCTTGGCGTTCACCACCACCTTCAGCGTCTTGTCCAGATCGGCCGATCTGTCGATATAGATATGCACGATCCCCTCTAGATGGGCAAAGACCGGCACCCGCGCCTCGCGCTGCACCAGACCCACGAGGCCCTTGCCGCCGCGCGGCACGATCACATCCACGTAATCGGTCATGGTCAGCAGCGCCGAGACCGCCGCGCGGTCGCGGGTTGGGACAAGCTGGATCGCGTCCTCGGGCAGGCCCGCCACCTGCAGCCCCTCGACCAGGCATGCATGGATGGCGGTAGAGGAATGAAAGCTCTCCGAACCGCCACGCAGGATCACCGCATTGCCTGACTTGAGGCAGAGCGCACCGGCGTCGGCGGTCACGTTGGGGCGGCTTTCGTAGATTACGCCTATTACACCCAGCGGCGTGCGCACGCGCTGGATGTGCAACCCCGAGGGCATGTCCCATTCCGCGATCACAGCGCCCACCGGATCGTCCTGCGCCGCCACCGCGCGCAGGCCCTCGACGATCCCCTGAATGCGCGCCTCGTTCAGCATCAGCCGGTCCATCATGGCCGCGCTCAGGCCCTTGTCCTGGCCGTACTCAAGGTCTTTCCCGTTGGCGGCAATGATCTCCGCCCGGCGCGCCCAGACCGCCTCGGCGGCGGCCTCCAGCGCCCTGCGCCTGGCCTCCGGCGGGGCGAAAGCCAGCTCTGCAGCGGCAGCCTTGGCGCGCGCTCCGATCTCGGTCATCAGGGCGGGGATATTGTCCAGGTCTTTCATGTCTCGGCGCCTTTTATTTTTTGGGCGCGCCAGGGGATTTCACGCCTCCGGCGGGGATATTTGCAGTGAAAGTCGGGGTCAGAGTGCCATATCGTCGCGGTGGATCAAAGCCGCCCGGCCCGGATAGCCGAGGATTGGTTCGATTTCGGTCGACCGGTGGCCGCGGATCTTCTCGGCCTCCTGCGCGGTATAGCGGCTCAGGCCCTGGCCAAGCTTGTGCCCGTTCTGATCCAGGATCGACACCGGATCGCCGCGCCCGAACTGACCCGCAACCCGTGTCACGCCGGCGGGCAGAAGGCTTTTACCATTGCCGAGCGCACGGGCCGCGCCCGCATCGACGGCGATCTCGCCGCGCGGCTTCATCGCCGCGATCCAGCGTTTGCGCGCGGCCTGCGGATCGAGCTGGGCGGTGAACCAGGTGGCCGGCGCCCCCCGTTCCAGCCCGCGCAACGGGTTCATCCGCGAGCCTTCGGTGATCGCCATGGCACAGCCCGCTGCGGTGGCGGTCTTGGCCGCCATCAGCTTGGTCTTCATGCCGCCCTTGGACAGGCCCGACCCGGCATCGCCGGCCATCGCCTCGATCTCTGCCGTGATCTCTTCGATCACGTCATAGCGGCGGGCGCCGGGATCGTCATTGGGGTTGGCGGAATAGAACCCATCGACGTCCGACAGAAGGATCAGCTGATCGGCGCCGACGGTGACCGCGACCTGGGCCGCCAGCCTGTCGTTGTCGCCATAGCGGATCTCGTCGGTGGCGATTGTATCGTTCTCGTTCACGATCGGCACCACGCCAAAGCCCAGCAGGGTTTCCAGGGTCGCGCGGCTATTGAGATAGCGGCGGCGGTCGGTGCTGTCCTCCAGCGTCACCAGAACCTGCGCGGTGGTGATGCCGTGCGGCGCCAGCGCCTCTTCATAGGCGCGGGCCAGCCGGATCTGGCCGACCGCCGCGGCGGCCTGGGATTGCTCCAGCGGCAGATCGGAACCCGCCAGCCCCAGTACCCCGCGCCCCAGCGCGATGGAGCCGGAGGAGACCACGATCACGTCGGCCCCCCTGCCCTTCAGAGTCACCACATCCTCGGCCAGAGAATGCAGCCAGTCGCCGCGCAGCGCCCCGGTTTCGCGGTCGACCAGAAGGGCCGAGCCGATCTTGACCACCACGCGGCGCGCGGCGCTCAGGGATGCCACGGCGCATCCTCCCGGCTGGGTTTGTGACGCAGCCGGTCCTCGTCGATCTCGGCCCGCAGCGCCCGCAGCACCTCGGTCAGGCCCTCGCCGCTGACGCCGGACATCATCAGAACCGGGCGGCCCACCCCGGCCTCAAGTTCGGCCTTCGCCTCGGCGCGCTGATCCTCGTCCAGCGCATCGACCTTGTTCAGCGCGGTCACGCGCGGCTTGTCGGCCAGATGGCCGCCATAGGCCTCCAGCTCGTGAATGATGGTGCGGTAATCCTCACCGATGGTCTCGGAGGTGGCATCGACCAGGTGCAAGAGCACCGCGCAGCGTTCCACATGGCCCAGGAAACGATCCCCGATCCCCTTGCCTTCATGCGCGCCGGCGATCAGGCCGGGAATGTCGGCGATCACGAATTCCACCCCGTCGACCCCGACGACCCCGAGGTTGGGGTGCAACGTAGTGAACGGATAATCGGCGATCTTGGGCCGTGCGTTCGAGGTCGCGGCAAGAAAGGTGGATTTGCCCGCGTTGGGCAGGCCAAGGAGCCCGGCATCGGCGATCAGCTTGAGCCGCAGCCAAAGCGTACGTTCCACCCCGTCCTGGCCGGGATTGGACCGACGCGGCGCCTGGTTGGTCGAGGTCTTGAAATGCAGGTTGCCCCAGCCGCCGTTGCCACCCCGGGCCAGTTCCACCCGGTCGCCGACCCGGGCAAGATCGGCAACGACGGTTTCCTCGTCCTCGTCGAGGATCTCGGTGCCCACCGGCACCCGCAGAACGATACCCTCGCCATCCTTGCCGGTACGCTGCTGGCCCATGCCGGGCCGCCCGTTCTTGGCGAAGAAATGTTGCTGGTAGCGGAAATCGATGAGCGTGTTCAGCCCCTCGACCGCCTCGGCGATGACCGATCCGCCGTTGCCGCCGTCGCCGCCATCCGGGCCGCCGAACTCGATGTATTTTTCGCGGCGAAAGCTGATGCAGCCGTTACCGCCGGCGCCGGACCGGATGTGGACCTTTGCGAGATCAAGAAATTTCATGAGCGTTGCCTAACGCAAAGGACCGTGCCGCCACAATCAGAGTTTTCGGCTGTAGGTCCAGGTGGGGACGGTGGCGTCGCGCGCCACCGAGTAACTCTCGGCGTCGCCCAGGTAGGCGAAACCGCAATGGGTCAGGACCCGCGCCGAGGCGAGGTTGTCCTGGAACACGCTGGCGAACATGGTGGCATTGCCCTGCGGGTTGGCCTCGACAAGCGCCTGAACCGCCTCGGAGGCCATGCCGGTGTTCCAGTAGAGCGGCGCCACCCAGTAGCCGACCTCGGACTGGTTGCGGTCCATCTTCTTCAGGCTGATCAGGCCCAGCACCTCGCCCTCGCCGGACTTGACGCCGTCGATGGCCCAGACATCCTCGGCACGGTCGGGGGCCATCGCACGGGTGACAAAGGCCTCGGCCGCGCCCGGTGGATAGGGGTGCGGAATCGACGTGGTCATGCGCGCCACACGCTCGTCACCGGCATAAAGCGCGATCAGCCCCATGTCCGACAGCCGCAGCGGCCGCAGGTTGAAACGCCCTGCGTTGATGATCTCTTGCGTCGATATGCGATCCAGCATCATCTTCTTGTTCCCCCTCAAAATTCAACGCGTTAACCAATTGGTCAAGCGCCTCCCCACCCGATATGTTGGGCCACCCGCCGTTGCGCAAGGGCAGTGGCGACAGGCCCGGAAATACGCAAAGGGGGACCGGCGGTCTCGCCGATCCCCCTCCAGTTGTCTAGAACCCTCTGGGTTTCGGCTTACTCGGCGGCCTCCGCTACCGGCAGGACCGAAATGAAGGTGCGGCCCTTGAGGCCCTTGTGAAACTTCACGGCGCCATCGACAGTCGCAAAGATCGTGTGATCCCGGCCCATGCCAACGCCTTCGCCCGGCCAGAACTTGGTGCCGCGCTGACGCACGATGATGTTGCCGGGAATGACGGCCTGACCGCCATAGAGCTTCACGCCAAGGCGGCGACCGTCCGAGTCGCGACCGTTACGGGAGGAACCGCCAGCTTTCTTATGTGCCATTCGTCTTTCTCCTTAGCCTTTGACCAGCTCTTTGGCCTGCTCAACCCATTCGGGTTTCACTTTGACCGCGTCGATACCAGCAATGTCATCTTCGGACAAGGCGGCGATCTGGGCAAAGCTGGTCAGCCCGGCCTCGATCAGCTTCTTGGCGGCGGCGGGGCCGACACCGGTGATGCTGGTCAGATCGTCGTCAGCGGAGGCCGCGGCCGGAGCGGCGGTCTTGGCGGCCGGTGCCGCGGCAGCAACCGCGGGCGTGTCGCCCTTGCCGGTCGCAATTTTGACACCGGTCTTGTCTGCGCCCGAGGTCAGGATCTCGGTGATCTTGACCAGGGTCAGCTTCTGGCGATGGCCCTTGGTCCGCTGGCTGGAATGCTTGCGGCGGCGCTTGACGAAGTGGATGACCTTGTCGGCCTTGATCTGGTCGATCACCTCGGCCTGAACCGCGGCCCCCTCGACGAGGGGCGCGCCCACGACCGGGCTCTCGCCACCCAGCATCAGGACATCGTTGAATTGGATTTTCTCGCCGGCATCGGCAGCCAGTTTTTCAACGCGGAGCATGTCGCCCGCCTGAACCTTGTACTGCTTGCCACCGGTCTTGAGGACCGCGAACATGGGTCTTTCCTTTTTCTTGCCGCGTCCTGTGGTCCCCTTTCGGGTGTTGCGGGCCGGTCTGACGACCGTGCCCACCGTCGGACAGCGCGCCCCATCGGGCGTCATGATAACGAAACCCGGCACGCGCGAACGGGCCGGGATGCCCGCTTATGACCCTGTCGCCCGGGGCTGTCAACAGCTTTCCCGTTCAGATATCGCTGGACTTCATGGCCGCGGCAAGACGCAGCCCCAACTCGTAGGAGATCCCGCGGTAAAGCACATCGAAGCCGGAAAAAAGCGCCGCGTTCAACGCATGGCCCGCGGGGCTTTCGGAAAAGGCGATATAGGCCGCAAGATCATCGTCTGACAGTGGCCGGTAGGCCATCAGAAGGTATCCGAACAGCCAGTTTTCGGTTTCCTCTCGCGTCGCCCCCTCCTCACCCCAGACCTGGGCCAGGATCGCGCTGTCGTCCAACCCGCTCGCACCCCCGTCCGAAAGCCCGAGCAGGAACTGGACACTGGCGCTCATGGCGCCGGCGACATTGCGCTCCACCAGGTCGTTGACCTCGACGAAACGGCTGACCAGCGCAAGGCGCGCATCGCCGGTGCCTTTCAGCGCGTCGTAGGTGGCGCGGGCGGCCGCCTCGACATCCGCGTCGCGCATCGAGACCCGCGCGGCGATCTCAAGCGCCAGGATCTCCTGCCCCAGCGGCGTCTCGAAGAAGGCCGCGGATGCGGCGATCTGGTCCGCCGCAAGCTCCTCGGTGAGCGCGGCTCGGATCGCCCCGGCGATCCGGTCGGCGTCATACAATTCGGCGACCTCGCCCGCCCAATAGGTGCCACCCTTCCCGGTCAGCATCTCCGCATCGAGGCTACGGCCATGGTCGAGCCCCTCTTCATGCAGCGCCGTCGCCAGCTCCTCCAGCCGAAGGATCCGCGCCAGCGCCTCTCCCTCGGAGGCGGCCTGCAAGGGACCTGCCAGCACGACCGTGAGGATGGCCAGACAGATCCGCAACCGGACCAGCGGGCGCATCGATCAGATATCCTGCCCGGGCCGCAGACCGGCCATCCGGGCGGCCAGCGCCTCGAACCGGTTGGCCATGATCTCGTATTGCACCGCGTTGAGCAGCTCGTAGACCTCCTGCATCAGCGGATGTTCCAACGCTTCGGTATAGGCGGCAAGCTCCGCGTCGGAGAAATCGCGGTAGGTATAGGCGGCAGAGGCCAGCGCCGAGGCCCGGATGGCTTCGCGCAATGCGTCCTCGTTCTGCTTGAGCAGCGCGCGCAGTTCGTCCGCGTCCGCGTGCAGATCGACCACGCCGGCGGCGCTGGCCGCCATCAGGAAGCGGAACTGGATCTCCTGCAGCGCCCGCAGGCTGGTCCCCGAGGCATCGATGGCCCCGTTCATCCGCTCCAGCATCGCGGCCCGGTCGGGGACAGTCTCGCGCATCCTTTCCAAAAGACGCAGGCCCTCGGCCTGTTTCTCATCGTCGTCCTCGATCATGTGCGTCCGGTTTTCAGCCTCGACCAGCCGCTGTCCGAGATCGGTGGCGTAGAACCCGGCAGCGTGGTTCAGCGCGTCCTCATCGAGCGCGGGCACAAGAATGACCAGCGCCATGTCGCGCATCTGCCCGGTGTCGAAAACCTCCCGGCTCAACCGGGTCCATTCCGATCCGAAGAGCCCGGGATCGAGCCCCAGCATCTTGGGTGCCGAACCGGCCGAAAGCGCTATACTGTCCAGCGCCACGTCGAAACCGGTCACCGCGAGAAAGGCCTCGACCTTGTCGCGTTCCGCCGCCCGCACCGGGGCCGCTAACGACGTCAAGGCAAGAACCAGCAGCACGGCAAGGGCGGGGAAGGACAGGCCGAACAATGCGGTCCTGCGAAGAAGCGGGCGGGTGGTGGGCTGTTTCATGAGGGGAAATCTAAGGGTTTTGACCGGCCGGGCAACGGAAATCCGGCGAAATGCCGACTTGGGCCGGAATCGGCCCTTGCGCCCCTGCCCATTCGCCATTAAACGCACTTTCCAGACCCCCGCGGAGAGGTGCCGGAGTGGTCGAACGGGGCGGTCTCGAAAACCGTTGTGGGTGCAAGCCCACCCAGGGTTCGAATCCCTGTCTCTCCGCCACTAAACCCCTGACATAGGGGTGAAATCCAACAATGGACGCGTGATCCCCGGGTCCAGCAATTGCGGGCCAAAGCGCGATACCGTGACGGCCATACGCACCCCGGCGGCACCGCGCGATACCGCCCTGGCCCTTTTTCAGGTCGCGGTCCGCTCCCGCGGCAGCTATGGTCACGGCGAGACCTGCCGGGCAGAACGCGCCGGCGCGCGCCCTGACGTGAGAGACGCATGACTCACCATTTTCCCCGCCTTCGCAATTCCGATATCACCGAGCTGACCGATTGGCGCCGGGACCTGCATCGTTACCCCGAGATCTCGGGGCAGGAATCCGCGACCGCTGCCCGGGTGGAGGGCGTGCTGCGCGCCACCGGGCCGGACCGCATCGTCACGAACCTTGGCGGGCACGGGGTGGCGGCGGTCTATGACGGCGCCGAGGCCGGCCCACGCGTGCTGCTGCGCTGCGAGCTTGACGCGCTGCCGATCGAGGAACGCTCAGACGCGTCGCATCGCTCTACCGTGCCGGGCCGGGGGCACCTTTGCGGCCATGACGGGCATATGACAATCATCGCAGCGATGGCGCGTCTGCTGGGACGGGTGCGCCCGGCGCGCGGATCCGTCGTTCTGATGTTTCAGCCGGCGGAAGAGGACGGCTCCGGCGCCGCACGGGTGGTGGCCGATCCCGACTTCACCGAACTACGGCCCGATTATGCCTTTGCGATCCACAACATGCCGGGCATGCCGCTGGGCGAGGTGGCGCTCGCCGAGGGGCCCTCCGCCTGCGCCTCGCGCGGGATGCGGGTGCGGCTGACCGGCAAGACGGCGCATGCCTCGCAGCCCGAAACCGGGCTGTCGCCGATGTCCGCGCTGGCGCGGCTGATGCCCGCCCTCACCGCGCTGGGCCAGGGCCATCCGCTCAGCGATCCCGATTTCGCGCTGGCCACCGTCACCCATGCCCGTCTGGGCGAACCGGCCTTCGGTATCGCGCCGGGCGCGGCGGATCTTTTCGTCACCCTGCGCAGCCTCACCGACAGGCGCATGGCGCGGCTCGTTTCCGAGGCCGAAACACTGGTGCGGCAGGCGGCCCGGGTGGCGGGGCTGACGCCGGAGATCTCCTATGAGGACATCTTCACCACCACCGCCAGTGACCCCGAGGCGGTGGCAATCGCCACCCGGGCGCTGGACAGGCTGGGCCTGCCGCACGGTCACGGCCCGCTGCCGATGCGCCCGTCCGAGGACTTCGGCCGCTTCGGCGAGACCAGCGCGCTGGCCTTTCTTCTGCTCGGTGCAGGCGAGGACCATCCGGCCCTGCACAACCCGGACTACGATTTCCCCGACGACCTGATCCCCCGGGGGGCAGCGATCTTCACCGCCATCGTCGACGAGATCCTCGGCTTCGCGTCTGTTTGAAAACTGCCCGCTGGCCGGTCCGTCGGGCGGGTCGGACCGGATCGCTGGGAAAAAGGGCCAATACGCAAAAAGCCACCCCTGAGGGCGGCCATTTGGCGGATCTTATCCGAGTATCGTTTAGAGAGAGGGGAGTCTTTATTAGGTTTGGCGGTGACCTACTCTCCCACGTCTTGAGACGCAGTACCATTGGCGCGAC
>Ga0209692_10003268_pt1 | contig 15975 bp, 15 predicted proteins | sample tdDd472_FD_187129 | JGI IMG/M metagenome (GOLD analysis project Ga0209692, IMG submission 187129) | Marine sediment microbial communities from the Atlantic coast under amendment with organic carbon and nitrate - tdDd47.2 (SPAdes)... | ecosystem: Environmental > Aquatic > Marine > Coastal >...
GTTCTTCTCGCTGCCCTCTTCGACTTTAAAGAAGCATATGATGATGCGTATCCTCTGAAGGAAGTCCTTCCAAACCTCATAGAAAAATATCCTGGGATATATGATGACCTTACACTTCCTGAATTGTGTCGCTCAATGCATCATCACCTCAAAGAGATTAACATTCCTCAAGTAATGATCAACGTTTTTGAACACCACCCCGAACAAGTGATTACTCCATCTGCAGCGTTTGAAAAATACATCGAAGGCGAAATTGAAGATGTCTTTGTCGAAGACCTCCTCGACAGAATCGCGGTAAATGTAGTTGTCCCCTTTCCTCCGGGTATACCAATCATAATGCCTGGTGAACGCTTTTCGAAAAGCGTTGAAGAACTCATAAGCTATTTGAAGCTATTGGAGACCTTTGCAAATACTTTTCCGGGCTTTGAAACAGAGATTCACGGAATATTGAGTAAAACAATTGATGGAAAAAAGAGATACTATATCAGATGTATTAAAGAATGAAGTGAGAATAACTACTCTTCGCCGTCATCATCTTCATCAATTTCACCGTAGCGGTATGCCCCGCACGCTGAACAATAATCATCAAAACCACTATTAACGGTGCCACACGTGCTACACTGCCATAGGTTAATGATACTTGCATACGTGTTTTCCGAAGAAGTAACAGTTGACTCTTCTTCATTGCAATGTGCATTTCCTTCGCAAGAAAACCCGCCTAGTGGTACAACCATTACTCCTAAAAAAAATAAATATTTCATCCCCATTCACCTATGATAAAACGCAAGAAATTATTTAAAGCAATAATTCTTTTTTTTGCAATAAGTTCATTTTCGTTTTTCTACTCATTTAAACACTTCACCTTACTTAGCCTTTACGAAATCGAGCAAACAAAATACCTACTCGATACCTGCAGTGAAGAGGAGCGAATAGCGATGAATAAGCTCCTCGAATATGTGAACAACTGGTGCCAATTTCCATATACCCTCGTCGAAGGGAAGCCAATGAGCGTTGCAAATATCGTCACTTCCTATGCCGAACTCCCAAAAAGAGTGAAGAAGACCTTCTACTCGAGAAAACAACTTCACAAAGAATACCTCCTTGGATTCCACAGCCTCCAAAAATTGCTCAAAACAAAAAAAAGTGCGTTTGCTCTAATGCTTGTGAATAATATCCCATGTGATGGAACCTCTTACGTCGCAATAGCCCATAAACCTTCACTCCTTACAATCTTTAAAAAACATGAACCTCTTTTTCAGGAAACTGTTGGCTCTTCGCTCTCTGCAGAAGCGCTCTTGAACGAGTTTCTCAGTGAAGGCTCCTTCGTCCAATACAGGCTCTTCAAAAACCAAAAAACGCTGGGGATCTTACTCGGCTTTGGAGAACGAAATGCAGAGCTCTATGCACAAAAACAAAGAGAGATCCTTCAACCATTTAACGATGATCTTCTTTTCTATGTATCAAAATGGCGCCTTCCCGGTTTTCTTTGTGATCCTAACTCAGAAGAAACAAAACAACTCAAAAAACACTATAAAGAGATACAAAAGAAAATCGCATGGAACTACTCTGTCTATGACGAAAAACTCACCTCTCTTTCACTTCTTTTAAAACCTTCATCCTCTCCCTAAAAAAACACTCGATAAAAATAATTTGACGTTTAGCAGAAGATCTCCTATGTATTGACTCGTGCAATCAAGCAGAGGATAGTATGGGCAAAACAAATTCCCCATTTGAAAGTGTTACTGTTGAAGAGTGCCTTTCCCAACTTAAAAGTAATGCTGATCAGGGACTCAGTAGCCAAGAGATTTCAACGCGGTTGGAAAAATATGGCCACAATGAAATCGAAGAAAAAAAAGAGAGTATCCTAGCAAAGATTTTTAAATTTTTCTGGGGACCGATTCCCTGGATGATTGAACTTGCCGCAGTTCTTTCTGGCCTCCTCGAACGGTGGCCTGACTTTATCCTTATCGTTGCACTTCTCCTTATTAACGCCGCCCTTGGCTTTTTCCATGAATTTCAAGCGGATAATGCTATTGCAGCACTCAAAGATAAGCTCGCGCTCAAAGCACGCGTGCTCAGAGATGGAAAATGGCAAGAGGTCCCCGCTGCCGATCTCGTTCCCGGTGATATCATCTCGGTAAAATTAGGAAACATCATCCCCGCTGATATCAAACTTGTTTCGGGTGAATATTTATCCGTAGATCAAGCTGCACTCACAGGAGAATCTCTTCCGGTTGATAAAAAATCTGGCGACATTGCTTTCTCTGGAACTATCGTAAAGCTTGGTGAAATGACTGGTGTTGTCGTCGCAACAGCGATGGAAACCTTCTTTGGGAAAACGGCGAAGTTAATCCAATCAGCTGAAACCCGTTCACATTTCCAACAAGCTATTGCAAATATTGGGCGATTCCTGATTATCAGTACGCTTTCAATCGTAGCAATTATTCTTGTTGTTTCAATTTATAGAGTAGAATACGACGCTCAGTTCCATAGAACATTTGGTCAGATAGCAATATTCCTCCTTGTACTTATGGTTGCCGGTATTCCTGTCGCGCTCCCTGCAGTTATGTCTGTCACAATGGCTATTGGAGCGCATTCGATGGCAAAAATGAAGGCTATCGTCTCGAAGCTTATTGCAATCGAAGAACTCTCAGGAATGAACATTCTGTGCTCTGATAAAACGGGTACCCTCACGAAAAACGAACTGACTACCGGCGATATTGACACCTTTGGAGCTTGTGATGTCAAAGAAACATTGAAAATAGCTACACTGGCTTCAAAAATTGATCAACCCGATGCAATCGATAATGCAATCTTGACTACGCTGGGTGACCAATCTGTGATAAAGGAGTACAAAGTTGAGAAATTCATCCCATTTGATCCTGTGAGAAAACGTACAGAAGCAACAATATCTGGACCTGAAGGAACATTCACAGTCAGCAAGGGCGCTCCACAAATTATCCTCGAAATGGCAGGGATTCAAGGAAGCGATGCACAAAAATACAACGACGCTATTGATCAGTTTGCATCGAAAGGATACAGGACTCTTGGTGTTGCAAAGGGCGATCAATCAGGAAAATGGTCGTTCCTTGGTCTTATTCCTCTTTTTGATCCCCCTCGTGATGACACGAAAGAAACGATCCACACAGCGAAAGAAATGGGCGTTAAAGTCAAAATGGTTACTGGAGACCATACGGCAATTGCGAAACAAATAGCATCAGAACTCGATCTCGGAACAAACATCGCACCCATGGATGATGTATTCGGTGAAGGGAAAAGTGAAGCAGAACAAGCTAAAGTTCTCGGTGAGGCAGATGGTTTTGCCGAAGTCTTTCCCGAACACAAGTTTGAAATCGTTAAACACCTACAACAGCAAAAATTTGTCGTCGGTATGACAGGTGATGGGGTCAATGACGCCCCAGCACTTAAGCAGGCTGACATTGGTATTGCTGTAAGCGGAGCAACAGATGCTGCGCGCTCCTCTGCTGACCTTGTGCTGACTCAACCAGGGCTCATAGTCATTACCCATGCGATTGAGGAAGCTAGAAAAATCTTCGGCCGGCTCAAGAGTTATGCAATGTACCGTATTTCTGAAACATGCAGGCTACTCCTTTTCCTCCTTCTTTCAATTCTTGTTTTCGATTCCCAGCCTCTTTCTGCAATCATGATCATACTTATTGCCCTCCTCAACGATATTCCTATCATGATGATTGCATATGACCACATGGAAATTGAACCGCACCCCACGAAATGGAATATGATGGAAATTTTGACGGTCGCGATAGGACTTTCAATTGTAGGGGTTGTATCGACATTTGGCCTCTATTGGATCGGAGACAGAGTCTGGCACCTATCACACAGCCAGTGCAGTACACTTGCGTTTATGGGTATCCTTTGTGGAGGAAACCTTACAATATACCTAACGCGTAACCACGGGTTTTTTCTTTCATCTCCCCTTCCAGAATGGCGCTTTTTCACAGCAACGGTATTCTCTCAGGTAATAGGTACCCTCGCTGCTGCATATGGTCTCTGGACTGCTGATTTTGTTGGAATTGGCTGGAAATACGTACTCTATTCGTGGATCTACATTGCAGTTTGGTTTTTCATCTGCGTATTGACGAAGTATCTTTTATATCTTTTCATCGATGCTCGCCACAAATCGCAAAGCGACTTCGAGCAGAAAACAAAACAGACGCTTTCACACTAAATGAGGAATGAGCGCGCGGGCGCTCATTCCTAAAAGTACAATTAGATTGCTCGCTTCTCGAGTTGTGCAACACCAAAGCGAAAGAGGATCCAACAAAGACCGACCGCCATAAGAATGACGAGCGTCGGGACATGGAACACATCGCTCAATGTTACCTGATAAAACCCATCTTTGCCGATAGAAAAAGAAGAAAAGACCTCGTTATATATCAACGATCCAACCAGCATACCCACGACGCCGAAAACCATATCTTTTGCCCCTTGAGCAAGAGCCACCAGTGCAGTTCCTGGACAATAACCAGTTACACTCATACCCACTCCAAAAAACACGCCGCCCAAAGCACTAAAGAGAAGAGGTGTTTTTGATATATGAAGGGCAGTAACCAGTCCTAGCTGAGAAAAGGCATAAATCCCAAACCCTCCAACAAGTATCGCAGTGAGGATCACTTTCATCACCGTGAAATCGCGAAGCATAAGCTGACCAACAATGGTATCAAACATACCAACTCGTGCTTTCTGTAACAAAAATCCAAATATTGCTCCTGTGAAGAGTGCTACAAACGTTGTTGAAAAAGATGAAAAAACATGAAATTCCATACTCGTACCCCTACCGTTTTCTATAGAGCATTAAAGATACAGGAATGGCTGTTGCAAAAAGAGCCATCATAAAGACCCAACTTGTCAATGCAAATTGAGCACCACCGCTAATCGCATGCCCAGATGTACATCCATCTGCAAGCCGAGCTCCAAAAAGAAGGAAGATTCCGCCAAGAAATGCTGCAAAGTACCTCTTAGCTTTTGATGGTCCAAATGCCATCTCCCAAATCGTATTCCTTTGCCCCCGTTTACCCGAAAGGCGAAACGAAAAATGAGCTCCTAAAAAAAGACCAAGAATAAACAAAACCTTCCAGTTTAAAATAACCTGATCGCTGAGGAGCTGAGAAAAATAGGGTGTTTTTGAAACATGCTGGGGAGCTACCCCTTCTTCAAGTAGAGCTGCAACGCGAGAAATTCCCGTCGAAACTCCAATTTGTTGACCATATATAAAAAGAGCTGTGAGTAATATACCCATCAAAGCTCCCACTACATAGGGAGACCACTCCCTTTTTCGTAAATACTCTAATGCCATTCCTATTGACCCATATAAATGTTTAGCCAAATCGCTTATTAATGCATCCAATAATCGCAGCGAGTGCAGGTTCATTGATTGAATAAAAAACCTGCCTCCCTTCTCTCTTGGCAACAATAAACTGTTTATTTTTCATCAGTGACAAATGCTCAGAAGCAACGTTGTGGAGAATGCCACACACTTCAGCAAGCTCACCAACAGACCTCTCCTTTTCTAAAAGAAGCGCTATTATTTGCAGCCTGTGAGGGTGAGATAATACTTTCAAACACTCGGAGGCTGCGTCCCAATCGATGTTTTTCATATATCGTAATATAGCGATATTACGATATTTAAGACAAGAAGAAAAACCTACAGCTCATCAAAATGATCCACAATCACCCGCTCTTCATCGGTTGGTATAACATAGACTGGTACCTTCCCATGCGGAGACGTGATGATTCGATTATTTTTTTGATTTTTTTCCTGATCAATTTCGACACCGATAAATGAAAGGTATGTACAGATTTTTGACCGGATTTCTGGGGAGCGTTCACCAATTCCAGCAGTAAATACGAGACCATCTACACCTCCGAGCGGTGCGAGGTAGCTGCTCATCTTCTTTGCAACTTCATAGCAAAAATAATCGACCGCTATTTTAGCTTTTGGAAGATCGCTCTTCAAAAGTTCTCTCATATCTTTACTGATCCCTGACATGCCAAGTAGTCCAGATTTTTTCTCCAGGAGTTGCTCTACTTCTTCGCGTGTCATTCCTTTTCTGAAAAGATACAGCAGTATTCCTGGATCCAAATCTCCAGAGCGGGTACACATCGGCACTCCTCCAAGAGGAGTTAATCCCATTGACGTATCGATAGAGCGTCCATCCTTAAGGGCACAGACCGAACTACCACTTCCAAGATGGGCGACCAGTATTCTCCCGTGCATTCCCTCTTTTTGTTTTGAAATATACTCATAGGATAACCCGTGAAAACCATATCTCTGCACTCCTTCATCAAAGAAAGCATATGGAAGTGATGAATGCTTTGCCAATTCAGGGATAGCAGCATGAAACGAGGTATCAAATGAAGCGAAATGTATGCTTTTTGGGAACTGAGTTCGAAACTGTTGAATAATTTCAATCTCTTGGGGCATGTGCAAGGGCGCAAATGGAGTAAGTGAAGAAAGCATTTGTAGAATACTCTCATCGATCACCGTTGGCCGGGTAAACGCTCTTCCTCCAAACACAACACGATACCCAATCCGAGTAGGCGTAATAGAATGCTCTAGCAACAATTCAGAGATTTTAGAGACCCCTTCAGTGAATGAGGGGCAGGAAAATTCAGACGTATTCCCATTAACATCAAGCGTCGAAGCATTCGTTGCGATTTCTTCTATTGAGCCAGTTAAGACGCGCTCTTTCCCTTCAAATACAGAGAATTTCAGAGAAGAAGAACCAGCATTAATAATGAGCATTTCATCCATCGGTCCACAACCATTCTGTGATCTCTGGCATATCTTCACCATGCTCAAAAATATACTGTTTGTGCTCTTTTAGCTTTTGCTCACAAGAAGAGATAAAGTCCCCTGCCATTGACTGTAACCGGGTGATATGGTGCATCGCTTGAATAGCCAAATGGAATCGACTCATATTGTTACAGACAACCATATCAAATGGGGTAGTTGTCGTTCCCTCTTCTATATAGCCATGTACATGGAAACGAGGGTTACACTGATGGTGATAAATCAACTCATGAATAACTCGCGGGTGACCATGAAAGGCGCAAACAACATGCTTATCCTTTGTAAACAGAGAATCAAAACCTCCCATATCCAGACCATGGGAATGATCTTTTGCATCCATCAGGGTAAAAAGATCTACGATATTAATCATCCGCATTCTGAGGTCTGGGAACTGTTGCCTAAGAAGATGAATTGCAGCGAGTGTTTCAAGTGTTGGCGTATCACCGGCCGCTGCGAAAACTATCTCTGGGTCACCATTATCATTACTTGCAAAATCCCAAACTCCAATCCCTCTTTTACAGTGCTCGATAGCACTTGGCATATCAAGCCATTGTGGCATCGGCTGCTTTCCTGCAACGATAAGGTTGATGTAGTCTTTACTTCGCAAACAATGGTCCATAACGGAAAGGAGTGTATTTGCATCGGGAGGAAAATAAATGCGGGCAACAGAACTCTTCTTCTGCAATACAGATTCAATGAAGCCAGGTCCCTGGTGAGAGTATCCGTTATGGTCCTGTCTCCATGCATGCGAGGTCAATAGGTAGTTGAGTGAACTAATCGGCTTTCTCCAAGGCAATTCTTTACAAGCCTTAATCCATTTTGCATGTTGATTGAGCATTGAGTCGACAATGAGTGCAAATGCTTCATAACATGGGAAAAGTCCATGCCTCCCCGTTAAGAGGTATCCTTCTAGCCATCCTTGACACAGGTGCTCACTCAAAACCTCCATTACTCGCCCATCCGGTGCTAAATGGTCATCACCATCCTGCAGCTCGCCCAAATACATACGATTTGTGATATCAAAAACATGGTTCAAACGATTTGAGTTTGTCTCGTCGGGACAAAAAATCCGAAAATTATCGGTATTCATTTTCATGATATCACGAATAAACTCCCCTACTTTTCTGGTCGCCTCTCCAGTAACAACTCCAGGGCCAGGAACAACCTCTCCATACGTTTTGAAATCGGGAAATTGTAATTCTTGTAGGAGCATTCCACCATTTGCATGTGGAATTGCGCCCATACGCTTTTCTCCCTTTGGAAGAATCGAAAGAACATCATCAGAAGGTTTTCCCATATTATCAAAGAGCTCATGCGGTTTATACGAATGGAGCCAGTCTTCTAATATCTTGAGGTGTTCAGGCTTTTGAATAACATCACTCATGGGGACTTGGTGTGAGCGAAATGTTCCCTCTATCTTTTTCCCATCAATCACTTTCGGACCTGTCCACCCTTTTGGAGTTCGGAGTACGATAAGAGGAAATGCAGGTACCTCATTTTCAGCACCTTTTTTGATCGTGCAGATTGCATCGTGTGCCCAATCCATAGCTTCCCACATGGCTTTATGAACGGTTAAAGGATCGTCACCCTCTACAAAACGAACTTGGTATCCACATCCGGTAAAGAATTGCATGATATGTTCATCACTCATTCTTCCAAACACTGTTGGTCCTGAAATTTTATACCCATTCAGATGAAGAATCGGAAGAACAGAACCATCTCGCTTCGGATTGATAAACTTATTCGATTGCCAACTTGTTGCCAGTGGACCTGTTTCAGCTTCACCATCGCCTACCACACAGAGTGCAATCAAGTCTGGATTATCAAGCACCGCTCCATACGCATGAACCAGCGAATACCCTAGCTCCCCTCCTTCATGAATCGAACCTGGTGTCGGTGGACTCACATGAGAAGGCACTCCACCAGGCCATGAAAACTCACGCATCAGTTTTGAAATACCATACACGCTCCAATTGAGATCGGGATACGTCTCAGACATTGTCCCTTCGAGAAAGGTATTGGCTCGCAAAGCTGGACCACCATGCCCAGGTCCCGTTATATAGATGATATTTGCGTCGGTGTCCTGGATAAGTCTATTCGCATGCGCATAAATGAGGTTAAGTCCCGGCGATGTTCCCCAGTGCCCCAAAAGACGCGGCTTAATATCCTCTTTTGTAAGTGGCTCAAAAAGAAGTGGGTTATTTTTTAAATAAATTTGTCCGACCGAGAGGAAGTTACATGCTCTAAAGTATGCGTCTAGTTTTTGTATTCTTTGTTCATCCATAATGCAAACCTACTGTTACTTTTTCTGTAGCATATGGGGTCTTCTATATGCAAGCATTGCAATAAGAATTACCTTTCTTACAGTTAAATGACCTCTATTTACAATTAATCTACCCCCAAATGACAAAACAGAAAAACACGCTCACGCTATACTCACAGGGTGTTTTTTCTTTTTTATTCTCACTTTTTTTTAACAAGAAAAGAAAAAAACAAACGAAAGCCTTGCAGAAAAATCAAGATTGGTTTGTACTTTCAAATATACTTTTGGTTTACAAAGGTGGTTATATGAAACGAAAGTCATTAGCTGCTCTTGCAATGATCCCGTTTGGATTATTCGCGAGTAGCGCAAGCGCTAGCAGTGAGACCGCCGCTGCAACAGATAGCGTAGTTTCTTACTCTAGCCAGAGCCAGAGTGGAAACACGCGAAATGGTCGGAATCAATACGACGACCAAGTACAAATGCGCGGTCAACAGCCTATGCAACAGGAAGATCAGAGATATGGTTTTACTGTCATGGGTGATTACCTATATTGGGTGCCATATTTTTCAAATATGCCTTTTGCCCAAAAAAATAACCTGGAATACCAAACGACATTTGATGCGAGTGGTGTTCTTCAGCCAGGAAATGTTACTACTCAGAACGTAGATATGGGTGGTGACAGTGGTTTCCGAATCGCTGCTAAATACCAGTCTGACTGGCAAACTGTTGGTTTCTCTGCTGCGTGGACACGTTTCCACACAACAGACACTAACAAAACTAGCAACGACGCAATCGAAGGTAACTACAACAACAATGTTGGTTACAACGGTGCAATCCAGGGTTACTGGAACTCTCCTGAAATGTCTTCTGGACCTTACGGAGAGCTTCCTGCACCAAACGATGTAATGGGTGATGTAGTTTTCCAAGCAGATGGAAAATTCCAAATCAAGTTTGACCAACTTGATTTCGTATTCAACACTCTTTACAAGCCAACAGACTGGTGCAGAGTTATGCCTGGAATGGGTCTCCGATCATTACTAACAACTATGAAGTTGACTGCTACTCAGTTGTCAAACAAATGGGGACAAGCAAAAGTTGCTGAAGCTCCATTTAACACTGCGAAGCAAGTAATGACTCAGAGCTTTGACACAGTTGGTCTTGTTGCAGGAATGGGATCTGAATTTGATATCTCTGATGGTTTCAAAGTCGTTTCTAATCTTGCTCTTGCGTACACAATTGGTACAATGAAAGAGACTAACACAAGTACTGTTGCGATGGCATTCCCAGTGGGATCTGTTGCAGATGGTACTGATGGTGCGAAGTATCAGAGACTTCGTAGCGACCGAACAACATTCAAACCACAAGTTGATTTAGACCTAGGTCTACAATACGAGTGGTTGAATGATGAAAAAACATTTGGTCTACTTTTGGAACTAGCGTATGAAATGCACTACCTTCCAAACTTTGTTCAGTTCATTAGAACTGACAGACAGACTGCAACTCAGGTTTATAGTAACCTAACTGGCTATACTTTCGTAAGAAATGATAGAGCCGTTGCAGAATGGTCTGACCTTATGTTCCAAGGTCTACGAGCACGAGTTGGAATCTCATTCTAATCTGTGTAGCCCCGCTTGACGGGGCTTTTTACTTTGCGCCCTTTACGACTCATCTTTTTCCCTATGTGCTAGGCACTGGTAGTTGTAAGGGGCGCAAGCATTTACGAGATACATCATGTCACAGGTCGATCTTTCAGTAATAACGGTCACTCACAATTCTAGAGACTATGTTGCTGATTGTATTCTCTCAGTCATCCTCCATACATTACATATCACCCATGAACATATTATCGTTGATAACGGTTCAGAAGACGACACTGTCTCATACCTTAAGGAATACTTTCCTCACCGAATACAGCTGATTGAAGCAGGGCAAAACATTGGATTTGCAAAAGGAAACGAGCTTGGATTAAAACACGCAAAGGGAAGGTATATACTCTATCTTAATCCTGACATGAAGCTCATAGAAGGAAGCCTCGATGCGATGATTGCGTGGATGGATACCAACACAGATATTGGGTTATCTACATGTAGGCTCATTACACAGGACAAAACACACCACCCTTTTCTACGACCTACAAAACTCCCCACCTTACTCACGTTTGTCAAATCAGTCCTCGGATTTATCCCTTTTTCCGTTTCACTCAATAGAGATACGATCTATGAGGAATTTGAAGACGATCAGGAGCAAGATATTAAAACAGCCCGGGGCGCTTTCTTTTTAGCGAGGCGCTCACTTCACCTTTCCTTTGATACCGCATATTTTCTCCTTCTTGAAGACCTTGACTTATGTCGACAAGTAGAATCATCCGGTTACCGCGTGACATACTATCCTCACATCAGCTGTATCGATTACTACAATAGAAGCTTTAGCAAAGTAAGTTCATCATGGTATTATCTTGTAGGTACACGCTCCATGAATACCTACATTTCGAAATGGTATTCTCCTCTTCATTCCTTATGGTTTGTCCCGTTCCGTATTTTAGGTTTTCTCATTCGAATTCCTAAGTGGGGAATTATCCCCTCCTTTTCAGCATACAAAAACTATCGAACATGTATACTACACCAGTCTATAACTGACTGAGAGTCATCATGTTCCTGCGCATTTCTTTTCTTCTTCTCTGTTCTATTTCTTGCTATGCCAGCCTCGCTGTCCACGTTTTAGGATGTGGCGGAGGTTCAAGTGAATTAGATTGTTCATCCTACCTCGTAAACCAAGTAGGTTCGGATGAGTATATAGTCTTTGATGGTGGGTCAATGCTCCAAGGATATACCCTGTGTCAAAAAAATGGGCACCTCGACCCTAAACTCTCCTTTACAGAGTTTATGCATGAACATATTAAAGCATACTTTGTCTCGCATGCCCATTTAGACCACCTCTCTGCTCTTATTTTGCATTCACAAGAAGATAACCCGAAAGGATTGTATGGGATCGATTCAACGATAAATGACCTGAGAGAGTATGTATTTAACTGGCATATTTGGCCAAATTTTGGGTCTGAGGGAACATATCCAATTGGTCTTTATGAATATAAACGAATACAACCCGGGAAAATCTACTTTGTAGAGAATACACCATTTACCGTTACCCCCTATGTACTCTCACACCCAGGTGATCATGAGTCGAGCGCATTTTTGATCGAAGCTGAAGGAGAATATCTCCTCTATTTTGGCGACACGTCTCCCGATGCAATTGAAAAGGTAAAACGACTGGATAGTATCTGGTCGCAAATAGCCCCATTTATAGAGCGAGGCATTTTGAAAGGGATTTTCCTCGAATGCAGTTACCCAGCAGGACGTCCTCCAAGTGAGCTTTTTGGACACCTTGATACGACACATTTTATAAAAGAGTTAAGCTCACTCGCTTTAAAAGTGAATCCAGACAATCCAGAATCAGCCTTAACCGGCCTCAACATCATCGTTACTCATATGAAGGGTGGTGAAGCCCAGTTCGCCCAAATTGAAAATGAACTTGGCAAAGAAAGCCTATTTGGAGTACACCTTATATTCGCAAAGCAGGGGGAAAAGATTATTTTGGATTAATTGGGGTATTATGGAGGTCATATGAGACAATATGTCGCATTTTTTAGAGGGTTAAATGTAACAGGAAAAAATGCTCTTAAAATGAGCGATTTGAAGAAAACGCTTGAATCGATTGGGTGCACCAATGTGAAAACCGTTTTAGCAAGCGGTAACGCCATTTTCACAGCGCCACAGGATCTACCTAAGACCTTGCAACAAAAGATCGAGACGGAGCTTGCAAAAGGATATGACTATAAGGGCAATGTCATTCTTCGCCCAATTGAAACGTTGCATTCTCTGATGAATGCAAATCCCTTCTCCTCAATCGAGACATCTCCCGATACACGTCTTTATGTCACTTTTTTACCTACTCCACCAGAAAGCCACGCCATTGAGCAACTTGAAAATTTTTCTGTGATACACACAACTGACACTGAGGTTTTCTCAGTATTGACGCTTTCTCCGAATTCAAAAACGGTGGATGTGATGAAGATTCTCGATAATGCGTACGGGAAAACCATTACCACGAGAAACTGGAACACCATCAAGCGAATGGTGGGCGCTCTATAGTCTTCGAATAACTAGAGTTTACTAAGAATTTGCTGGATTTTCTCAGCGGTAATAGGCTTTGAGAGAAATACAGCATTATTATCTTGAGTCTTTGACTTGTCATCAGGATTTGTCGATGATGTCAGCATAGCAACTACCTGAATACTTGATGTTTTTTTAGAGTCTAATTTTTTAAACTCTTCGAGGAATTCCCACCCATTCATAACAGGCATATTGATATCCAAGAAAATGATCGCCGGCAATGTCGATCCAGAATTAATCATATCGAGTGCTTCTTTTCCATTGTGTGCAATTTCAATCTCTTTTGCAAACCCACCCTTTTCTATTAGTAATTTTGCGAAAGTATTGCAGTCATCATCGTCATCAACAAGGAGAATTTTTCCCACAGGAGGGTTCATATTTTTTCCTTTTTTTAAACATGAAGATCAATGTAGACATATCACATACTTTTTTCAAGATATGATGATCACTTCAAGGCAGCACTCACCTTTTCGTGGTCTACTCGACTAGGAAATACGCAATTGAACAGCGTTAAAATGATCAGCCCTGGATAAAGCGCCGACAGTATTGGTGAAAGCATCCGGGATATCTGCGTAAATTCAAAAATTGCCACGCAAAAAGTAGCCAAAAGAGAAAGCGCTAGAATAATTGGATACGATACCCTTTTTTTTAGTACTTCTGTCTGAATGAAATCACAAAAAGCAGTAATGAGCGCTATTGCAGTCGTTAAGCACGCAACCGCAATCGCAATTTTCACAATCATAGAAGCGTGGATACCAAGTACTAGTTCTGCAATCCTCCGAAGAAGTTGCTCTTGCGGCACATTGAACAGCGACTCTGCATTTGCGGCTGCTACGAAGCAAAATCCAGCATACACAAGACCTAAGAGAGTTCCTCCGATAATGCCACCTCGCAAAAGAAGCCCCATAGACTGTTTTTTCTTTTGTATTCCCTGCGTCTGCAGCAGATGCAAAATGGTAGAGGAGAAGAAAAAAGCAGCCAAAAGGTCCATTGTCTTATACCCTTCAGAGAGGCCAAACAGGAATATATTATTGGTTCCTATACTCGCTTCAGGCATACCTGCATTCCAGATTCCAATACCTATAATACTCAGTAAGGAAAGGAGCAGGATTGGCGTGAGGACATATCCTATAATCGGCAGGATATATTTTTTTCTCAATGAACAGAAGAAGAGCAAAATACAAACGAGCGCAGAAAAAAGAGTCATTGAAATTCCTCCATCCTGAACCAAGGTTGCATACGAAAGCGCAATACATCGAGGAGTCGATCCAAGCGGCCCTAGAAGGGATATTACGAGTAGAGCTACGAGCATCCCAGGAATCCTTCCTAAACGCCCAAAAAAGCGGAGAGGATAGCCCCCGGCTCTTAAAATTCCAACAATACCCAGGATCGGCATCAACACGGCTGTAAGAAGTAATCCAAAGCATGCCAATACCCAATTTCCGTCAGAAATATACCCAACGTAGAGAGGGAAAATACTATTTCCCGCTCCGAAAAACATAGAAAAAATTGCTAGACCGATGCCAAACGCGCTCGGTAATGATGTACTCTTCATTATTGAACCATTGTTATTTTAAAAAAGGATGCTGATTTGGTTATAGAAAATAGTATGCGCTAGAAGCGCACGACGACGACGAGGGATTTAAGAGTAAGCATTGTTGATTTCATGACTACAATCATAAAGAAAGAGAAAAATTAAGCAAAGATAAATCCTCCCCTTATAAAATTTCTTTGAAAGAATCATCCATTTCATTGTAAAAGGGAAATAAAGTTAATTTTTAGGGAGTTTTACCCATGTCTGTAATTGTTCTTATTGGACGGATTCTTTTTTCAGCGATATTTATTATTAAGTCATTCGACCACTTTACTCAGGATGCAGTGCAAAAAGCAACCACTGCTGGCGTACCTTATCCTGATGTACTTGTTCCTGTAGCCGGCGTTTTTGCCTTCTTAGGGGGATTAAGCATGCTTTTGGGATATAGAGCACGATTTGGAGCACTTCTCCTTATCATCTTCCTTCTCCCAACTACGTTCTACATGCATAAATTCTGGACTGCTGATACATCATTTGAGCAAATGATGCACAACTATTGCTTCTTTAAAAACATCGCTTTACTAGGAGCAGCGCTCATGTTTACCCACTTTGGATCTGGCCCTTTGAGCTTAGATAGCAAAAAAGCGCCTCCAGCGCCTCCGCACGCATAAAAATACTCGGGAAGTTGCGGGGCGATTATTCGCCCCCGACTTCAGTTGTAATTTTTCTAATCGCGTCTTCTGAAAAAACAATCCCTATGTGACCCGCATTTACGCTTCTTGAGCGTGCTGCAGACTCTTTATCCCCCATCAAAGCATCATACTTAGCAAGGAGAGTAAAAATCTTGTCTCCTTTTCCAATTGCTTCAAAGTTCAAAACTTCAGATGAAGAATAGGGTAAAGCCATTGTATATACACGGCCAATTCCCTCTTTCGCGATTGGATCGCCTGAAAACTCGAGATCACCCGTGGCTGTGACGGCCGAAGTGGATGTATCAAAAGAGGCATTATACGCAGTGACACCCCCCATTGAGTGCGCCACTAAGTCAATATCAGGACATGCCATCCCAAACTGCTTTTGGTACTTTTCTCGTATTTCCTCAATTTGACTATGTACAAGTAGCCGCTTTTCTTCCGAAGCTATGCCACCGCCCATATCGACGACAAAAACCGGACGC
>Ga0209692_10003270_pt1 | contig 15972 bp, 18 predicted proteins | sample tdDd472_FD_187129 | JGI IMG/M metagenome (GOLD analysis project Ga0209692, IMG submission 187129) | Marine sediment microbial communities from the Atlantic coast under amendment with organic carbon and nitrate - tdDd47.2 (SPAdes)... | ecosystem: Environmental > Aquatic > Marine > Coastal >...
TGTTCGGGGCGGGCGGTATCCAGCCGGCGCTGGAGGCTTTTGACCTCACAGCGCTGTCCGGCCGGCCCGCGGGCAGCCTCTCGGCGGGTCAGAAACGGCGTCTGGGGCTGGCACGGCTGCTGGTGACGGGCCGCCCGGTCTGGGTGCTGGACGAACCGACCGTCTCGCTCGATACCCGCGCGGTCGCCATGTTCGCCGATGCCATCCGGGCGCACCTGGCCTGGGGCGGCAGCGCGCTGATCGCCACCCATATCGACCTCGGGCTCGAGGCCGAGGTGCTGGACGTTTCCCCGTTCCGGGCCGACCTGGCGAAAACCGCCGGGACCGACGCCTTTGACGAGGCCTTCGGGTGATCGCGCTGTTGCTGCGCGACCTGCGGCTGGCCATCCGGGCCGGCGGCGGTTTCGGCCTCGGGCTGGCGTTCTTCCTGATCGTCACCGTGCTGGTGCCCTTCGCGGTGGGGCCGCAATCGGCGCTGCTGGCGACCATCGCGCCGGGGGTGCTGTGGCTGGGGGCGCTGCTGGCCTGCCTGCTGTCGCTGGACCGGCTGCTGGCGCTGGACTGGGAGGATGGCTCGCTGGATCTGCTGGCCACCGCACCGCTGCCGCTGGAGGCTGTCGTCACCATCAAGGCGCTGGCGCATTGGATCACCACCGGATTGCCACTGGTGCTGGCCGCCCCGGCGCTGGGGGTGCTGTTGAACCTGCCCGGGCCGGGGTATCTCTGGCTGGTCATTTCGCTGGCCGCTGGCACCCCGGCGCTTAGCGTGATCGGCACCTTCGGCGCGGCGCTGACCGTCGGGTTGAAACGCGGCGGCTTGCTGTTGTCGCTGCTGGTGCTGCCGCTCTACGTGCCGACGCTGATCTTTGGCGCCGAGGTGGCGCGGCGCGGCGCGGTGGGCATGGATACCGCCACTCCGCTGCTGATGCTGGTGGGGATCAGCGCCGGCGCCCTGGCGTTGCTGCCCTTTGCCAGCGCCGCGGTCCTGCGCGTCAATCTGCGCTAGGCTTTGTGAATTGTGATCGCCCGGAGGAGGGGCTAGATAACCGCCATGACGCAGCCCGCAATGAACAGCTCGCTCTGGTCCTATGCCAACCCAAGGAAGTTCCTGGCCACCACGGAACGGCTGATGCCGTTTTTGTGGACCGTGGCGCTGATCTGTCTGGTGACGGGGCTGGTCTGGGGTTTTTTCTTCACCCCTGACGATTACCGCCAGGGATCGACGGTCAAGATCATCTACCTGCACGTGCCCTCGGCGCTGATGGCGATCAACGCCTGGATGATGATGCTGGTCGCCTCGCTGATCTGGCTGGTGCGCCGCCACCACGTCAGCGCGCTGGCCGCCCGCGCCGCCGGGCCGGTGGGGGCGGTGATGACGGTGATCGCGCTGGTCACCGGCGCGATCTGGGGCCAGCCGATGTGGGGCACCTGGTGGGCCTGGGATCCGCGGCTGACCTCGTTCCTGATCCTGTTCCTGTTCTACCTGGGCTACATCGCCCTGTGGGAGGCGATCGAGGATCCCGATACCGCCGCCGACCTGACCGGGGTGCTCTGCCTTGTCGGCTCGGTCTTCGCACTTCTCAGCCGTTACGCGGTGAACTTCTGGAACCAAGGGCTGCACCAGGGCGCCTCGCTGAGCATGGACGCCGAGGAGAACGTGGCCGACGTTTTCTATCTGCCGCTGCTGGTCTGCATCGCGGGCTTCGTGCTGTTGTTCATCGCGCTGGTGTTTTACCGCACCGGGACGGAAATCCGCGCCCGCCGGATCCGGGCGCTGCAAGCAAGAGAGAGGGCAGGGGCATGATGCCGGACCTGGGGAAATACGCCGACACGGTTCTTTCGGCCTATGCGGCCTCGATCCTGTTGCTGGCGGCGCTGGTGGCGCTCAGCCTGTGGCGCGGCCGCAGGTTGCGCCGCGATATGCAGGACATGGAACAAAGGATGCGCCGCGATGGCTAGGAAGATTTCGCCGCTGATGATCATCCCGCCGGTGATCTTTGCCGGTTTCGTGGCGCTGGCCGCCGTCGGCATGTTCCGCGAGAATCCCCAGGAACTGCCCTCGGCGCTGGTCGGACAGCAGGCGCCGCCGGTACAGCTGACCGGGTTTCCGGGCCGCGACGGGTTCGATGATGCCGCCCTGCGCGACGGAAAGGTCAAGCTGGTCAACTTCTGGGCCAGCTGGTGCGCGCCCTGCCGGGTCGAGCATCCCAACCTGACCGCGCTGACCGAAGAGGGGATCACGATCCTCGGCGTCAACTACAAGGACAAGCCCGAGAACGGCCGCAAGTTCCTTGATGACCTCGGCGATCCCTATGCCGCGCTCGGCGCCGATGCACAGGGCCGCATGGCGCTGAACTGGGGCGTCTACGGGGTGCCCGAGACCTATGTGATCGACGGCGAGGGCACCATCCTGATGCGCTTTGCCGGGCCGGTCACCCAACGGGTGATCGAAAACCGGCTGCGCCCGGTGCTGAAAGAGGCGGCGAAGGCGGAGTAGGGCGCCCTTTCCCGTCCTCGCCAAAGTGCGCGATCACCGCATCAATCGCCCTGCGCCAGCTCCTGACGGCGCGCCTGCAGCCGGGCCGCGAACTGCCGCAGCAGCGGCACCCGGTTTGGCCGGAAGCTGTCGCCGCTGCGCCGGGCCGCGAGGATCGAGCCCACCTTGAACTGGCGGAAATCCTGCCGCAGGCAGCACCACCCCAGCAGCATCACCACACTGTCCAGATAGGCCAGCGCCAGCGGGTAGATGCACCGCGTGCTTATCGCGCCGGCGTTGTCGCGATAGGTGATCTCCAGCGCCTCCTCGGCCCAGCTCGCCTCGCGCAGCAGCGTCATGTCGACGGCGGCGGCGTGGGGCTGTGCGAACCGGTGAACAAGGGTGATCGCCTGCACCGCCTGGCGCTGCTGGCGCTCGGGCAGGGTGGCGGTGATCTTGGTCAGCGCATCCGCCGCCGCGTCCCCCAGCGCCGCGTCGCCGCGTGCCTGCACCTCGGACAGACCCAGCACCAGCGCCTCGATCTCTAGCTGAGTGAAGGTCTGCGGCGGCAGGGCCGGGTCCTCGGTCATGGTATAGCCGAGCCCGGCCTCGCCATCGATGCGGGCGCCGGCGGCGCGCAGCGCGTCGATATCGCGGTAGATCGTGCGCTCCGACACCTCCATCGCCGCGGCTAGCCGCGCGGCGGTGACCGGCGGCGTCAACCCCCGGATCAGGTGCAGCAGGCGGAACAGGCGGTCGGTCTTGGCCATGGCGCGATCCTGCCTCATCCCTCATGACGGAAACTGTCAGGAGGATCATGGCATACCCGGATCATCGAAACCAATAGCAAAGGTCCTTCGGATGCCGACCCTTTATCATTCCCCCCTCAGCCGCTCGACGCGGATCATCACCCAGCTGATGCTGACGGACCGTCTCGACGCGGTCGATGTGCGCCCGGTCGTGGTGCGCCGCCAGGACGGCTCCGGCCAGCATGACGCGGCCAACCCGCACCCCGAGGGCAAGGTGCCCTTCCTGATCGCAGACGACGGCGAGGCGATCCGGGAATCGAACGCCATCATGCTCTATCTCGACGAGCTTCACGGCTATCCGCTGGGCATCGCGCCGGGGCAGCCGGGGCGCGGTGCCTTCCTGTCATGGATGTGCTATTACGGCGGGGTGGTGGAACCGGCGATGGTCTGTGCCTTTTCCGGCGCGACGCATCCCGCCTTCGCAACCGCTTTCCGCTCGCTGACCGAGGTCGGCGCGCAGATCGAGGCGGGGCTGGGCGACGCCCCCTTCCTGATGGGGGAAAGGTTCACCATCGCCGACCTTATCATGGCCTCGGCGTTTCAATGGGCGCCTCAGCTGACGCCGGACAACGCGGCAGTGCGCGACTGGGTGGCGCGGGTGACCGAACGGATCGGCACGGTGCCGGTGATGGACTACGAGGAAAAGGCAAAAGCGGCGCTGGAAGGGGCGGCCTGACCGCCGGTCCGGCGTGGCCCCTCTCGCGCTCCGCTCAAAGAAAAAGCCCCGCCATTGGCGGGGCTTTCCTGTTTCCGGTGCTGGCCCGTCTTACGACTTGGCCAGGTTCCGCAGCACGTAGTGCAGAACGCCGCCGTGTTCGATGTACTCGATCTCGATGGCGGTATCGATCCGGCACTTGATCTGGATCGTCTTCTCGGTGCCGTCCGCGTAGGTGATGGTGCAGGGCACCTCCTGCAGCGGCTCGATGGTGTCGAGGCCCGAGATCGCCACGGTCTCGTCTCCGGTCAGCTTCAGCGACTTGCGCGTCTCACCGGCGGTGAACTCGAACGGGATCACGCCCATGCCCACGAGGTTGGAGCGGTGGATGCGCTCGAAGCTCTCGGCGATGACCGCCTTGACGCCCAGCAGCGCGGTGCCCTTGGCCGCCCAGTCGCGCGAAGAGCCCGCGCCGTACTGTTCGCCGCCGAACACCACCAGCGGCGTGCCCGCCGCCTGATAGGCCATCGCCGCGTCGAAGATCGAGGTCTGCGCGCCGTCGGGGCCCTTGGTATAGCCGCCCTCGACACCGTCCAGCATCTCGTTCCTGATGCGGATGTTGGCGAAGGTGCCGCGCATCATGATCTCGTGGTTACCCCGGCGCGAGCCATAGGAGTTGAACTCGCGCGGCTGCACCTGACGCTCCAGCAGGTATTCCCCGGCGGGCGAGGTGGTGGCAAAGGAGCCGGCCGGCGAGATGTGGTCGGTGGTGACCATGTCGCCCAGGATCAACAGCGGCTTGGCGCCCTCGATATTGGTGATGGTGCCCGGCTCGGTGCCCATGCCCTGGAAGTAGGGCGGGTTCTGGATATAGGTCGAGGTCGGCGGCCAGTCATAGGTCTCGGCCTCGGTGGTCTCGACCGCCTGCCACTTCTCGTCGCCCTTGAACACGTCGGCGTACTTGGACCGGAACGCCTCGCGGGTCACGGTCTCGTGCACCAGGTCGGCGATCTCCTTGTTGGTCGGCCAGATGTCCTTGAGATAGACGTCGTTGCCGTCCTTGTCCTGGCCCAGCGGCTCGGAGGTGAGGTCGATGTTCATGTCGCCCGCGATGGCATAGGCCACCACCAGCGGCGGCGAGGCAAGGTAGTTGGCGCGCACGTCGGGGCTGATCCGCCCTTCGAAGTTGCGGTTGCCCGACAGCACCGAGGTTGCGATCAGATCGCCCTTGGCGATGGCCTCGCTCAGCTCTTTCTGGATCGGGCCGGAGTTGCCGATGCAGGTGGTGCAGCCGTAACCCACGAGGTTGAAGCCGATGGCGTCCAGGTCCTCTTGCAGGTTGGCCGCCTCCAGGTATTCCGAAACCACCTGCGAGCCCGGTGCCAGCGAGGTCTTGACCCAGGGCTTGCGGGTCAGACCCAGCGCGCGGGCCTTGCGCGCCACCAGACCGGCGCCGATCATCACATAGGGGTTCGAGGTGTTGGTGCACGACGTGATCGAGGCGATCACCACCGAGCCATCGCGCAGCTTGTACTCTTCACCTTCGACCGCGATGGAATTGCGCACGTCGTTCTGCGCGGTGTTCTGGTCGCCCTCGGCGGCCATGTCACTGGCCGCGTCGGTGCAATCCACACCGCGATAGTCGCAGACCACCTTGTAGAAGGCATTGGCCGACTGCGTCAGCGGGGTATAGTCCTGCGGGCGTTTGGGGCCGGAGATCGCCGGCACGATGGTTCCCATGTCCAGCTCCAGCGTGTCGGTATAGACCGGGTCGTAATCCGCAGTGCGCCAGAAGCCGTTCTCCTTGGCATAGGCCTCGACCAGCGCGATGCGGTCCTCGTCCCGGCCGGTCTGGCGCATATAGCGCAGGGTCTCGCCGTCGATCGGGAAGAACCCGCAGGTGGCGCCGTATTCGGGGGCCATGTTGGCGATGGTGGCACGGTCTGCCAGAGGCAGGTTGTCAAGGCCGGGGCCGTAGAATTCGACGAACTTGCCGACCACGCCCTTGGCGCGCAGCAGTTCGACCACCTTCAGCACCAGGTCGGTGCCGGTGGTGCCCTCGAGCATCTCGCCGGTCAGCTTGAAGCCGACGACCTCGGGGATCAGCATCGAGATCGGCTGGCCCAGCATCGCCGCCTCGGCCTCGATGCCGCCCACGCCCCAGCCCAGAACGGCCATGCCGTTGACCATGGTGGTGTGGCTGTCTGTGCCCACCAGCGTGTCGGGATAGGCCACCTCTTCACCGCTCTGGTCGGTATCGGTCCAGACGGTCTGGGCCAGGTATTCCAGGTTGACCTGGTGGCAGATGCCGGTGCCCGGCGGCACCACGCGGAAATTGTTGAACGCGCCCTGGCCCCATTTCAGGAACTGGTAGCGTTCCATGTTCCGCTCATACTCGCGGTCCACGTTCATCTGGAAGGCGCGCGGGTTGCCGAATTCGTCGATCATGACCGAGTGGTCGATGACCAGGTCGACCGGGTTCAGCGGGTTGATCTTCTGCGCGTCGCCGCCCAGCGCCTTGATGCCGTCGCGCATCGCGGCCAGGTCGACCACGGCGGGAACGCCGGTGAAATCCTGCATCAGAACCCGGGCAGGACGATAGGCGATCTCGCGCGGGTTCTTGCCGCCCTTTTTCGCCCAGTCGGCAAAGGCCTTGATGTCATCGACGCTGACGGTCTTGCCATCCTCAAAGCGCAGCATGTTCTCCAGCACCACCTTCAGCGCGGCGGGCAGCTTGGAGAAATCGCCGAGACCGGCCTCGGTGGCGGCGGGGATGGAATAATAGGAAACGGACTGGCCATTCACGCTGAGGGTCTTGCGTGTCTTGGCTGTGTCCTGTCCGACGGTGATGGGCATGTTGGCCTCCTCAGAGAGTCGTGGATCACAGGAATTCGCTGCGCGCCTTCTGCATCAGCAAAGCGCCGCATTCAATAGAGATCGTTCCCGGTGCGGCGATTTTGTATACCATTGCACACAGAATTTACATCGCCGCCGTCTTGTCGCCCCAGTCTCAAGAAACATTGATTGGTTATTGCAACCCGCAGCGGCTAAGCCTGAGCCTGCACGATAGGGGATAGGCGGGAAAAATGAAACAACTCGGCACAGGCTTGGCCGGCATCGCCACCGCGATCTGGGCGGTGCTGGCGGCACCTGTTGCGGCGCAGGACAGCGGGCCTGTGGTGGTCGAACTGTTCACCTCCCAGGGGTGTTCCTCCTGCCCGCCGGCCGACGCGCTGCTGAGCGAGTTGTCCGCGCGCGACGACGTGCTGCCGCTGGCGCTGCATGTGGACTACTGGGATTACATCGGCTGGGCGGATTCCTTTGCCATCCATGCCCATACCACGCGCCAGAAAGGCTATGCCCGGGCCGCCGGGCGCGACATGATCTATACCCCCCAGATGATCGTCATGGGACAGGAGGGTATCGTTGGCGCCCGTTCGATGAAACTGGCCGAACTGATTCAGGCCCACCTGCGGCAGCCCCTCGTGGTCGCCCTCTCTGTGACCCCGGCCGGGGCCGGGCTCAGCATCGAACTCAGCCCGACCGGCGCGGGGGTGACCGGCCCGCTCGACGTGGTTCTGGTCCTTTATGCGCCGCTGCGCCGGGTCGAGATCACCCGCGGCGAGAACGCCGGGCGCAGCATGGACTATGCCAATGTGGTCGAGGGCTGGCAGCTGTTGCGGCAATGGGACGGCACCGCGCCGCTGCGGCTGAAGGTGTCAGCACCGCAAGACGGTCTGCAGGCCGCCGTTCTGGTGCAACGCCCGGACTTCGGCCCGATCCTGGCGGGCGCGCGGCTGCGCTAGGGTCCGGTCCGGCCTATCGTCCGGCGTTGTCGTGGCCCTCGATGCCGATATAGGGCTTCCAGCGGCGGTGGATCCAGAACCACTGTTCCATATGCTCGCGCACCAGCGCCTCCAGCCCGTCGTTGACCTGCTGGGTCATGGCGACCGCATCGCCGGGGGGGATCTCGTCGGGCATCACGATCTCGAAATCCAGCCCGTTCGGCTGCCGGATCGCGTAGACCGGAATCAGCGCCGCATCGTATTTCAGCGCCAGTTCCGCCGGCACGGTCGAGGTCACGGCCGGTTGGCCGAAGAAATCCAGATCGAGCCCGCCGTGGGCGTGCAGATCGCCGACGATGGCGATGATGCCACCCTGTTTCAGGTGGCGCACCATCTGCGTCATGCCGCGCCGGCCCTGTTCGAACATGGGCGTGCCGATGTTCGATATGGTGCGGACGTAATGCGCGTTGAAATAGGGGTTGGCCATCCGGCGGTAAAGCGCGCCCATCTCATGCCCGCGCGCAATCAGGTTGGCGCGTGCCGTGTCGTAATTGCCGAAATGCCCGGTGATCAGGATCACCGGCCGCCCTGCCGCGCGGGCCGCCTCCAGCGCCGCGAGGCCGGGGCCGTGGATCGGCGCACGGCGCGCGCGTGCGATGAAGGGCGCGCCGGAGTAAAGCTCGATTAGGGTGCGCCCGGCATTGTCGGGCACCGCGCGGCACAGGCGCCGGACCTCGGCCTCGGACAGGTCGGGGCGGGCCAGTTCCAGGTTGCTGCGGATGCGGCGGGTCACCCCGAACAGGGGCGCGGCCCGACTGACCAGCCAGCCCATCGCCGGCACCCGCCAGCGGTAGGGGATCGCCCGGAACACCCCGATCAGCCCGCGCAGGACAAGGTTCGAGGCGATGTAGCCGGCGCGGTCGGCAAGTGAGAGGGTCGAAGGATCGGCAGGCATGCGGGCGGCTCGGTTCCGGGGCGGGGGTCAGCTGCGAAAGGTTTCGCGGTGCCAGACATAGAGCCCCGCCAGTACGATCACAAGCGCGCCGCAGACGGTCCAGAGATCGGGCCATTCGGCAAAGAACAGCATCCCCCAGACCGCGGCAAATATCAGCCCGGTATAGGCATAGGGCGCCAGCATCGCCGCCTCGCCGCTGGAAAAGGCGCGGATCAGGAACATTTGTCCGATGGTGCCGAAACAGGCCACCGAGAGGATCAGCAACAGGGCCGGGCTGTCCGGCGTCTGCCATTGGCCGGGGATGATCAGGCTGAGCAGGATGGTCCCCACCAGCCCAGTATAGAACAACGAGGTCCACGGATCCTCGTCCGGGCCGACGCGGCGGGTCAGAAGCGCATAGCCGGAATAGCAGACCGCCGCGCCAAGAGGCAGCAGCGCGGCCAGCGTGAACACGTCGCTGCCGGGCCGGATCACGATCACCGCCCCGCACATCGCCGCGGCGATGCCCGCGATGCGGCGCGGCCCCAGCGGTTCGCGCAGGAACAGGGCCGCGCCCAGCGTGATCAGCACCGGGTTGACCGACATCAGCGCCGCCGCGTCACTGAGGGGAATCAGGCTGATCCCGGTGAAGAAGAACCCGGTTGCGCACATCAGCAGCACCGAGCGAAGGAATTGCTGTACCGGGTAGCGGGTGCGCGCGACGCTGCGCAGCCTTGGCGCGACGAGGATCAGCACCAGCAGCATCTGTCCGGCGTAGCGCACCCAGAGCGCCGGGACCACGCCCACGCGCGGCGCCAGCGCCTTGACGCTGGCATCCATCAGCGAAAAGCACAGGATCGCCGCGATCATCATCAGGATCGCCTTGTTGCGCACCGCCAATGTCTCGGCCGGGCTCATGCGGGGTGCAGCATGTATCGGGCGCGGCGGATCGATGCGGGCGACGGTTTGCTCATGGCGCGGGTTTAGGCGCGAACGGCGGGGCTGTCCATCGGGCAGGGCGCAAACCGGCCATGCGCGCCCGCCCGATCGGGGCTAGTAGTTATAGGTCAGCCCGGTTCGGATCGCGTCGCGAAGCGCGGCCTCGGCCCAGGTGCCGGCCCCGCCGCGCGCCTTGATCTCGCGCCACTGGGCGATGGCGGCCTCGGTGTCGCCGTCGGCGACAAACCCCTGGCCCATGTAGGAGCGCGCCAGAAGGTTGTCGGGATTGGCCGCGAGCGCTCGTTCGTAGAAACTGCGGGCCAGGACGCGATCCCCCATCTTGCGATGAGTGAACCCCCAATAGGTCAACACCCGGTCCTCCGACTGGTCCGGCATCGCGCGCAGCACCCCTTGCGCGTCATTGTAGCGGCCCGCATAGGCCAGTTCGCGCACCGCGCGATAGAGCGTGTCGGCGTCAAGCGCGCTCTCTTTCGGATCGACGCAGCTCTTGGTTTCGGGGTCCCAGACCTGCACCCCCTCGCAGGTTCCGGTGGTCTCGGTCGGCTTCGGCGGGGTGTTGTCGCTGCCGCCCATGCCGGCAGCGTGGCCGAGGCCGGGCAGGGTCAGGATCAGGGCAAGGCCAAGGGTGGGGGCGAGGCGCATGGAGGACTCCGGTCAGAAATGTACAAAAGGCTCGGAAAAACGTACGGAATCGGTGGCGCGTCCAGAGGTAGACGCCCGGCGGTCCCGATTGGCCAAGACGTGATCAGCTGTTGACCTGTTTGACGCAGGTCTGTTGTGACGAATCCCACACCATCCCCGCGGCGCAGGACTGCGCCTGCTGCTCGTGATCCGAGCACATGGCAAAGGAAAGGGACGGCAACAGGGCAAGCGTGGCGGCGACAAGAGCGGTCTTGAAAGTCATGGCAAGTCTCCCGGCTAAAAAGATCCTTGGTGTAAGGTAGTCCGGCGCGGCGTTTCGGCCAAGAAAAACCGTGCGCCGCCCCGCGCACAGGCTGGACGGCGCCGGGAAAACCCGCACAATGGGGATCCGCCCGGGATCAGCCGCCGAACACCCGGGCAAAGATCGTGTCGACGTGCTTGGTGTGATAGCCCATGTCGAATTTCTCGTTTATGCCGTCCTCGCCGAGGGCTTCAACGACATCCTTGTCGGCCAGAAGCTGTTCGCGGAAATCGACCCGCTCTTCCCAGACCCTCAGCGCGTTGCGCTGCACCATGGTGTAGGCGTCCTCGCGCGACACGCCGGCCTGGGTGAGGGCCAGCAGAACCCGCTGCGACATCACCAGACCCGGATATTTATTCATGTTTTCCAGCATGTTATCTGGGAAAATCAGCATCTTTTCCACCACGCCGGCCAGACGGTTCAGCGCGAAATCGAGGGTGACAGTCGCATCCGGCCCGATGCCACGTTCGACCGAGCTGTGGGAGATGTCCCGCTCGTGCCAGAGCGCCACGTTCTCCATCGCCGGGATCACGGTCATCCGCACCAGCCGGGCCAGCCCGGTCAGGTTTTCGGTTAGCACCGGGTTCTTCTTGTGCGGCATCGCCGAGGAGCCCTTTTGCCCCATCGAGAAGAACTCCGCGCCTTCGAGCACCTCGGTACGCTGCATGTGGCGGATCTCGATGGCGATGTTCTCGACCGACGAGGCGATCACCCCGAGGGTGGCAAAGAACATTGCGTGACGGTCGCGCGGGATCACCTGGGTCGAGATCGGCTCGGGGCGCAGGCCCAGCATCTTGCACACGTGATCCTCGACCGCCGGGTCGATATTGGCGAAAGTGCCCACCGCGCCCGAAATCGCGCCGGTGGCGACCTCGTCCCGCGCCGCCGCGAGCCGCTGCTTGTTGCGGTCCATCTCGGCGTAGAACCGGGCAAAGGTCAGCCCCATCGTGGTCGGCTCGGCATGGATGCCGTGGGAGCGGCCGACGCGCACGGTGTCCTTGTGCTCGAAGGCGCGTTTCTTCAGCGCTGCCAGGACCTTGTCGAGATCGGTGAGCAGGATGTCGGCGGCGCGCACAAGTTGCACGTTCAGGCAGGTGTCGAGCACGTCCGAGGAGGTCATGCCCTGGTGGACGAACCGGGCCTCTTCGCTGCCGACATGCTCGGCCAGGTGGGTCAGAAAGGCGATCACGTCATGCTTGGTCACCGCCTCGATCTCGTCGATCCGGGCGACGTCGAATTCCACGTCCCTGGCTTTCCAGACGGCTTCGGCGTTTTCCTTCGGGATCACCCCCAGCTCGGCCTGCGCGTCGCAGGCGTGGGCCTCGATCTCGTACCAGATGCGGAACTTGGTCTCGGGCGACCAGATGGCCGTCATCTCGGGGCGGGAATAGCGCGGGATCATTGGCAGCGTCACCTTTTTGTGGTTAGGCGGGGATCAGGGCGCCTCATAGACCGGCCCGGGCGCGACGACAAGGCGGCAGCCGCGCCAAGGGCAATCGGCGGGCCGTCGTGGCCATTCGGGGGAGGGGAGACATGACGATCGCACCGCGCCGGCTGGGCGATTTCCTGGGCACCTGGGATCTGGACCGCCGGATCGTACAGTCGGACGGGCAAACCGCCCGATTTTCCGGGCAGGCGCGCTGGACGCCGCAGGGGCAGGGCGCGCTTCATACCGAGACCGGGCAGCTGACGCTCGATCGGCATCCCCCGATGCAGGCGGAACGGCGGTATCGCTGGGGTGCGGATCTCACCGTCTGGTTCGAGGACGGGCGGTTTTTTCACAGGGTGCCGCCGCAGGGCGGGCGCAGCGACCATTGGTGCGACCCGGATCAATACGACGCCGCCTATGAATTCGACGATTGGCCCGTGTTCCGCGTCACCTGGCAGGTGCGCGGCCCGCGCAAGGATTATACGATGACCAGTCTGTACCGTCCGCTTGCGGCGGCAAGACCCTAGTCCCGATGGCCCGATGGTTCCGGCGCGGTCAGGCGTGAGCTGCGTAGTCCAGGAACGCCTTGTTGCGACAGTAGCCCGGTGCCGCGTCAAGATGTTCGCAAGCGCGCTGAAGCTCGGCGCAACCGCCCTGTTTGGGGCACCCCGAGCACCGCAGCGCCAGCGACCGGAGCCGCAGCCCGCCGCGTTCAGGGTCATGCAGCAGCACCGCGTCCATATCGACACCCAGCCGCTCGGCCATGCCAAGGACCAGATCGGTGCTGGTGGAAAGCCTGTCAATGATACCCATGTTCCTCTCCCTCCGCGATATGCGGTACTCTGATCATGATCGCACGGTGGCGGCGAAGGCACCTTGACATGCGTCAAGTGGTCGGCTGAGGCTGATTTGCCGCAGGTACGAAGCAAATTTGCTTGCGACCGGGGCGAGTTTTGGGCATCAAACCCCGAACCGATACCAGAAAACAGGAGACATCCACATGACCCTTGCCGCAACTGACCGCGTTCTCGCCGAGGCGCTCGGCCCCCGCAGCGGGGCAGCGCTGCGCGTGAAGCAGGTTGCCCTGGTGCTGCTTGGCATCGCCGTGCTGGCCGTTGCCGCCAAGATCAAGGTGCCGATGTGGCCGGTGCCGATCACCATGGGCACTTTTGCCGTTCTGTCGATCGGCGCCGCCTACGGCGCTCGGCTGGGGCTGGCGACGATCCTTGGCTACATGATCGTCGGCGCGCTGGGCTTCGATGTCTTCGCCGGCTCCTCGGCCGAGAAATTCGGCCTGACCTACATGATGGGCGGCACCGGCGGCTATCTCGTGGGCTACGTTCTGGCCACCGTCGCGCTGGGCGCTTTGGCCGCGCGCGGCTGGGACCGGTCCTTTGGCAAGATGGCGCTGGCCATGGTGATCGGCAACGCGCTGATCTACGCGCCGGGCCTGCTGTGGCTGGGCCAGCTCTATGGCTGGGACAAGCCGATCCTGCAGTGGGGCCTGACCCCGTTCCTGCTGGGAGACGCGATCAAGCTGGCGCTGGCCGCCGTGCTGCTGCCGGCGCTGTGGAAGATGGTGGGCCGCGCCCGCGGCTGATCCCGAACTGATGAGACGCGACAGGCCCGGGCACAGCGCCCGGGCCTTTTTCGTTGCGCCGGAGGGGCGGCGTTTACCCCTCGGGATCGACCAGCGTGCTGTCGACCCGTGCGCCGTGGCTCAGGGTGCGGTGGACCGGGCATTTGTCGGCAATCTCCAGCAGCCGTGCGCGCTGGTCGTCGTCGAGACCGCCGCTGAGCCGGATCTTGCGGGTGAAACGGTCGATCTTGCCTTGCTGACCGCCGCTCTCGGCGTCCTGGGCGTGGGCCTTGTCGTGGCAGATATCGACGCTGACCCCGGTCAGCGGCCAGCCCTTGCGGCGGGCGTACATGCGGATCGTCATCGCGGTGCAGGCCCCCAGCCCCGCCGAGACCAGCCCGTAGGGCGACAGCCCCCGGTCGGTGCCGCCGACGCTGCGCGGCTCATCGGCCAGCAGGTGATGGTCGGGCCCGGACTGGATGTCCTGCAGGAACCCTTCCGGGTCAGCCTCGGTGACGCGAACGATGCCCTCGGGCGCGCCGGCGGGCGGGGCGACCGGCGCCAGATCGACATAGCGCCGGGCCCAGGCGGCGATCACCTCGGCGGCGTATTCGGCATCCGCGCCGCGGCTGATCAGGTGGTCGGCGGTGTCCAGGGTGACGAAGCTTTTCGGGTGTTTCTTGGCCTGAAAAATCCGCGTGGCGTTGTCGATGCCGACCACCGCGTCGCGCGGGGCGTGCATGACCAGCAGCGCCGCCTTCATGTCGTGCAGCGCCTGGTCGAGCTTTTCGCCGCGCACGTCCTCGACGAAGGCTTGCGAAATGCAGAACGCGCGCCCGCCGAGGTTGACCGGCGCGACGCCCTTTTCGGCGATCTCCGGCAGGGCGTCGGCGAAATTATGCGTTACGTGCTCGGGATCGTGCGGCGCGCCGAGGGTCACCACCGCCTTGACGCTGTCGATCCGGCCCGCGGCGCGGATCACCGCCGCGCCGCCCAGCGAATGGCCGATCAGCAGCGCCGGCGCCATGCCGCGCCCGCCGAGATACTCCGCCGCCTTCAGCAGGTCGGCGACGTTGGAGCTGAAATCGGTATTGGCAAACTCCCCCGCGGAATGGCCCAGCCCGGTGAAATCGAAGCGCAGCACCGCGATGCCCATCGCCGCCAGTCGCGCCGCGATCCGGCGGGCGGCGGGGATATCCTTGGAACAGGTGAAGCAATGGGCGAAAAGCGCGGTGGCCAGATGCGGCCCCTCGGGCAGGTCCAGCCGCGCGGCAAGCTCGGTGCCATCGTGGCCGGGAAAGGTGATGCGTTCGGTGGGCATGGGATGTCCTTTGTCTTGCGCTCGGGATAAGGCTGGGCGGTATCGGCAGACATATCAAGCAATGTGACAGGAAGGTCACGCGGTGGTGAGGAAAATCAGGAGAATCGCGGGCGCTGGGGCGCTGATCGCGGTGGCGGCGGTGCTGGCGGGCTATGGCGGGGCGCTGCATCCGGCGGGCGACAGCCTGGCGGTGTTTCGGGTGCCGCTGGCCCTGTTGGGGGGGCTGGCATTGCTGGTCTGGCGACCGCGCGGGGCGGTGACCGTGGCGGGTCTCGCGGTGGTCGCGCTCGCGGTGGTGCCGCGTCTCTGGGCGCTGTCGCCGGTGCAGGCGGGGCCGGCGGCACAGGTGCCCGGGCTGGTAGTGTACCAGAAGAACCTGCTGTTCACCCTGCGTGATCCCGGCGCGGTGGTGGCCGACATCCGCGCCCGCGCGCCCGATATCGTGACCCTGCAGGAGGTCAGCGCGCGCAACCGCGCGGTGCTGGCGGCGCTGCGCGCAGACTACCCCTATCAGCAATATTGCAACTTTCGCGCGGTGGGGGGCACGGCGGTGCTGTCGCGCTGGCCCGCGGTGTCGGGCAGTGCCTTTTGCGACCAGGGGTTGAGCGGGCTGCAGGTTGAGACACCGGCGGGAATGGTCCGGGCGATGTCGCTGCATCTTGGCTGGCCCTGGCCGCACGGGCAGGCCGAGCAGATCTCGGAACTCACACCGCTGCTGCGCGGGCTCGACGGACCCACCGTGATCGGCGGCGATTTCAACGCGGTGGCCTGGTCGCACGCCCTGGCGCGGGTGGCGGCGGCCAGCGGAACCCGGCGGGCGGGGCACGAGGTGGCCACATTCGCGTTGCCCTACGGCGGGATGGGGGTGGCGATCGACCACGTGCTGGCCAGCGGCGCGGCGCCCGGCACGATCGAGGTACTGGATCGCCTCGCTTCGGATCACCGGGGCGTGCTGGCGCGGGTGGCGGTTTCGCCCTGAGCGCCTACTCCCCCATCAGCGCCGGATCGAAGGGGTAGGTGGTCAGGTTCTCGAACCCGTCCTCGGTGATCAGCACCTGATCCTCCAGCTTGATCGAGAAAT
>Ga0209692_10003272_pt1 | contig 15967 bp, 11 predicted proteins | sample tdDd472_FD_187129 | JGI IMG/M metagenome (GOLD analysis project Ga0209692, IMG submission 187129) | Marine sediment microbial communities from the Atlantic coast under amendment with organic carbon and nitrate - tdDd47.2 (SPAdes)... | ecosystem: Environmental > Aquatic > Marine > Coastal >...
GGCACCCAACAGCAAAAGTGGACTATGTGACATACCAGCAATAAGTATGGACTTTTATCCTACGATACTGGAATTAGCCGGTCTGGATCTGATACCCAGGCAGCATATGGATGGCATCAGCCTGGCACCCCTGTTAAATGGAAGCCCCAGCCTGGACAGGAATGAACTTTACTGGCACTATCCTCATTATCACAGTTCCGGATGGACCCCCGGGGCAGCAATACGCTCAGGAAAATGGAAACTTATCGAATATTTTGAATCTGGTGATCTTGAGTTATATGATCTTGAAAATGATCCAGGTGAATCAAATAACCTTGCCGACACAAGAGCTGATATTGTAGTGATGCTCAAAAACAAAATGCGTATACATCAGGAAGAAACAAATGCCCGGTTTCCTGTATACAACCCTCAATTTGACCAATAGGGGCCATGTTTGAATACTTGTCGATTCCCTATTTTTGCATCTATGGTTTATAAATTTGTATATTTATCGTGATAATAAAAAGATATAATATGAAACTACGCTTACTGTTTCTGGCATTTCTTGTTTCTTTATTCATGGATCAGACATCGGTCCATGCGCAAGGAAAGATCACCTCCGCCGTCTTAGAACCCATTTGGGAGGTTCCTGATACCATCATCCCTATTGATGCAACGGAAATCACAAATAGTGCAGAAGCCTCACTTAGCATTTCGGAAGAAATAAATAAGTCACTGCCTGATTCAGCCTTACTGGCTAATTTTGATAATAATATCGTCGAACTAAAAGGCATATTGGATAGTATCACTACTGATTTAAACCATTACGATCTTGAGGAGGTTGGCTCTGGATTAATTCAGAATTTCAAAGGCCAGCTAACCTCTTTACAGTCATCATATACAAATTTTAAGGCTGAGCTGGAAAAAAGAACCAAAAACATTCAAAAACAGTGGTTTATCCTGAACTATCTTATAAAAACCTGGGAGGCTACAATAAGTTCAACCCAGGAGCAGACACAAAACGTGCCCTTACAAACCCGTGCAGAAGATGTATTATCGGCCCTAAAAAAACAAAGATTTGTTGTTGTACAACTGACAGATCAACTTCTGATCTATGATGACAATCTACTCACAGGCAAACAAAGCTTAGAAGGGACCCTGACGCAATTAAAGGATGCAGAGGAATTATTCCAGCGTAGTTATCTGACAAAATCCTATCCCGCATTATGGGAGGCTGATTCAGTATTCATTGTCGACTACAGAGATGTATTCAGTACAACATTTGAAGCATACGAAACCGGAATTAGGGGATTTTACTCTACTAAAGAAGCCAGGTTATATTTTCACCTGGGCATTCTCGTACTGCTGCTGATCTCTACATTTTCAGTGCGCAAGATTCTGAAAAAAAGGGAATTTGATCCTGATAATGAAAGGATCAGCACTTTCTACCGGGTATTTAGTAAGCCTATCTCTGTTTCCCTGACCATATTTATTTTTCTGGGCTTTCTATCATACCCAAATGTGACCACAGCTATCAGGGATATACTCTCACTCGCCCTGATCGTCCCATTGCTGGTTGTTACCTTACAGGTTTTACCAAAAAACACACATAAATACCTGTATGTGGTAAGTACTCTCTTCTTGTTTTCTGAGTTTGTTGATATGATAAAATATGGCAGCTATCCTCTACCATACTTTCTAATTATGGTTGTTTTGCTTGCCACATTAGGCTATTTATTATGGTTGATCATAGACCATGGCAGGAAAAAGAAAAAATTATATATTAAAAAGATCAAGGTACTTGACCTGATTTTTTGGTTTTCTTTTTTGATCGTGGTCTCAGCATGTATAGCCAATATATTTGGATATGTTCCACTTAGTTTCTTCCTTTTTACCGGTGTATTGGTTAGTATCATGGCGGGACTATTGATCATCGTGAGTGTAACCATTATTGAAGCATTCCTCAAATTGATTATCATGGGGAATACCTCTGAAATGTATGGTAGCATACTGGATTATGGTGAGAAGCTACTCCTCAGGATCTTAAGTGTTGTGAAATTTATCGCTATTATATACTGGATCAGCATAGTACTTAAAGTTTTCCTGATCTATGGCCCTGTAATGGACTGGCTTAAGATGATTTTTGAATCTAAGTGGATCGTGGGAACTGTCACCATTTCTCTGAAGGGAATAGTACTTTTTGGAGTGGTACTGTTTATTAGTTTTTGGATATCTCGTTTCATACGACTATTGCTGGAAAAAGAGGTATTCCCAAGAGTAAAGATGGGCAGGGGGGTCCCGGGCATGATCAACCTTGTTTTACGTATGATCATTATGACCACTGGCATTATTTTGTCCCTGGCTGTTCTCGGTGTCAACTTCGACAAACTCACAATACTCATGGGAGCTCTTGGTGTTGGTATTGGCTTTGGATTACAGGATATCATAAACAATCTCATCTCTGGCCTTGTACTCGTTTTCGAACGACCAATACAGGTTGGAGATACCGTACAGTTTGGAAACAGGGAAGGTCTGGTAAAAGAGATTGGCATCCGATCCAGCACCATCAAGACCTATGATGGCTCTGAGGTGATCGTCCCCAATGGTAAACTCATTTCTAATGAACTGATCAACATGACATTATCTGATCCTATATTGCGCGTTGAAATCAATATAGGAACAGATTATAATTCTAATCCACAGGAAGTTATCGATATCCTGGTGATGCAGGCCAAGCTTCACCCGGATGTTACCAAAAGCCCTGAGGCTTTTGCAATCTTTCTGGGCTTTGGTGATTATTCATTAAATTTTAGGCTGTATGCCTATACCCTGGAAGTAAATTCCAGACTCAGAATAAAGAGTGAGTTGAATCTTGCTGTTTTCCAGGCCCTGGATGAAGCCAACATCAAGATTCCATTCCCCATCCAGGATCTTAATGTTAATCTGACAGAAGTTGATGAGGAAAAGAAGAAAGATTAGAACCGTAAAGTAAAAACGCTTCCTTTCCCTTCTTCCGACCTTACCGATAGGCTTCCTTTGTGCAGCCTCATGATCTGGCGCGACAGGCTGAGGCCTATTCCTGATCCTTCCTCGCTGGTAGTATAGAATGGGACAAAAATATTGTCCAGTTCACTCTCAGGAATCCCACTACCATTATCGGATACAGATATAAAACGTGAATGCATTTCATCCATGTACACTCGAAGAGTCACATGTTTTTGCTTCTTCTCCTCCACAGCTATCACCGCATTTTTCAGGAGGTTTATGATTACCTGAGTGATTAGTTTTTCATCAACCTGAAAGATTTTATCGGCAACCTCATTTTCAACTTCAAAACGCACAGCCTTCTGCTCCATTTCTGCCTGCATCAGCAAGGTCACACTTTGCAATATATCGCTGATCTTCACATCTGCAAAGACAGGCTTGGGAATTCTGGTCAGATGGCGATAGGTGTTTATAAAATCTATCAGACCAACATTTCTCTTGGCCACGGCCTTTAATCCTTCCAGTGACTGATTTAGAGTGTCTGATCCACCATTTTCTATAATTTCCTTTTCCAGCATCTTAATAATTGAGGATGTAATGGTATTTACAGGCGTGATGGAGTTTACGATCTCATGTGTTAGGACCTTGATAAGTTTCTGCCAGGATTCAATCTCCTCCCCTTCCATCTCATGGACGATATTCTGAAATGAGACCAGCTTCACTTCCGACTCACGGATATTAAATACCGTGCACTTCATCGACATCACTGCCATCTCACCATAGATCAAGGCTTTAAACAGCCTCTGTTGTCCTGTTCTCATCCGGCGTAAGATGGCAGGCAGATCCATGTGCACCTGCTCCAGCTGATCAATATTCCGAAGACGATCAATCAGAAATATCCGTCTGGCTGCTTCATTATATAATTCTACTTCGCCCCCTTCACGAAAAGAGATCAATCCGATACCCACATGATCCACAATATTTCGAAGGTAGTGATGTTCATTTTCCTTTTCCACCCTTGACTTTTCGAGTGCCGAAATGATCTCATCATATGCTGAAGGCTCAGATCCCATACCGGTTAATTTTATTATACAATGTTTTGCGCGTGATCCCCAGTATTCGAGACGCTTGAGATAAGTTGCCTCCACAGCTCTCTATGGCTTTGCGGATGATAACAATTTCATTCTTCTCCAGATTCAGATTTTGATAAGAATCAGCTTCAAGTTCACCAGCTTTTCGATGGAATACAAAATCACTGGTGCCTACCACTCCTGAATCACACATGATCACTGCTTTTTCAATGGCATGCTCAAGTTCTCTGATATTTCCCGGCCAGTGATATGATTGCAATTTCCCCATGATATCACCATTGACCTTCAGGCTTGGTTTGGCATATTTGGATTCAAATTTGGCAAGAAAATACTTGAATAAAGCAGGGATGTCATCGGCACGCTCCCTTAATGCAGGCACGTGAAGCGTTATGGTGTTTAAGCGGTATAGTAGATCTTCACGGAATGAGCCGTTCCTTACCATTCTGTCCAGAGGCATGTTGGTGGCGGTGATCAGCCTGATATCAATATCAAGGTGGTGATTGGTCCCTACTCTTACGATTCTGCGGTTTTGAAGTGCCGACAACAGTTTGGGTTGAAGGGGCAAAGGGAGGTTGCCTATCTCATCAAGGAATAGCGTTCCCTTGTTTGCTACCTCGAACCTGCCCGGACGATCTTCCCTGGCATCAGTAAAGGCCCCCTTTTTATGCCCAAAAAGTTCACTTTCAAATAAACTTCCGCTGATAGACCCCATATCCACTGCCACAAATACTTCATTGGCCCTTACCGACTCCTGGTGTATGGCCCTGGCTACCAACTCCTTTCCTGTCCCATTCTCACCCATGATCAACACATTGGCATCGGTAACAGCCACTTTATTGATTTGTTTTAACAAATTTTTTATTGGTGGAGAGGTACCTATAAGCTTATTACTTGCCTTATTGATATGCTCATGCAGATGTGCCTGTTTCTTTTGTAGTTCTCTTACTTCCGTCCTTGAATTACGCAATTTCCATGCTGTCAGCACGGTGGTGATGAGCTTATCATCAAGCCATGGCTTCTGGATGAAGTCCGTAGCGCCTTCCTTGATGGCTTTCACAGCCAGCTCAATATCTCCATAGGCTGTAATCAGGATAATGATGGCCTGCGGGTCTTTCTCAAGGATCTTATTCATCCAGAAGATTCCTTCATTACCGGTATAACGGCCACTCCTGAAATTCATGTCAAGGATGTAGACATCATATGAATTGCGCTCAATATGTGATGGGATGAGATTGGGGTTCTTCTCACAATCTATTTTATCAAAATACTCCTGGAGCAAAAGTCGTAGCGCTATGAGTATCTCCTCATTATCGTCAACGATAAGAATTTTACCATGCTTCTTCATCAGGTTATCCTCCTGCAGTATGGAATAATTGCATCAAGCTATGCTAAAATACAAAGCTATGACAGTGAATTGCTTTCAATTCAGAGCAATTTACAGGAGGGCATTGTGCCTGTACGAATGGCCAATACTGAGTAATAATTACACAGATAGGAGCTACTTGCTGCTAAACAATTGTGGTGAAAATGTTAGCATGACCCAACCCCAATAGGGTGAATTTGTCTCAACTGAACTTACCCCTTTCACCTGCTCCAGGGTATTGGTTGTGAAATAATAGGAAAATCCTGCCTGAACAACCAGTTCCTTCATGGCCTTGAAAGTGTACATCAGGTCAATCTCAGAACCAAGGTCTTGATCACCTGACAATCCTTCTCCTACAAAGACCGGGTTTGCCAGGTAAAACTTGTGAAACAAAGCAGTAATAATGTGTTTATTATTAATGGGCACCTTAATATTTGGATAGATATCCGCCAAACCCCCATTTCTTGTGCTGGCCTTCATATAGGTGTAGTAATTCATGAATCCATAGAATTTGAAGACCGCGCCATACATCTTGTTAAAGGTTCTCTCCTTTTCGCCGTAGTTATCATTTTCGGCATTATCCCCTGATATATAATCCCCTCCAAGACCAATCCTTATCTTGCTGAAAGTTACCCCGGGATGCAAAGTAGCCATAAAGGCCGATATACTTTTACCTGATTGTGCTTTACCATTCTGATAATAAAGGTTAGTGCTGATGTCAAATACCCCTTTCACATATTTCAGCCAAAGACCATATGTTCCCATCATATAAATCACTGATTGGCTGGCGGAAGATTGATAACCTGATCCAATGGCCATAAGCGATGCCTGCAGGGACTCATTAAAAGTCCGCTTCAAATAAATATAATTGAAGGTCTTCATGAGGTTATTTTTATTGAAGAGTTCATCATCAATATTGGGTTTCCCATTTACGATCTGGCTATTTGTATTATAAGAAACTGCAGCGTTCAGTATCCATTTGTTTTTACTAAAATTATAGCTGATAGCATCATATGACACACCCCACTGATTCCAATTCCTTGTGGCCACCAGCCGCTGGTCGTCTAGTTTCAGCACCTGTCGTCCAATGGTTAGGGTACTATTTCCGCAAAATTTAAGCATGAACCATGCCTCCTGGATATCCAGGCCCCCGGTGGATCCGAATACTCCGGTGCTTGAGTATATATCACCGGTACCCCAGAAGCGCACATCCTGAATGGTCAGTCGAAGCTGATACTTCTCTTTGACAAAGTCAAAACTCAGTCTGGTCCGCTGAGTTGCATAATAAAAAGTACTTAAGGTATCGGCTTTAGGTTTAATGGTGCCATTGTCGATTTCAAATCGAGGCCTTAACTCTGCCGAGATCTTGAACTGTGCAAGAATAACAACCGGCAGAAGAATAAGTACAAAAAAAGCTGATAAGCGTAAAATAATTTTCATAATATAAAAGTTTTGGTTCACTCAAATATAGTCAATCCATAAATTGGAATAATTATCTTTATACAAATTTTCTAACGATATGATCTTAATAGCTGATAGTGGTGCTACAAAAACAAGTTGGGCATTGATCTCGGATGATGCATCCTTCATTCACGATACTGCAGGTTTCAATCCTTACTATATGGATGCCTCAGTTATTGAGGGTATTTTACTGAATGAACTTCCTGAAAAGATAAAGGGAGAAAATGTAGATGCAATCTATTACTATGGATCAGGATGCTCAACGGAAAAGAACTGTGGCGTAGTTGAAACTGCACTGAGGACACATTTCTCAAATGCAGAAATAGAGGTCCAGCATGACCTTCTTGCTGCTGCAAGGGCCCTATTGGGGCGAAGCGAAGGCATTGCCTGTATCCTGGGCACCGGAGCTAACTCTTGTTCGTATGATGGAGAAAAGATCACCAAGAATATAGCATCCTTAGGCTACATGTTCGGAGATGAGGGCAGTGGCGCCTATATTGGTCGAAGATTTCTATCCGCATTACTGAAGGGAAACCTTGACAGGGAGATCAATGAGGCCTTTCAACTAAAGTATAATTATTCCCTGGAAGATATCCTTGGCTCAGTATACGGTGTCGATAACCCAAGCACCTATATGGCCTCCTTCACAAGGTTCCTTGCCGAACATGAACATCATGATGACATAAAGAAGATACTGATCTCATCCTTCAAAGATTTCTTCACTGAATCCATCTCCAGGTATGACAGATACAAGCAGATTCCCGTCAGCTTTGTGGGTTCTGTAGCCTTTCATTTTCGTCATATCCTGAACGAAGCAGCTTGGCAAGATGGCATTTCTATTGGGCGAATTGAACAGGCTCCGATGGAGGGATTGATAAGGTATCATAAGGAAAATCTGGGATTGTGAGAGTTAGAAAACTTACAAACTCTCGTATTCGCGAATTCTCGTATTCACATAAGACAATACATCGTCAATTTCATCGGGTCTGTACCACCGCATTTCTTCATCCCGTTTAAACCATGTTAGCTGGCGTTTGGCGTAGCGTCGTGTATTTGTTTTTATTTTCTCAACTGCCTCCTCAAGGCTCAGCTCTCCGTCCATATGTCTGAAAATTTCCTGGTAGCCCACAGTTTTCAGTGCGTTATATTCCCGGTATGGAAGCAGGGAATGTACCTCTTCCAGAAGTCCATCATCCATCATTTTGTCAACACGTTGAGAGATCCTTTCAAATAATATCTTCCGGTCTACATTCAATCCTATCTTTACAATGTTGAAAGGTCTGGATTTGGATTTGTTCTTGCGCAATGAGGTGTATGTATCTCCAGTTTGAAGGCATACCTCAACAGCCCTTAGCAATCGGTTGGGGTTACGATGATCAACAACATCATAATATTCAGGATCGAGGTTTTTTAATTTTTCTCCAAAGGCTTCTATGCCATGAGCATCCATTTCTTCCTTTAAGTTTTGTCGTAATTGAGGATCATGGTCGGGAAGATCATCAATGCCTTTACATACAGCATCTATATACAATCCGGATCCACCGGTAAGGATCACCACATCATATGACTGATGAAGCTCCCGAAGGAGCAATAGTGCCTCTGATTCATAGCGAGATACATTGTACTCATCTTCCAATGAAAGGTTCCCGATAAAATGGTGTCTTGAAGCCTTTAATTCCTCAGGAGAAGGATAGGCAGTCCCTATTCTCATTTCACGATAGAACTGCCTGGAGTCAGCTGATAATATTTCTGTCTTAAAATGCTGGGCAAGTTGAATACTGAAAGCTGTCTTGCCTACTGCCGTTGGCCCTGTAACTATCACCAAATGTTTATTCTTACCGTCCATATTACCTACTGTCAACTGACCTCAACCCCAGTTCCTCCCCTTTCTTAAGCATATACGCAAAAGCGTCATCATATTTATTTGGGATCACACCATCAAGAATGGCATCTTTGATAGCATTTTTTATATCACCAACAGCTTTGCAAGGCTTTATGTTAAAGGTTTCCATGATAAGTTCACCACTTACAGGAGGCTGAAAGTTACGGATCCTGTCTTTTTCTTCGATCTCAACAAGTTTTTTCCTTACCAGTTTGAAGTTGTTAAGGTATTTCTTGACCTTAGCATTATTCTTTGAAGTAATATCTGCTTCACACAGCATCATCAGGTCATCGATATCATCTCCGGCTTCAAACAGCAATCTCCTCACTGCTGAATCGGTGATCTCTTCTTTTGACAGGACTATAGGCCTTAGATGCAGCAGTACAAGTTTTTGCACATACTTCATCTTTTCATTCAGGGGCAGTTTTAACTGTTTAAATATTCGAGGTACCATCCTGGCCCCTACAAATTCGTGTGAATGAAAGGTCCAGCCTGATATTTTATCATATTTCTTGGTGACCGGCTTGGCTATATCATGCAGTATAGCTGCCCAGCGAAGCCAGAGATTATCAGTCTTTTCTGATAGGTTATCGAGTACCTGCAGGGTATGCCAGAAATTGTCCTTATGCCCTTTTCCATCCATCGTCTCGGCCCCTTTCAGCGCCACAAACTGTGGAAATATGATCTGCAAAAGACCTGCTGCCTCCAGAAGGCCAAACCCATAAGAAGGTTTGGAGGATAGCACGATCTTATTAAGTTCATCACTTATTCTCTCATAGGATATGATCTTAATTCGTTCCCTGTTGCGGATGATTGCTTCAAAAGAACGTTCTTCTATTTTAAAGCCCAGCTGGCTAGCAAACCTGATGGCCCGCATCATGCGAAGAGGGTCATCAGAATAGGTAATATCAGGATCAAGGGGTGTGCGGATGAGCTTTTTCTCAATATCTTCTAAACCGTTAAAAGGATCGAGTAAAGTACCATAATCCTCTTCCCTAAGACTGATCGCCATAGCATTGATGGTAAAGTCACGGCGGTTCTGATCATCTTCAAGCGTACCATCCTCAACAAGAGGCTTTCGTGAATCCCTGCTGTAGGACTCCCTCCTAGCACCCACAAATTCCACCACCAGAGGCCTTTTTTCATAATGCTTAAGCATGGCTGTACCAAAATTCTTGAAATAATTGACCTTGGTATTGTCACCCAGACGTGTTGCAACCTCACCGGCAAGAGCGATGCCACTGCCAACCACCACAATATCTATATCGCCACCAGTATCCCTTCTCATAATCCTGTCCCGCACAAAACCACCAATGACATACGCATCTGTTCCCATGGCATTGGCTGCCGAGGCAACTATTGCGAAAATATCTTTATCCAGAAATGCCTTGAGGTTTTTCATTACAGGGCAAAAATAATATTTATAGGCTTTCTTGTCGGTATATTATTGTGATACAAATTCCTCCTCTATGGTAAAATACCCGGGATAATTCACTTTTGTCATCGCTACAACAATGGTAGGTTTAATCTTGAGCTTTACCCTGCTAGGCGCTTCCCCTGTCCCTGCCAGGTTCATTCCGAAATTGATAATGGCATCAGATGATTCTCCCTGTAACACCTCAAACAGATCAATCTGGATTTTTACAGGCATGGTAGCCACTCCTCCATTTGCCGGGATACTTATCTGCTCCCCTATCCTGCCATCGGTGATCTCAACATCGTCAATCAAAAGGATCCAGTAAAGTGCATTCATCCTGGCCTTATCTGGATTGGGATTCTTCACTTCAATATTCGCAGTCAAACCAAGAGGCAGCTTACCACTTAGAGCTGTCATAGATAAGTTGGTGGCTTCGGTAAAGCTAAGATCAGAGACGTTCCTAACATCCTGAACATCAACGCCGGCAAGAACAACATCCTGCACATCTGCCAGTCTGAATTCACATTTTGTGAATGTCTTCATCTCACTTGTCTGATCAAGGATAGAACAGGATGAAAACAAAATAATTATGCTAAAAAGATGAACAAAGTATTTAATAATGGTTTTCATTTTAAATTTGGTTTGTGTTTCCACGGCTGTGATGCTCGTTTCTTATGCGTTATTCTTTATCTTTACGCTATTGATTGTAGTCAATATCAAAGATACTTAATTCCAATTGAAGCTGTCAGGAAAAAATGATCCTCATTAACAGAAAAGAAACCGATCCTCATTTCAATATTGCTGCAGAAGAATATGTGCTGAAGGAAATGCAGGAAGAGGTATTCATGCTTTGGGTAAATGCTCCCTCTGTGATCATTGGCAAGCACCAGGTGGCAGCTGCGGAAGCTGACATTATATATACCTATCGTCACAAAATACCGGTGATCAGAAGGATATCAGGTGGAGGCACGGTATATCATGATGAAGGTAACCTTAACTACAGTCTCATCAGTCATGGTGAAAGAGGAAAGCTTGTGGACTACGAAAAATACTCGGGTACGGTGATACGAGCACTGGCGAGGCAATCAGTTAACGGTCGTTTAGAAGGGAAAAGCAATCTGGTGATAGGGAATAAAAAGTTTTCAGGAAATGCTGAACATGTTTACCGTAACAGGGTACTGCATCATGGCACCCTTTTGTTCGACACCGATCTTAAACTTTTACGAAAATGTATCAGGCCCGATCACCGTGACTATGTTGATGTGTCCATTCGTTCCAACGACAGTTCAATCACAAATTTAATCGAACATCTTCCTGAGAAATTCACAATCGATAATTTCAGAAAGATACTCGTAGATCAGATCAAGGAGGACTTTCCTGAGATATCTGATTATAGTTTTACTGATCGAGACAAGGAACTCATCAACGAGCTTGCGGCAACAAAATATTCGACAGAAGATTGGAATTTCTCCTATTCCCCAAAATATGAACTCCAAAAGGAATTCACGCTGGGAGAAGATACAATAGGGCTGGAAATGAAAACTGAAAAAGGTATTATTAAAGAAATTAAATTTCATCGTGGTGCCGATAATGTATTTCAAGACTTTGCAGGAGAACTCACGGACACGCTCCATCACCCGGGAAATATTGAAAAAAAACTTGAGCGGATGACTTCCAGGCTGAATATGGATAAGTCCGTGCAAGCCGAATTGTTAACAGCTTTGTTTTAGTTTATGCTGAATAAGATTGAAATCATATGAATCGCATCTCTACTGATATATTGAGTAAACTGCAAAGCCGCTTTGAGGGCGAGCTTATGCATGACAGGTCCAGCCTGTTGCAATATGCCACTGATGCTTCAGCATACCGTGAGGAGCCCATGCTCATCGCACGCCCTAAACATAAGTCCGATATCAGGATCCTCATCCTTTTTGCCAGAGAGCATTCTTACTCACTTACTGCAAGGGCGGCTGGCACATCACTGGCCGGACAAGTGGTCAGTGGCGGAATTATTGCTGATATTTCCAGGCACATGACCAGGATATTGGAGATAAATGCAGAAGAAAAATGGGTACGTGTCGAGCCGGGGGTTGTGCTTGATGAGCTAAATATGGCACTAAAGCCACATGGCCTGTTTTTTGGGCCAGAGACGTCTACAGCCAATCGTTGTATGATCGGAGGTATGCTGGGGAATAATGCTTGTGGCGCCCACTCTCTTATCTACGGCAGCACACGAGATCATACTATTTCAGTGAAGGCCATACTGAGCGATGGTTCTGAGGTTGAATTTGCTTCCGTAAACAATGATGAGTTCCTTAAAAAATGCGATTCGGAATCGCTGGAAGGAACAATATATGAGTCTATCAAAAACATTCTCAGTGATCCACAAAATCAGGAATCTATACTAGCAGAGTATCCTGACCCAGAAATAAAAAGGAGGAATACCGGATATGCCATTGATCTTTTGATGGACACTGCACCTTTTAATCCGGGAAAAAAGAATTTTAACTTTTGCAAGCTTCTTGCAGGATCTGAAGGGACACTGGCTTTCGTATATGAGATAAAGCTGAACCTGCTCCCACTCCCTCCTGCTGAAAAGGCTGTTGTGGCCATCCATTGTGCCAGTCTTGAAGATGCCTTTCTTGCCAACCTGATCGCCTTGAAGTACAAGCCTGGCGCGGTTGAGCTCATGGACAGTAAAGTGTTGGAGCTCACCAGGGACAATCACACTCAACAAAGAAACCGTTTCTTCCTCGATGGTGATCCCGCTGCCCTGCTCATCGTTGAGTTTGCCCGTGACAGCCGTGATGAAGTAATGAAGCTCACAGGACAGATGGAAGTTGAGATGCGAAAAGCAGGATATGGATATCATTTCCCAATTATTTTTGGGGATGATATTGCCAGGGTATGGGCTTTGCGAAAAGCAGGACTGGGCGTTTTGTCAAATATGCCCGGTGATGCTAAACCAGTAGCGGTAATTGAAGATACAGCAGTAAGGCCACAAGACCTTCCTGAATATATGGCTGATTTCTCCAAGTTGCTTGAAAAATATTCTCTCGAGTGCGTTTATCATGCCCATATTGGAACCGGGGAACTGCATCTCAGGCCGATACTCAACCTGAAGAAGGAAAAGGACGTTGAGCTGTTTAAAACCATTGCCGGAGAGACCGCAAGACTGGTAAAGAAATACAGAGGGTCACTCAGCGGTGAGCATGGTGATGGTCGCCTTCGTGGAGCCTTCATCCCGGATATGATCGGTGAAAAGAACTATGGACTATTAAAGGAAATAAAACGAACCTGGGATCCTCATAACATTTTCAACCCGGGGAAGATAGTCGATACGCCTGAAATGAATACATCCCTGAGATACAAATTAGGGGTAGAAGACAAGCACGTTGAAACTCATTTCGACTTTGGAAGGGACAAGGGGATACTAAAAGCGGTTGAGAAATGTAATGGCTCCGGCGACTGCAGAAAAACAGAACTCATCGGGGGAACCATGTGCCCGAGCTACATGGCTACGAGAGAAGAACAAAATACAACCCGTGCAAGGGCTAATATACTCCGTGAATTTCTTACATCCTCAGACAAGAAAAACCCCTTCGACCACGAGGAGGTGTTTGATGTCATGGACCTCTGCCTGTCATGCAAAGCATGCAAATCAGAATGTCCTTCAGGGGTCGATATCACAAAATATAAAGCAGAGTTCCTACAACATTATTATGATGCCAATGGGATCCCATTGCGCACAAGGACGATTGCATATATTGGCCAACTGAACCGCTATGGGTCACTTGCGCCCGTCATATTCAACTTCATTAGTAGCAATGCGGTCATATCGGGTTTATTGAAAAAGATGCTTGGATTTGCTCCCAAAAGAAGTATACCCGTTCTGTATCGAACAAGTTTGAGGAGATGGGATGAAAGAAGGCAGAAGGCAGAAGGCAGAAGGCAGAAGACAGAAGGCAGAAGGAGAAAAGTTTATTTATTTGCGGATGAGTTCACAAATTATAATGATGCTGAGATAGGTATTAAAGCAGTAAAGCTGTTAAATGCCCTGGGGTATGAAGTTGAGATCCCTGAACATAAGTTTAGTGGCCGCACCTTTTTATCCAAGGGATTGGTGAGGAAGGCGGCCAAACTGGCCAGGGAGAATGTTGAAAGCCTACATGACTTGGTCAGCAAGGAATCACCCCTCATTGGCATTGAACCTTCAGCTATCCTGAGCTTCAGGGATGAGTATCCTGAGCTTGTGGGAGATGATCTGAAGGCAAAAGCCATTACCTTGTCGCAAAATTGTTTGGGCTTTGAAGAATTTATTTCTAAGGAGTTTGAAGATGGTCACATCAATATTGATTCTTTTACGTATGAGAAACAACAAATCATCGTTCATGGGCATTGCTATCAAAAAGCGCTGGCATCGGTAACTCCCCTTATTGAGATGTTGCAAATACCTGTCAACTACCAGGTTGAAGAGATCAAATCAGGATGCTGTGGAATGGCTGGCTCATTCGGATTTGAAAAAGAACATTATGATTTGTCGATGAAGGTTGGTGAGATGGTCTTATTCCCTGCAGTAAGACAGGCAGAAAAAGATGTGATAGTAGTAGCGGCTGGAACAAGTTGCAGGCATCAGATCAAAGATGGTACAGGAAGGAAAGCGGTACATCCTGTTGAGGTCCTTTATCAAGCGCTAAAAACTATATCCTAACTTCTATCACTTTGCCATCAATGGCCAGGACTGTTTGGGGGAATACTTCTTTTGCTTCTGAGAGAAGTGCAGCAGGTTCTTTATACCGGGCAGAATAGTGTCCAATAACCAATCTTTTCGCACCAGCCTTCAGGGCTATATTGGCAGCCTGTTTTGCTGTAGAGTGGAACTTGGCTGCTGCATCAGCCGCCTTGTCCTCCATGAAAGTAGCCTCATGATATAATAAATCAACGCCCTTGATCAGGGGAACAACATCTTCATTGTATGCTGTATCGGTGCAATAAGCATAGGCCCGTCCCAGTCTTGGAGGTGTCGTGATTTCAGCATTCTTGTATACTTTTCCTTCCTTATCAGTATAATCCTGTCCAGCTTTTATCCGACGAAAATCAATTCTGGTCAGTTCCTTTCCTTCAATGAAATCCTTGCGGATATTAGGCTTTGCCTGCTTTTCCCTGATCAGAAAACCACAGGTAGGGAAATTGTGCATCATAGGGATAGTACTTACCTCAACGCTTGTATTATCCAGGATGACCTCAGCTTTATCAGGATCAATACCGTGGAATTTCAAAGGATATCTTAATATGGTTTGCGATGCCTCCAGGTGGAGATGGATGATCTTTTCCAGGTCTGGGTGTGCATAGAGATGAAGTTCTGCCTCACGGCCCAGCAAGTGGAAGGAGGTAACCAGCCCCATCAAACCAAAATAATGATCCCCATGCAGATGTGAGATAAAGATATGCTCTATCTTCTGTAGCCTGACATGGTTTTTCCTAAGCTGAACCTGGGTGCCTTCAGCACAATCAAACAGAAAAAGCTTTTCATGGACATTGACGACATGCGCACTGGGATTTCTGTGTGATAAAGGTATGGAGCCGCCACTGCCCAATATCGTTATTGAAAACGTTATCATGATGCAAGATAAAGAAAAAGGGTGATACTGCAACGCAGCACCACCCTTGTATTATCATCAGAGGATATTATTCTTTCTCTTCTTTCTTATCTTCAGCCTCTTTCTCTTCTGTCTCTTCAGCTTTCTCCTCTACTTTAGCTTCAGCTTTTTTCTCAGCTTTTGCTTCCT
>Ga0209692_10003275_pt1 | contig 15959 bp, 11 predicted proteins | sample tdDd472_FD_187129 | JGI IMG/M metagenome (GOLD analysis project Ga0209692, IMG submission 187129) | Marine sediment microbial communities from the Atlantic coast under amendment with organic carbon and nitrate - tdDd47.2 (SPAdes)... | ecosystem: Environmental > Aquatic > Marine > Coastal >...
CAGCGCGGCGATCGGGGCGGAAAAATCGCCCAAGTGGCCGTAGGTGCCCGGGTATTGGAAGATCGCGGCGAAGACCTTGTCGGCCTCCAGATCCTCCGGCGCGTCCACGATCACCTCGATCCCCAGCGGCGCGGCACGGGTCCGCATCACCGCGATGTTCTGCGGGTGGCAGTTTTCATCGACGAAAAACGCCTTGGCCTTCGATTTCGCCACCCGCTGCGCCATGGTCATCGCCTCGGCGCAGGCGGTTGCCTCGTCCAGCAGCGAGGCATTGGCGACCTCGAGCCCGGTCAGGTCGCTGATCATGGTCTGGAAGTTCAGCAGCGCCTCCAGCCGGCCCTGGCTGATTTCCGGCTGATAGGGGGTATAGGCGGTGTACCAGGCCGGGTTTTCCAGGATGTTGCGCTGGATCGCCGGCGGCGTCACCGTGCCGTGATAACCCTGCCCGATCAGCGAGGTCAGGACCTTGTTCTTCTCCGCCACCCGGCGCAGGTACCAGAGCAGCTCGCGCTCGGACTTGGGCTTGCCAAAATCCAGCTTGGATGCCTGGCGGATCGCCTTGGGCACGGTCTGGTCGACCAGATCCGCGAGGCTGTCGGCGCCGACCACGGCGAGCATCTCGTCCATCTCCTTGGGCGAGGGGCCGATATGGCGCCGGTTGGCGAAGTCATAGGGCAGGTAATCGGTGGGCGTGTAGGTCATGGCAGCTTTCCCTGGCAACGGCAGCACCGCTAAGGCACCGCCCCTGATCTTCTTGTCTGCAAAAAATACTTCTGCCGGGGGCGTCCCGCCCCCGACACTCGGCGATCACCGGGTTATCCGGGGCTCCGCCCGTTCGGCGTTGGAAAAGGTCCGCTGGACCGTTTTCCGGGCGCGCCTCACCCGATGAATTCCTTGTAGGCGGCCTCGTCCATGTAGTCGTCCATCGGCGACATGTCGGATACCTTCATCTTGAAGAACCAGGCCTCGCCCAGCGCATCCTCGTTGACCAGCCCGGGGTTGTCGACCAGCGCCTCGTTCACCTCGACGATCTCGCCGTCAAGCGGGGCGAGGATGTCGGAGGCGGCCTTGACGCTCTCGATCACGACGATCTCGTCGTCCTTGGTGACCTCGGTGCCGGGCTCGGGCAGTTCGATAAAGACCACATCGCCCAGTTGCTCGGCGGCGTGTTCGGTGATGCCCACGGTGATCAGCTCGCCCTCGGGCAGCAGCCATTCGTGTTCTTCGGTGTATTTCATTGGGTTTCCCTCTTGGACGTGACTTAGCGTTTGAAATTGGCAGGAACGAAGGGCAGCGCGGTCACGGTCGCGGGCAGCCGCTTGCCGCGAACCTCGCCATAGACGGTCGTACCCGGGGCGCTGATGTCGGCAGGCAGATAGCCCATGGCGACGGGGGCGCCGACGGTGGGGCCGAAGCCGCCCGAGGTGATCCGGCCCACCGGCGCGCCGCCCTCTTGCGCGGCGAAAAGATCGACCCCCTCGCGCATCGGTGCGCGCCCCTCCGGGCGCAGGCCGACGCGCTTGCGCGCCGCGCCGCTGTCGAGCTGGTCCAGGACCTGCGCCGCGCCGGGAAAGCCGCCGGCGCGGTCGCCGCCAGTGCGGCGGACCTTCTGGATCGCCCAGGCAAGGCCGGCCTCTCCCGGCAGGGTTTCGGTATCGATATCATGGCCATAAAGGCAGAGCCCGGCCTCCAACCGCAGCGAATCGCGCGCGCCCAGCCCGATCGGGGCTACGTCGTCATGCGCCAAAAGCGCCCGCGCCAGCCGCTCGGCCCGGTCGGCGGGCACCGAAATCTCATAGCCGTCCTCGCCGGTATAGCCCGAGCGCGAGACCCAGGCCTCCACCCCGTCAAGCTCCATCGTGCGCACATCCATGAAGCGCATCGCGGCGGCCTCGGGCGCCAGTTCGGTCAGAACCGCCTCGGCGCGCGGCCCCTGCAACGCCAGGAGCGCGCGGTCCTCCAGCGCGGTCACCGCAACATCGGGTTCCAGCGCCGCCGTCATGCGGGCGATATCCTCGGTCTTGCAGGCGGCGTTGACCACCACGAACAGGTGATCGCCCCGGTTGGCGAACATCAGGTCATCCAGGATGCCGCCCGTGTCGTTCAGGAACAGCCCGTAACGCTGCCGCCCCTCGCCCAGGTCCAGCACGTTCATCGGCACCAGCGCCTCAAAGGCGCGGGCGCTTGCGGCATAGCTGGCGCCGCGCAGCACCGCCTGGCCCATGTGGCTGACGTCGAACAGCCCGGCCTTGTCGCGGGTGTGGGTATGCTCGGCCATGATGCCAGCGGGGTACTGAACCGGCATCTCGTAGCCGGCAAAGGGCACCATCCTGGCCCCTAGTTCCACATGAAGATCGTAGAGCGGCGTTCTGAGCAGTTCCGTCATGGCCCGTCCTGTCTGCAACCGGGGCCGTCTCGACGAACTCCTCCGGCATCCCATTCCAGGCGGAGCTGCGTCCGCCATGCGATGCCCCCTCTGTCCTTTCGCCTGAGATCGTTATCCCTTCGGCGGGCGCCCGCGCGCCACTCTCCAGAGTCAGTCCGAACACACGGTCCCTTGGGCCTGAGAGTTTCCGGGGCGGTTGCTCCTTCGGCACCGGCCATCGGCCGGTTCTCCCGCGTGTTCGGGGGCACACTAGCGACGATCCGAAAGCCGCACAAGAGTGGAAAAGCGTCGGTTTCAGAACAGGTTGAAATACTCCGTCTGCTCCCACTCCGACACGGTCGCGAGATAGCGCGCCCATTCGGCGCGCTTGATCTGCAGCAGGTAGTCGGTGAAATCCGCCCCCAGCGCATCGCGGAACAGCGTCGATGCGTCGAAGGCGGTGATCGCCTCGGCCAGCGAATCGGGCAGCTTCTCGGCCGGCCCGTCATAGGGCGAGGCGGTGGCCGGCGGCGGCACTGCGCCCCGCGCGATCCCGTCCAGCCCCGCGATCAGCTGCGCGGCCAGTGCGTAATAGGGGTTGGCGGCGCTGTCGGGGGCGCGGTTCTCGACCCGGCTGGCCGGATCGCCCGGGGCGGTCAGCGCACGCACCATGGCGCCACGGTTGTCCATCCCCCATTGGATGCGGTTCGGCGCCATCTGGTAGGGCTGATATCGCTTATAGCCGTTCACCGTGGGCACCGTCATCAGCGAACAGGCTGCCGCATGGTCCAGCAGCCCGGCGACCCAGCCCGCCGCCTGTGGCGACAGCGGTCCCTCACCCGCGCCCGGCGTGAACAGGTTGCGCCCGGAGCCGGTCTCCAGCAGCGACTGGTGGATATGCCAACCGTTCGCCGCGATATTGGGCAGCCGTGGCTTGGCCATGAAGCTGGCATGCAGGCCGCGGCGGTCGCAGATGGTCTTGGCCATGGCGCGGAACATCATCAGGTTGTCGGCCTGCTCCATCGGTCCGGCGGGATCGAAGGTGAACTCGAACTGGCTCGGCCCGATCTCGATCTCGACCGAGCGCACCGGCAGGCCCAGCGCCTGCGCGTTGCGGCGCAGGTCGTCGAGGATCTCCTCGGCGGCGGCATAGGGGGCCTCGCCCAGAAACTCGAACCCGCGGTTCAGCGGCGCGGTCTCGACCGGCGCACCGGGGGCGCCGGCGGTTCCGGTCTCGCCGTGTTCCACCCCGTCGCGCAATCGGCGAAAGACGTGGAATTCCACCTCCAGCCCGATCACCGACCGCATCTCGCGCGCGGCCAGCGCATCCACCGCCTGCCGCAGAACCGCGCGCGACGAGAACGGCACCGGGCGGCCGTCGCGAAAGACGACATCGCAGAGGATCCAGGCCGAATTCGGCGCCCAGGGCAGCCGCCGGAAGGTTGCCGGGTCCGGCACCAGCAGCACGTCGCTGGCGCCCTGCATCGGGCCCGGCGCCGCCTCGCCCGCGCCGTCCCAGACATCGAAGACCGTGCGGTTCGACGTATCCTTGAGCAGCAGGGTCGAGGCGATCGCCACACCGCCGGTAAAGGCCGAGCGCAGGGCACCCGCCACCAGTGTCTTGCCGCGCAGGATGCCGTGTTGATCCGCGAACAGGATGCGGACCGTCTCGAGCCCGTCCTCGGCCGCGCGCGCGATCACCTCTTCGGCGGCGGCGCAGGCGGCGGACGACAGCGCCCCCATGCGCGCCAGCGCGCCCTCTTTCACCTCGCTCATGTCAGACCGCTCCGCTCAGACCGCCGCGTTCCAGGTGCAGGCGCCCCGACGTTCCGCATCGCTGTTGGCCGTGGCCGCCCCGGGGGCGGTGCCGGCCTCGGCGATGGAATCGTTCGACACCGGCCCGAAGATACCGGCCGGATCGGTGCCGTTACGCATCGGCAGCGCGTCCTCCCGCCCCTCCTTGAGCGCGGCAATGGCGCCGCGCAGCATGCGGCGATAGCGGATAAGACCCACATCGGTCTTGCCCAGATGCTCCTGCGTGCGGTCCTGGATCGACCCCATGCTTTCCACCGCCCACTGGTCGTGCACGTTGATGTCGAGGCCCATGCCGGTATAGGTCTCGCTTTCCTGTTCCTTCGGATCATAGCCGTAATTGTTACGCGCATTCTTGAGCGGCGCATAGTCCGGCAGACGGTGCTCTTTCAGCCGCTGGTCGCGCATCACCGCCTTGTCCACCGGGGCGCCGTAGCTGGTGAACATCGAGTACCAGTAGCAATTGTGATCGTCGATCGGTACGTGCCACTGGGTGATCGTCATCTCGCGGCTCATCGGGATGCAGATCGCCTCGGGGAAAATCTGGTTGGTCACCCGCACATGGGTACGCCCGTCATCGAGATGCCGCAGCGCGGTGATCCTCAGGCCATAGTCGGTCTCCTCCGCGCCGATCTCGGGCCGGGGATAATCGCGCAAGAGCTTGGTCATCGGGATCTCGGTATTCGCGGCGGTGTCGCGGAACTGCTTGCCATAGCTCTCGGCCGGGTCCTCGTCCTGCAGGAACCGGTGCAGGAACGAGGCATGCACCGGGTCGATCCCCACCTCCAGCGCCTGCAGCCAGTTGCATTCCCACAGCCCCTTGAAGGCAAAGACATGGGTGTCCGGGGCGCGGAAACAGTCGAAATTCGCAAAGGCCGGCGGCTCTCCCGGCCCCATGTAGGCCCAGACGATGCCGTTTCTCTCCACCACCGGGTAAGAGGCGGTGGTGATCTGCTCGTGCATGCGGCTGCCCTCGGGCTCGCCCGGCTGTTCGACGCATTGGCCGGTGCGGTCGAAGTGCCAGCCGTGGAACGGGCAGCGCAGCCCGTTGTCCTCCAACCGACCATAGCACATGTCGGCACCGCGATGCGGGCACCGGCGGCCGATCAGGCCCAGCTTGCCCGCGCTGTCGCGGAACAGCACCAGATCCTCGCCCAGCAGGCGCACCGGAACCACCGGGCGACCGCTCATCAACTCGTCGCTCAGGGCGGCAGGCTGCCAGTAGCGGCGCAGAACCTCGCCCGCGTCGGTCCCCTTGCCCACGCGGGTCAGGCTGTCGTTCAATTCCTGGCTGATCATTGCGGCTCTCCCTGGCGACGGCGCGGTCCATTTGATACTTGTGCGCATAACGCACAACATGTTAACTATACGATCATGTCTGAGCCATCGAAGCCGCCGCTGTCAAGAGGTCCCTCCATGCCCCCCACCGACCCGCAGGACCGCAACATCGCCGCCACCTTCGCCAAGGGGATGGCGGTGCTGGAGGCCTTCGACGGGCAGGCCCCGGCGCTGACGCTGGCCGATATCGCGCGGCTCACCGGGCAGGACCGCGCCACCGCGCGGCGCGGGGCGCTGACGCTGGTGCACCTGGGCTACCTGCGGCAGGACGGGCGGCAGTTCTCGCTCACCCCCCGGGTGCTGACGCTGGCGGGCGGGTTCCTGCGGGCGCATCGGATCGGACGGCAGGTGCAGCCGGTACTGAACCACCACGCCGGTGCGCTGGGGGCGGAAATCACCCTGGCCACCGGCGACGGCGATCGCGTGCTGCTGCTGGCGCAATCGACCGCGCATGGCGGTCCGGTCTCCTACGGGTTCACCCCGGGCAGCCGGCTGCCCCTGTTGCACACAAGCCTGGGCCGGATGCTGCTGGCGGGCGAGGACCCGGAGGGGTTGGAGGCGCGCATCGCCGCAGCCCCCATCGCCCCCCATACCGAACAAAGCCTGACCGATACTGCGGAGATCGCCGTCCGGATCGACACGGCGCGGCAGGCGGGGTTCTGCATCACCGACAGCGAGTTCGAGCCGGGCATTACCGGCATTGCCGTCGCCGTCGCGCCCAACGTCGTGCTGGGCAGTTCGCTGCCGCGCGGACGCGACGGGGCCGAGGGGGTCGATGCCCTGCTGCGAGGGTTGCAGACCTGTGCCTCCGAGCTGCGGCAGGCCGGCGCGCTCTCCGGGCTGTGACCTGTCGCCCCCGGTCCACCGCCGCTACCGCAGGGTCGTCATTCCCGTGCCATCCCAATAGAGAATCCCCTCGCATCCGCCGGGCTTTCCGATCTGGCGGCAACTGGCCAGCGAAGATCCCATCGCCACCCCGTCATTACCGTTGCTGAGCGGCTGCAGCCGCACCCCCAGCGCCAACCAGCCCTCCGGCCTGCCGGTTCGGGGATAAAGCGCGCTGATATAGACCTCCGCCGAACACATCGACGCGCCGCAAAACGGGCGCGGCAGGCCGCCCGTGCAGGTGACCTGGCTCCAGTCGAGTACGATATCCTCGGCCCCGTCGCCGTCGATATTGGCCGACAGCATCGCCTGTTCCGTCCATGTCGCCGGCCCGCTGCAGCCGCGCCGGATATCGGCCTCGGCGGCGCGGCGCATCGCCCCGGCCTGCCCCGGCGCCCCGCCCTGCTGCGGCCACGGCAGGCCCACGGCGGTGAACATGGCGCCGCAATAGCCGGCCAGTTGCCGCAGCCCGGCGTCGAAGCCTGCTGCCGAGATCATTTGGCTGCCCCGGTCGGAGCGCAGTTCAAACCGCTCCTGCGCGGCGATCCCGGCAAAGGCGGGGTCGCCCGCCGGCAGGTCGACCTCCCAGGTGCTGAACATCTCGTTCCAGCGCAGCCCGCGCAGCCGGAACCCGGTGTCGCCGACCACCAGCAGCACGTCGTCACGGGTTTGCCGGTGCGCCCCCGGGGGACCGATCACCCGGTCGCTGACATAGACACGAAACGCCCCCGGCGGGGTGATGTCGGGCTCGGTATTGCCGGTCACCGCCGCCGAGAGCCCCTGCGGCGAGCGTTCGCCGCAGACCAGCGCCGGGCCGGGCCCGTCCACCGGCGAGAGCGTGGCGCTGAAAAACGATCCGTCGTCGAACTGCGACATGCTCCAGTCCTGCGCCGCCACGACCGAGGGCAACAGCGCCGACAGCATCGCCAGCCAGACCCTCGCACCACCCCGTCTCATCGCCATCCGCTCATCCCCGCGCCCCGGCGCTGCACCGCGCCGCCGGGTCCAGCTTATGGCGACCGCGCGCGCCGTCAACGGCTTCCACGACCGGGGGCTCTGGCGCGAGGGGGCTTCACAGAGGCGTAATAATCTGCTGACATCCTCGCGACGCCCACCAATTAAAGGACCGCTCCGATGAAGAAAGCCATTCTCGGCCTCGTGCTGATGCTGTCGGCCTGTACGGAATTGCCTGCGGATTGGACAGTCAGCCGCGCCGACACGGTCCGTCAGGCGACAGTCTGGGGCCGGGTCTGGACCGTCACGCAGCCGGTTGAGGGCCTTTTCAAGGCGGTGCGCGACGACAACAACCTCAATCCCTACGGCCCGCCGGCCCGGTTGCGCACCCATCAGGCGATCCGCGCCTTTCACGCCGCGACCGGCTGCAAGGCGATCTATTCGACGATGTACCAGACGATCTCGGGCGCCTTCTTCACCCAGCTGGACTGCCCGAAGGGCGACTGATCGGCGCAAGATACACTCCGCGGGATTGAGGTCGGTCAGCCCGCCTGCCATATCTGCGCGCATGAAACTGGCGATCAACGGATTCGGACGGATCGGCCGCAGCATCCTGCGCCAGATCCTGACAGGACCGCGGGAAGCGGACATCGACCTGGTGCTGATCAACGATATCGCACCGGCCGAGACCTGCGCCTATCTGTTCCAGTACGACAGCACCTTTGGCCCCTTCCCGGGCGAAGTGACGGCGCAGGGCGGATTTCTCGAGGCCGGCGGTCGCCGCATCCGCCTGAGTCAACAGGCCGATCTGCGCCAGGTGGACCTGTCTGGCACCGACGTTCTGCTCGATTGCACCGGCATCGCCCGCACCTCCGAAGTGGCCCGGCGCGGACTCGACGCGGGCGCGGCCAGGGTTCTGATCTCGGGTCCGTCGCCAGCGGCGGAAGTCACCGTGGTTCTGGGGGCGAACGAGGATGTTCTGGGGGGACAACGGTTGGTCTCCAACGCCTCCTGCACCACCAACGCGCTGGCGCCGCTGGTCAAGGCGATCGACCGGATCGCCGGGATCGACCGGGCGCATATGACGACGATCCATTGCTACACCAACAGCCAACCGCTGGTCGATGCGCCGCGCGGCGACCTGGCGCGCAGCCGGGCGGCAGCGCTGTCGATGGTGCCCACCACCTCCAGCGCCACCCATCTGATCGACGAGGTGCTGCCGCATCTGGCGGGGCGTATCAGCGGCGCCGCAGTGCGGGTGCCCGCCGCCAGCGTCTCGGCGGTGGACCTGGTGGTGCAGCTTGGCCGCGACAGCGACGTGGCGCGCTTTACCGCCGATCTGAAAACCGCGGCCGAGGCCAGCCCGGTGCTGGGCTGGACCGATCGCCCGCTGGTCTCCTCCGACCTGCGGGCACGGCCCGAATCGCTGATCATCGCCCAGCCCGAACTGCACATGATCGGCCCGCGCCAGGCGCGCGTCTTTGGCTGGTACGACAACGAATGGGGATTTTCGGCCCGGATGCTGGACATCGCCGCGCGCATGGCGGGCGCGGCATAGCCACACGCCAGCGGAAACCGGCCAGCCCGCGCCGGATCGGGCAGGTCCGACTAGAAACCGATTTCAACCGAAACAGATCACATGATAATCAGCTTGGACGTTGTCGCCGGCACCGACCCCGCGCCGCCCAGCGTAACGCGTGAACCAGAGGCCGTCATGACCACCATCGCCCGCGCCAAAACAGCCTTGCGCGGCGCCGCCAGGATTGGCGCGGCGCTGTGTCTGGCGCTGGCGCCGGGTGCCGCTGTTGCGCTGGAAACCGCCTTTACCGCCCCCGGCGCGCCCGAGGATCTGAGCGAGCGGTTGCAGACCGCCTCGGCGGTGATGGGGGCCAGGGCGCGCGGGCTGAGCACCGCGCAGGAACTGCTGGCCGCCGCCCAGGCCGATTACGCGACGCTGGTGCAGGTGCTTTACGACCAGGGGTATTTCAGCCCGGTGGTGCATATCCGCCTCGACGGGCGCGAAGCCGCGCAGATCCGGCCGCTCTACCTGCCGCGGAGCATCAACCGGATCGAGGTCTCCGTCACTCCGGGCCGCCCGTTCCGCTTTGGACGCGCCGAGGTGAAACCGCTGGCGCCGGGTACCGAGCTTCCCAAGGGGTTCGCGCCCGGACAGCCGGCGAGTACCGGCGCGATCCTCGACGCCGCCATCGCCGGGGTCGCCGGCTGGCGCGCGGCGGGTCACGCCAAGGCCGCGGTGGCGGGCCAGCGCATCACCGCGAATCACGCGCAGGCCCGGCTGGACGCGGCGGTGACCCTGCGTCCGGGCCCGCAACTGCGGTTCGGACGGATGAGTGTCGTCGGGCCGACCGATGTGCGCGACATCTCGATCCGCCGCATTGCGGGCTTTCCCGAGGGCGAGATCTACGACCCGGAGGCGCTGCGTCGCGTCAACGCTAGACTGCGGCGAACCGGGGCATTTTCCTCGGTCGCGCTGGACGAGGCCGAGACGGCCAACCCGGACGGCACGCTGGACGTGACCGCCTCGGTCGAAGACATGCCAAGGCGCCGCATCTCCTTCGGGGCCGAACTGTCCTCGCTCGCGGGGCTGGATCTGAGCGCGGCATGGATGCACCGCAACCTGTTCGGCGGCGCCGAACGGCTGCGGATCGAAGCGGTGCTGAGCAACATCGGCGGCACCGAGGATCTGGACGGGCGCATCGGCGTCCGCCTCGACCGGCCCGACCGGCTGGGACCGGACGACAGCATCTTTTACCTGTTCGATCTCGAACGGCAGGACCGCACCCATTACCAGGTGACGCGCGGCGGGCTGGGCATCGGGACGCGGCGGGTGTTCTCCGACAAGCTGTTCGGCGAACTGTCCCTGAACGCGCATTATGCCGATGCCGACGACGCCTTCGGCAGCAACCGGAGGTTCCGCTATGCCAGCCTGCCGCTGCGGCTGGAATGGGACCGGCGCGACAGCCCGGTGGATGCGCGGGGCGGCTTCTACCTCGAAGCCGAGGCAATGCCGTTCCTCGGCCTTGCGGGCAGCGCCTCGGGCGGGCGGCTTCGGCTCGACGGGCGCGCCTATCGCTCCTTCGGGGGGGGCGGGCGGATCACCCTGGCGGGCCGGGTGCAACTGGGCTCGGTGGTCGGCGCGGCGCAAAGCGAGGTCTCGCCCGACCTGCTGTTCTTTTCCGGCGGGGCGGGCACCGTGCGCGGCCAGCCCTACGATTCGCTGGGCACCGCCGTGGCCGGCAGCACCCTGCTGGCCGGTGGACGCGGGTTTCTCGGCGCCTCGCTGGAAGTGCGCGGTCAGGTCACCGAGCGGATCTCGGCGGTGGGGTTCTATGACTACGGCGCCATCGACGCGAGCGCGGTGATCGACGGCAACAGCGTCAGCCACTCCGGCGCCGGGCTGGGCCTGCGCTATGATCTCGGCGGGTTCGGGCCGATCCGGCTCGACATCGCGTTTCCGGTGGCCGGCAACACCGGCGACGGGATGCAATTCTACATCGGGATCGGGCAGGCGTTTTGACACGGGTTCTGGGCATATTCCTTATGATCGTCGCGCTTGTCGGCGCGCCGTTGCGCGCGCAGGCCCAAGGTGACGATGCCGGCGGGCTGCTGGTGCGGTTCCTCGAGGACACGCTGTCGGACGACAACCGCCGGATCGAGGTGACCGGGCTGGAGGGCGCCTTCAGCGCCCGCGCGACCATTGAGAAACTGACGGTCTCGGATGCGCAGGGCGTCTGGCTCACGATCTCCGGCGCGGTGCTGGACTGGAACCGCACCGATCTGCTGCGCGGCAAGTTCTCGGTCAACGCGCTCACCGCCGATGAAATCATCGTCGCCCGCAAACCCCTGCCCGGCGATGCGGTGGACCTGCCCAGCCCGGAGGCGACGCCCTTTGCCCTGCCCGAACTGCCGGTCGCGCTGGAGCTGGGCGAGATCGGCGTCGAGCGGTTCGAATTGGGCGAGGAGGTGATGGGCATCGCCGCCGCGCTGCGGATGAGCGGCACCCTGACCCTGGCCGAGGGCGCGCTCGACACCGCGCTGGCGGTCACCCGGCTGGACCGGCCCGGCGACGCGGTGGATCTGGTCGCGCAATACGCCAACGACACCCGCCGGATCGTGCTGGACCTGAAGGTGATCGAGGATGCCGGCGGGCTGATTTCCACCGCGCTCAACATGCCCGACCGCCCGCCGCTGCTGTTCACCGCCAAGGGCGACGGGCCGGTCGATGATTTCACCGCCGATATCGCCCTTGTCACCGAGGACGCCCAGCGGATCGGCGGCGCGGTGCGCCTGCGCGGAGTGGAACCGCAAGAGGGCACCGCACCGGACACGCCGCTGGGCACCCGGTTTTCCGCCGATCTTTCCGGCGACATCACCCCGATGCTGCCGCCTGACTACCGCGCCTTCTTCGGCCCCGACACCCGCCTTGCGCTGGACGGGGTCAGCCTGCCGGACGGGCGGCTGGAGGTCGGCCAGCTTGACCTGTCCTCTGACGCGCTGACGCTGAACGGCAGGCTTTCGGTGGCCTCGGGCGGCACGCTGGAGAGCGCGCTGCTGCACGGGCGCATCGCACCGCCCTCGGGCGACAGCGTGCTGTTGCCGCTCGGCGGGCCGCAAACCCGGATCGGCGCGGCGCGGCTGACCCTGCGGATGGATGGCACCGACGCCAGCGACTGGGATCTGACCCTCTCGGCCGACCGGGTGGAGCGGCCCGACCTGACCCTGCGCCGGGCGAACCTGACTGGCCAAGGCACCCTGGACCAGAGCGCCGGGCTGACGCTGGAGGGCACCCTGCGCGCCGGGCTGAGCGGGCTGGATTTCACCGATCCCGCGCTGGCCCGCGCGGTGGGTTCCGAGGTGACGCTGGACGGCGATTTCGCCCTCACCGGGGGCACGCTGACCCTGCAGGGGTTCGACCTGGAGGGCAGCGATTACACCGCCAGTCTCGACGGCACGCTGGACGGGCTGGACAGCGGCTTTGACATGGCCGGGCGGCTGCGCCTCGGAGCGGCGGATCTCGGACGGTTCTCCGGGCTGGCCGGGCGCGATCTGGGCGGCGCGGTCACCGCCGATCTGTCCGGCAGCGGCGCGCCGCTCTCGGGCAGCTTCGATCTGAAACTCGACATGCGGGCGATGGATCTTTCGGCGGGGTTCGCGCAGATCGACCCGTTGATCGCCGGGGCCACCGTGGTCTCGCTCGACGCCGCGCGCGACACCGGGGGGCTGACGATCCGGCGCTTCACGCTCGACGGCAGCGCGCTCACTGCCGAGGCGCAGGGCACGCTGGCCAGCACCGACAGCGCGCTCGGCTTTCGCGCCGCGCTGGACGATCTGGCGCGGATCACGCCCAGTGTCTCCGGTCCGCTGACGCTGAGCGGCGATCTGGACCAGGCCGGGGACAACTGGCAGGGCAAGATCACGCTGAAAGGGCCCGACAGCTCCCATGCCGACCTCGCCGGCAGATTCTCGCCCGACGGGCGGGCCGATCTGACCTTCGACGCGCTGCTCGACCGCATCCAGCGCTTTGTTCCCGAACTGCCCGGCCAGGCCACCGCCAAGGGGAGCGCCCGCCGCGATGACGCCGGGCAATGGAGCATCGAGGCCGATGCCACCGGCCCGGCGGGCGTCTCTGCCCGGATCGCCGGCGGGTTCGACGAGACGACCGGCAGCGCCGACCTGACCGCGCGCGGCGACCTGCGGCTGGAGGCGGCGAACCCGTTCATCAAGCCCAACTCGATCACCGGCCGGGCCGAATTCGACCTCGCGCTCAAGGGGCCGCCCGCGCTCTCGTCGCTCAGCGGCCGGATCACTACCGCCGGCACCCGGATGGCGATCCCCTCGGCGGCGCAAACCATCGAGAACATTTCGGGCGGCATCACACTGGATGACTCTCGCGCCGATATCGCGCTTGACGCCGCGCTGGGGGCCGGCGGTGGCCTGCGGCTCTCCGGTCCGGTGGCGCTGACCCCGCCCTATGACGGTCGCATCGGAATCGAGTTGCAAAACCTCGTGCTCACCGACAACAAATCCATCACCTCCTCGGCCAACGGGCGGCTGACGCTTTCCGGTGCGCTCACCGCCGGGCCGCTCTTGTCCGGGCGGATCGAGTTCGGGGAGACCGAAATCAACCTCAGCGCGGTCTCGGGCAGCGCCGCCGCCGCGCCGATCCCGCCGATCAGCCACCGCAACGAACCCGCCGCCGTGCGCGCCACCCGTGCGCGGGCCGGGCTGATCGACACCGGCAACGGCGGATCGGGCCCGGCCATCGGGCTCGACGTGGATCTGGTGGCGCTCAACCGGGTCTTCGCCCGCGGCTTCGGGCTGCAGGCGGAACTGGGCGGCGCGCTGCACCTGGGCGGCACCGCTGCGGCGGTGCAGCCGGTGGGCCAGATCGCCCTGATCCGCGGCACCCTCGACATCATCGGGCGGCGGCTGAAACTGACCAAGGGTATCGTCACCATGCAGGGCGACCTGACGCCTTATGTGGAGTTTGAATCCTCCACCACCACCGAGGACGGCCGCGCCACGATCGAGATCGCCGGCCCCATCGACGGCCCCAAGGTCAGCGTCTTCGCCGAACCCGAGCGCCCCGCCGAGGAGGCGCTGGCGATGCTGGTTTTCGGCAGCCGGGTGGCGGATCTTTCGCCCTTTGTGATCGCCAAGATGGCGGCCTCGCTGGCCACGCTGGGCCGCTCCGGCGGTGCCAAGGATCGCGTACGCAAGGCGATCGGGGTCGATACCGTCGACATCGGCACCGACGCCAGCGGCGCCGGACAGGTCGGCGCCGGCACCTATCTTTCGGACAACGTCTATACCGATTTCAACGTCAACACGCTGGGCGAAACCGAGTTGAACCTCAATCTCGACCTGAGCAAATCGCTCACAGTGAAGGGCAGCGTGAGCAACTCCGGCGATACCGGGATCGGGCTGTTCTACGAACGCGACTACTGAGCGGTGCGGGAAAGCGCCGCCAACCCGCCCAGCGCCGCCGCATCATCGGTGATCAGCCGCAACGGCACCGCCGCTGCGACGGGTTGCAGCGGCCCCGGGCGCGCGAAGGCGTTGACGAACTCGGCACGCGCGGGCGATTGCAACACCCCGCGCGCCACGCTGCCGGCAAGAAACAGCCCGTCGCGCGGCAGGTAGGCCGCCACCATCTCGCGCGCCATCAGCCCCATCAGGCCCGCCATCACGGTGATCGTCTCGCGCGCCGACGCGTCATCGACCGCCGCCTCGACCAGCGCCCGCGCCGAAATCTCCATGTCCCCCGTCCGCACCACGTGCAGCCGCGCCAGCCCTTCACCGGAAAACAGCGCCTCGGCGCTGGGAAACTGGTCTGCCTGCGCGCCCAACGCACCGGCGATCACCGCAGGCAGGGTGGCATGACCCAGTTCGGCCTCCAGCGCCACCGGCCCGGCGGGGGTTACCCGCACCGGCCCGACGTTGAAGCCAGTGCCAAAATTCACCGCCAGTGCCTGCCCGTTGCCCACTTCGCCCCCGGTCGGACGCAGGTCCTCGACCTGGGAGGCATCCAGCCCCGGCAGCGCCAGCGCCAGCGCGGTCAGGTCGTTGACAACGCGCAGAGCGCCATGCCCCGGCAGCCTCAGACGCTCGGCCAGCGCGGCGCGATCGAATCCCCAGTCGCGATTGGTCAGCCGCACCTCGCCCGGCCCGACCGGCCCGGCCACGGCGATGCAGGCTCCGCCCAGGGCGGGATCGCCGCAATCGCGCAGGTAGCGTGCCAGCAGATCCCCCGGCCCAGCCTGCGCGTCGTTGCTCCGGCGTGCCGCGCATTGCAGCCCGCCGTCGCCGCGCAGCAACGCCAGGCGGGTTGCGGTGCCGCCCATATCCGCCAACAGGATCGTCATGCGCGGCCCTCCCCCTTGCCTCGCCGACCACATGGTGCCCTAAACCGGCCCGTCCGCCAAGGTGTCGCTTGCAGGCGACGGACCAGTGGCTAGTCTGTTGCGGGCAACAACAGGGGCGGATCGGGGCGGTGAAAACGGGGCCAACACCGGGGCGGCCGGAGATCGACGCGGTGGTCATCGGCCGCAACGAGGGCGCGCGGCTGATCGCCTGCCTCGGCTCGCTCAAGGGGCGCGCGCGGCGGTTCGTCTATGTCGATTCCGGCTCTTCCGACGGCAGCGTCGCGGCGGCGGGGGCCGCCGGGGCCGAGGTCGTGGCGCTGGACATGGCACGCCCTTTCACCGCCGCGCGGGCGCGCAACGCCGGGCTGGAGCAGCTGGGCGACGGCGCCGATTTCGTACAGTTGGTGGACGGGGATTGTACGGTCGCCCCCGGCTGGCTCGACACCGCCGCCGCCTTCCTCGCCGCCCATCCCGAGGCCGCCGTCGCCTGCGGCCGGCGGCGCGAGGACCATCCCGAAGCCTCGGTCTACAACCGGCTGTGCGACCGGGAGTGGGACACGCCCGTTGGTGAGGCCGCCGCCTGCGGCGGCGATGCGCTGGTGCGCCGCGCGGCGCTGGTATCGGTGGGCGGGTTCCGCGACGGGTTGATCGCGGGCGAGGAACCCGAGCTTTGCCTGCGGCTGCGCCGCGCCGGCTGGACCGTGTGGCGGCTGGACGCG
>Ga0209692_10003276_pt1 | contig 15958 bp, 11 predicted proteins | sample tdDd472_FD_187129 | JGI IMG/M metagenome (GOLD analysis project Ga0209692, IMG submission 187129) | Marine sediment microbial communities from the Atlantic coast under amendment with organic carbon and nitrate - tdDd47.2 (SPAdes)... | ecosystem: Environmental > Aquatic > Marine > Coastal >...
CTAATAGATAGTTCACTATGTGAAATGATAGATTTATAATGAGAAGCATATTTAATAAATGATGTAAAGACTTTAATAAAAACACAACGACTAGATTGATTCTATCGTTCTTGGATTAAATGATGTGCCTGTTGCACTGTAAAGAGCACTTGATAGCACTTACTGAAACATGGTTTATTGCAGTTACTGCACTAATCAAAGACATTTTAGCCGCTTTCTATATGGCTACAATGGTGTGAAATCTAGTATTTACACTGGATTTGCATTATCAACTGCATTAGTTGTTGAGCTCTTTATAATCACCATATTTAGCTATTATGCAGGAGTTTGAATTCTTCAAATGTTTCATGGAAATGTCAATCATATCTTTAGGCGTTGCTGTAATATCATTTTTGATTAGATTACTAGTCAACAACCTTCTCTGATAATTTTACTTCTGGTATTGTTTGTTCAGCATTTATATACTTAACAATGTATTGTATTAATGCGAATATTGCAAATAGTACAGTAAATATTATAGCATAGATATCATATGGCGAAACATACTCATGCCAGAATAAAAGCACAATTGAAACTGAGAAGAACACAGTTGATAATTTACCAAATATATTTGATTGAACAACCATATCCCTTTTGTGGAACAATAACAATCCACCAAGAATTTGTACAGCCTCTTTAGATACTATAACTATAACAACCCACAATGGCAATATATTTGCAAAGTACATACATACTAATACAGTTACAAGCATTAACTTGTCTGCAAGTGGATCCAATAATTTACCTAATGGTGTAATAAGATCATACTTTCTAGCAATATAGCCGTCTAATGCATCGGTAGCTGATGCAGCTAAATATGTGATAAATGCTGCAACGTGCATGCCCTTATTAAAAAAATATATTAAAACACCCACTGAAAGTATTCTAACAATGGATAATATATTAGGAAGATTTAAATTCCTTTTACTTATTAAAATGGTACTAGCTTTCATAAAACCCTATCTATTCTTTCTTCTAAAATATTATGAACAATTGCAATAATAATTATTAATTATTATTTCCAAATAAATAATACAAAAATGTAATATACTATAATTTTTATATTATCATATGCCTCAATTATAGTCAAGATAGTAAAGAACACCAAAGGATAACAAGCGAACATATTTTCTTGAACACCTTATTATTTTATGCTATAATTTATGTTGACATTATTAAAAAAGTCACTTATATTTATCAGTGGTACAATTATCGAAAGGTGGATACTATATTTTGAGTAAAAAATCATATAGTTCAAATGATATAAAGGTTTTAGAGGGGTTAGAAGCTGTAAGAATGCGTCCTGGAATGTATATTGGCTCTACAGGTACAAAGGGACTTCATCATATGATTTGGGAGATAGTAGATAATGCAGTAGATGAGGCAGCTAATGGATATGCTGACGAGGTGTCTATTTGTATTAATGAAGATAAATCAGTTACTGTTAAAGATAATGGTCGAGGTATGCCAGTAGATATGCATCCTACTATGAAAAAAAGTGGTGTAGAAGTTATTTTCACGCAACTTCATGCAGGGGGTAAATTCGACAATAACTCATATTCTTATTCTGGAGGACTACATGGTGTAGGAGCATCAGTTGTTAATGCGCTTTCAGAATGGTTGGAAGTTGAAGTCCATACAGGTGGTAAATTACACAAACAAAGATTTGAAAGCAGATTTTCTCCATCTAAAAAAGCTGTAATTTCAGGTAAACCTATATCATCACTTTCAATAGTTGGAAATACTTTTGAAAAAGGTACTCATGTTACATTTAAACCAGACATTACAGTGTTTGATCATCTTAACTACAACCAAGAAACTATTCAAAGGCGTCTTCAGGAACTTGCATATTTAAATAAAGGACTTACAATAAATTTTGAAGATAAAAGAAAAACAAGTCAGAAAAAAGAAAAGTATTTTTATGAAGGTGGCATTGTTGACTTCATTAAACAATTGAACAAAGATAAAACAGTTCTTAACAAAGAACCTATTTTAATATCAGGTGTTAGAGAAGATATTCATATTGAAGTCGCTATTCAATACGACAGTGGTTATAAAGACAATATATTCTCATATGTAAATAATATCCCTACTCCAAATGGCGGAACGCATGAAACTGGCTTTAAAGCAAGCATAACTAAGACCATGAATGAATACATGAGACAAAGTGGCCAATTAAAAGAAAAGCAGGCTAATTTGTCTGGTGAAGACTTTAGAGAAGGCATGACTTGCGTTATTGCTCTTAAAATGAGAAATATTCAATTCGAAGGACAAACGAAAACAAAGCTTGGTAACAGTGAAGCTAGAAAAGCTGTTGAACTTTTGATAAATGAGAAATTAGGTTTATACTTAACTGATCTAAAGAATTCTGATATAGTAAGTAAAGTTACTGAAAAAGCCATTAAATCTGCTAAAGTACGTGCAGCTACAAGAAAAGCAACTCAATTAGCAAGAAAGCGTTCTGCATTAGAAGGTGCGCCTTTAGTTGGCAAGCTATCATCATGTACAGGTAGAAAACCTGAAGAAAATGAGCTAATTTTAGTAGAAGGTGATTCAGCTGGTGGTTCAGCAAAACAAGCACGTGATAGAAGATTCCAAGCTATTCTTCCACTACGCGGTAAACCTTTAAATGCAGAAAGAAAAAGATTGGATGCTGTTTTAGGAAATGAAGAATTTAGATCTATCATTTCAGCACTTGGTGCTGGCATAGATGCAGATTTTGATTTGTCAAAACTGAAATATAACAAAGTTATTATATTATCTGATGCTGACCAAGATGGTGCTCATATTCGCGCAATACTTTTAACTTTTTTCTTTAGATATATGAAAGAGCTAGTGACTAATGGAAACATTTACATTGGACAACCTCCTTTATATAAAGTGAAAAGAGGAAGAGCACAAAGATATTGTTACGATGACAAAGCTCTTAAAAAAGCTATTGAAGAGTTAGGTAGAGGTTATTCTATACAGAGATACAAGGGGTTAGGCGAGATGAATCCTGACCAATTATGGGATACTACATTAAACCCTGATGGCAGAAAACTAGTACAAGTTACAATAGAAGATGCAGCAGAAGCTGATAGACTTGTATCATTGCTTATGGGTGATAAAGTAGAACCAAGACGTGATTATATAATTAGTCATGCTAATTTTGATGGTGGGGATATTGTTAAAGGTGTTGAAGGAGCAGTAAATGGCTAAGAAGAATCAGATAGTTCGTAATGAAACAATAATAAATCAATCACTTGAAGAGGTAATGCATAATTCTATGCTGCCATATGCTGAATATGTTGTAATGGAAAGAGCTATACCAAGGGTTGAAGATGGCTTAAAACCTGTTCAAAGACGTATTCTATATACAATGCGAGAATTGCTTAATTATCCTGATAGACCACATAAAAAGTCAGCTCGTATTGCTGGTGATTGCATGGGTAAATATCACCCACATGGTGACTCATCAATTTATGATGCAATGGTACGTATGGCACAGGATTTTTCATTTAGATCACCATTAGTTGATGGACACGGTAACTTTGGTTCAATTGACGGTGACTCCCCTGCCGCTATGCGTTATACAGAAGTAAGGATGACACCGCTTTCACTAGAGCTTTTACGCGATATAGAAAAAGATACAGTATCATTTTCACTTAACTTTGACGATACATTGCAAGAGCCTGATATGCTTCCAGGGCGTTTCCCTAACCTACTAGTAAATGGAGCTATGGGTATAGCTGTAGGACTAGCTACAAATATACCACCTCATAATCTAGGTGAGGTTATTGATGGTACAATTGCGCAAATTGATAATCCTGATATTACTACAGATGAATTAATGGAGCACATTCCTGGTCCTGACTTCCCTACCGGCGGATATATTATCGGTAATGATGGTACAAAAGATGCTTATACAAAAGGCAAAGGCAAAATAGTAACACGCGCTAAAGCGAATATTGAAAAATCTTCATCTGGTAAATCTAATATTATAATTACTGAAATTCCTTATCAAGTGAACAAAGCTAGTATGCTTGAAAAAATACTAAAACTATCAGAACAGAAAAAAGGCATTTTATCATTTATTAATGATATTAGAGATGAATCTGACAGAACTGGTATGAGAGCAGTTATTGAAATAAAAAAAGATGGTGATGCAAATAAGATATTACAGTACTTATATAAGTACTCTGATTTACAGACTAATTTTGGTGTGAATACAGTTGCTATAGCAGAAGGAAAACCTATGCTATTAAATCTGAAGCAAATCCTTCATTACTATATTAATCATCAAAAGGATGTAGTTAAAAGACGTACAAAATTTGATTTAGAAAAGGCACAAGCAAGAGAACATATTGTTTTAGGTTTGTTAATTGCAATAGCAAATATAGATGAAGTAGTAAAAATAATAAAAACTTCTCAATCTACACAGGATGCTAAGCGTAATCTAATGAAAACTTTTGATTTAACAGGAATACAAGCACAGGCAATTTTAGATATGCGACTTGCAAGACTTGCAGCTTTAGAAGTAGAAAAGCTTCAAGAAGAATTAACTACATTGCAAAAGCTTATTGCTAAATTAAAAGGAATACTACGCTCAAATACTAAGCTAATGAATGTAATTAAAAAGGAATTATTAGAAATCAAAAAACGTTATGCTACAGCTCGCAGAACAAAGATTGTAAAAGCTGAGGATAAACAATTATTAAGTGCTGAAGATTTTGTGTTAGTTGAGCCTATTGTATCTACAGTAACAAAGAATGGTTTTGTTAAGCGCATGTCTGAGAAGACATATAAACGTTCAGATACAAATGCCTTAATAGATGACTTAACTATTAGCGACACACCTCTAGCTTTGCTAGAAGGCACTACAGCAGACAATATACTATTATTCACAAGCGCTGGACTTTGTTATAGAATAAAATCAAGTGATTTACCAGAAAAGAAATGGAAGGAAAAAGGATTACATTTATCCTCTATTATTAATGGCTTTGGAAAAGAAGAAAAAGTTGTAGGTACTTTTAGTTATAGCAAAATGCCAACAACTGGTACAATAATATTCGTGACTAAAAAAGGCATGACAAAGAAATGTGAAATAACAGATTTTGATACAAGAACAAGAAAAATTGTTGCTTGTGGCTTAAAAGATGATGAAGTAATATGGGCAGGCCCTGCAAAACGTGGCATGACCGTATTGGTCATAAGTAAAGATGGAATGGTACTAAATATGAGACAATCCCAAATTTCAACCATGGGAAGAAGCGCAAAGGGTGTTAAGGCAATTGACCTTGCTAATGGTGATTGTTTATTAGAAGCCTTTACAGAGGCTGATAATAGCGAATTAATACTTGTTTCTGATAAAGGTTATGGGAAACGTGTTATGGGTATGAATTTCTCACCACAAAATAGAGGCGGAAAAGGGATAAAGTCCTTTACCTTTAATGCAAATAACTCCAATGGCACACAAATAGTTGCGGCTATTAAAGTAGATAAACCAGAAAATATTATTGTACATCAAAAGTCAGGTGAAATTAAAAATATATCTAGCGATGAATTTAGTGCTGAGAGCGCAAAAGGTAGAGGTAAACCTGTAATAATGACAGTTCTAGGTGATGAAATAACTAAAGTATATAAACACCTTAAATAAGATAGATGTATACAAATATACTAGATACATTAAGAAAAATACTGTTCATCAAAATAATAGCGGATGACTCATTAGGTCAATATGGAAAAATGCGCTTAGAATATTTATACAATAAGAAGTATGGATTATATAAAGAGCTATTATGCTCAGGTGAGTTAGTAAGCCATTGTAAATATGTTCAAGCGCAAACTTTTGTCATGAAAAAAAACATTATAGATAAATATGTAAAATTGGGCTACAGCTACATTTCTTGTTCAAAAGCAGCTGAAGAAATTATAATAAGTAACTTAGTGGGCTATAAATAGTCAATATAATAACAGGCATTATTTTACTTAAATTTACTAATTTTTTATCTATATTATGATTGTAAAAAAGAATAAAAAAAGATAAAAAAACTTTCAAAAAATCATTGACATTTATATGATTGTATAATATAATAATCAAGCGTTAGAGATAACGCACATGCAGATGAAGTAATACTTGGGAGCATAGCTCAGCTGGGAGAGCACTTGCCTTACAAGCAAGGGGTCGTTGGTTCGAGCCCAACTGTTCCCACCACTATTACTCTCTGCATTATCTTTATTGGCCTATATGGCCCGGTAGTTCAGATGGTTAGAATGCCAGCCTGTCACGCTGGAGGTCGAGGGTTCGAGCCCCTTCCGGGTCGCCACTTTGCCTCGGTAGCTCAGTTGGTAGAGCAAGGGACTGAAAATCCCTGTGTCGACAGTTCGATTCTGTCCTGAGGCACCATTAAAGATAAATTTGCGGGAATAGCTCAATTGGTAGAGCGTCGCCTTGCCATGGCGAAGGTTGCGAGTTCGAGTCTCGTTTTCCGCTCCATGTATGGCGCCATAGCCAAGCGGTAAGGCAGAGGTCTGCAACATCTCCATCACCAGTTCGATTCTGGTTGGCGCCTCCAAAAATTTTATAACAAGCCGAAGTGGCGAAATTGGCAGACGCAAGGGACTTAAAATCCCTCGGTCGAATAGACCGTGCCGGTTCGAGTCCGGCCTTCGGCACCAAGACGATTTTCTTAATGAAAGTCGTCTTTTTGTTTATATTAATGAGAAATGCAAATTGTTATATGTATTATAATAATTGCTATCTATAAATTATGCATTTCTATGACAAAATTAATCCTTTGTTCAAGTTCTCAGCCAAGGAATATAAATTATTAATTGATTTTATATTATCTCTACTTTGTAAGTTGTCGGTATTATTAAAAACTATACAACCTAAGTAATATTTAAACCCATTCATTTGCTTTAGAATAATTTTAGCTGTAGCTTCAGCATTTTTAAAGTCCCCTACCCCTCCTCCACATAGAATAATTGCACTTTGCTTTTCCTTTGTAATTATAGACTTATTTAGATGCATCTTAGCAGTCCATAGCATCTGTAGTCTTGAAAATACATTTAAAAGCGAACCTGTTACTTGATTAAAATAAATAGGAGAAGCTATAACGATATTATCACAATCTACCAAATATCTATATACATTTTGCATTTCATCATCTATTATACACTCAGGTATTTTTAAGCAATGCCTGCAATCGTTACAAGGTCTTATATTACTGTGATATGAATTAACTAATTTTATATCTCCATTTAACTTTTCAGATAACTCGTTTATTGCATAAACTGTATCACCATCTTTCCTTGGGGATCCATTAAATATTAAGTTTTTCAATTTAATTACTCCTTTCTTCTATGATATATTTATTTTAACTCAAGTTTTATATTTTACTTATAGAACAAATTAGCCTTTCTTAGATAATAGTTAAGTGTTACATAATAAAATAGCCTTACAATAATTGTAAAGCTATTTAAATAAGAAGTCTAGATATATGTTAAAAATATAATTATGTATATGTATAATTACTTATTTTTTTTATGAAGAAGACTCTATTACATTTATAAATATCAATATACCCTCTTTTTTTGAATGATTTAATGATTTTTTCTCCTGATACATCAATTTCATTAGATACCATTTCTTCAATTTCTCTAATTAAATCCTCTTTTTTTATGCTATGATTCTTATTACATAAATCACTACTATGAGCTGCTTCACCACACAACCATCTCATATCTATAAAGTTTTTAGTTCCTTTTGAATGTTCACAAGTATAGTAAATACCGTTATTTTCTTCGATATGTCTTCTTATGTAGTCATATGATTTCTCTATCTCGTTTTCCTCAGCCATATCCAAAGAAGTTCCCCAAATTACTTGATCCCTGTATGAAATGTCTACCACAATGAACTCCTTTCCTGTATTAACACAAAGTCTACCACTGTATATAGGACATATATAATACGAAAAGGTCAATGTTAAACAACTATCATACAAGCACTTAGTGTAAAATAAGAATTTATTAGAATGAATATCAGGCAAAATATACCCTCTATTTTTTAACACGATTGTTTGTGTTTAAATATATAATTCCAGCTACAATAACTACGCTCTCTAAGCCTATTCCTAGGCCTGTAATCAACTCTACGTGTTCAGAGAACATAATTGTGAACAAGCCCATCAAAAGCCAGATAATAGCAAGTATGTACACGAAATTACCCATGTAATAGCATAGCTTGTCTATATCATATTTTTCCTTCTCTTCCTTTGATGATGTGTTGTACCCTGATATGAGCCATGTAATCTTTTTAACTTTAATAAAAAACCCTATTGCAAATAATAATACTGCAACAGCTATAAAAATATATCCTATCATTTTGTGTTCTCCTTTTATATTTTATTTTTGTAAATCAAAATAAGCATTTATAACCTAGCATTATCTTATATAGTTTAAATTGCTAATCTCTAGCATATTTACTATCTGTAATATTTATATTTATTCTGTTTATTGTAGCTATTTATCATATATAAACAAAAAAGAGACTGTATAAAACAGTCTCTTTAAATATAATCAAATTTAGATTATTGAGCATCGACTGATGACATGTGTAGAATTAAATCAATAACTTTATTTGAATAACCCCACTCATTGTCATACCAAGATACAACTTTAACGAATTTATCTGATAATTGAATACCAGCATTAGCATCAAAGATAGATGTGCGTGCATCACCGATAAAGTCAGATGAAACAACCATATCTTCTGTGTAACCAAGTACTCCAGCCATTGCGCCTTCTGATGCAGTTTTCATAGCAGATTTAATATCTTCGTATGAAGCAGCTTTCTTAAGTTTAACTGTTAAGTCAACTACTGAAACGTCAAGTGTTGGAACACGCATAGCCATACCTGTTAATTTGCCGTTTAGTTCTGGTAGAACTACGCCAACTGCAATAGCAGCACCTGTTGATGCTGGGATTATGTTACCAGCTGCAGCACGACCATCTCTCCAAGCTTTCTTAGAAGGACCATCAACTGTCTTTTGAGTACCTGTTGTTGAGTGTACAGTTGTCATTAAACCTTCTTCAATTCCAAAAGTATCATTCAACACTTTAGCTATTGGAGCTAAACAGTTTGTTGTACATGAAGCGTTTGATACAACTTTCATGTCTTTTGTATATGTATCGTTGTTTACACCCATAACAAACATTGGTGTTTCTTTATCTTTTGCAGGTGCAGAGATAATAACTTTCTTTGCACCACCCTTAAAGTGAGCTGATGCTTTTTCTGTAGTTGTAAAGATACCTGTAGAATCTACAACATAATCTGCACCACACTCTCCCCATGGGATTTCTGCAGGGTCCATGCATGAATAGAATTTTACTTCTTCGCCGTTAACAACGATTGCATCGTCTTTAACTTCAATTTCACCTTCGAATCTGCCGTGAATTGTGTCATATCTTAGCATGTATGCCATATAATCTGGTGACATGAATGGATCATTAACACCTGTTACGATTATATCAGGATTCTGGATAGCTACTCTGAATACCAAACGTCCGATACGACCAAAACCATTAATACCGACTTTTGTTGCCATTAATTGTTCCTCCATTAAATAGTAATATTTAAACTAGTATATATAAAAATATTAGTTCACATAATTTGCTATTGTTATTATACATAAAAAAGACTTATCTTACAAGTGAAACTATATAATTATTAAACCTTCGTTAAAAAAAATACGAAGTTTCTCCGTATTATTATGTGTTTATTTGTGTTATATATGCTTTATTAATGGATTGTATCTAGTTAATAAGTCGTCTTCCCCATGAGAATCTTGCTGTATACCAACCGTTGTCTTTTGTTAAAGAATCGATAACTACTACCCTATTTCCAAAATTTTCATCCACATGTATAAAGTCGCCATTACCAATGTAGATTCCAACATGATCTGCTAAATTACCATCTGTAGATATAGTATCAAAGAAAACAAGGTCTCCTTGATTTAAACTTAATCTATCGTTAATCTTTGTACCAAAATTATCATACTCTTGCAAGTAATTAGTTTTTGGAAGACTGATGCCAGCCATTTCATAAATGTAACTAATAAAACCAACACAATCAAAAGCCTCAGGTCCATCTGCTCCATAAACATATGGTGACCCTAAATATTGCTTTGCAATTTCAATAATATCGTTTGTTCTAGGCTTTATATTAACCGAAACAATGTTTTCGTTATTTGTTGAAGTAAATGATCTTCTTGCTGATTGTTCACTTATTGCAGTTTCTGAATATAGAAATTCTTGTGTTTGAGTATCTGCAATTCCATTTGCAGTAATGCCACATGCTTTTTGAAAATACTTTACAGCTTCTTTAGTCTTTGGACCATAATCTCCATCAACTTCAAAAGAATAATAGCCTAGTTCAGCTAGTCTTTTCTGCAAAGGTACTACATTTTCACTTGCAGTACCAGGCAATAATGCAGGTGCAACATAATCATCAAATAGTAAATCCCAAGTAACTCTGTCAACTATGCCAGTAGGAGTTATATAGCATGCCTTTTGAAAGGCAGAAACTGCTATATTAGTTATCGAGCCAAAATAACCTGTTATATGCTTGTAATTATAAAAGCCTAAGTCGTTTAACCTTGATTGGATTAATGCAACATCAGCACATTCCATACCAGTTGAGTATTCAATTTGATTACTGCTTAAGGCCATATCAGTATCTTCATTAGATACTACTTCAACATTATCTCCATCAGATTCATCCTGTGATAGTAAAGCTGCCCAGGTTTCAGGTCCTGTTATTCCATCAGCTTTTAACCCACTTTCTCTTTGAAATTTTTTAACTGACTCCTCTGTTATTATACCGTAGTATCCAGTTATAATATCATAATCGAAATAATATTTATCTTTTAGCAATTGCTGTAAAAGTGCAACTGTTTCCGACTTGTCACCTCTTTTAATCATTTCTTCATCAGCATAAATTGTAGAATTTAATAGACATATCAAAATCATAGATATTATTAAAACTTTTGGTATAGTTCTTTTTCTCACTAGTTTCCTCCTGTGCTTAAAATATATCTTATTTCAAGTCAACATATGCCTTTGAAATATAGCCTGTGCTTCCTTTGTACTCTATCTTATAAAATCCATTTTCTTCACCCAATATAGTTACTTCAGATTTATATTTTATAGAACCAATTTGCTCATATGTTAGTCCTGCACCTTTTCTAACTCTTAGTGAACTAGCAGTTGTTATACCTTTTTTATCGAGCTGTACAAAATCTGTATCTTCTACTGATACATATTTACCACTAATCCAGCCTTCTTTACCTTCAAAGCTTATTTTGTACCAACCATCTTTTTCTCCTAATAGAGCATGTTTTGTGCCAGATTTCACTACTCCAATTCTAGTATAATTAGTGTTGTTTCCGGTTCTTACACTTAAGTACGAGCAATCAACAATTGTTCCAATTGTCTCACTTTGGCTACTTATTGCAACATAATCACCACTCACATAGCCAGACAACCCACCATATTCAATTTTTAGCCATCCACTTGTTAATGTTTCTAGTATTTTTAGTTTTGCTCCATTTGGAACATAGCCAACTATTGATGATGTTGTATTTGATTTACTTCTGATTCTAAGTCTTGAAGATGATTCTAGTTTCACGGTGCCTGTTGATACATTTTCTTCATTTTCATCATCAGCCATACTATCACCAGTTTCAACTTCTTGTACACCTTCATATATTACATAATCGTCTATAACATAACCAAGTTTTGTTTCATAGTTTACATATAGCCATCCATCGTCTCTATCTTCTAATATTGTAATAACTGTTCCATGAGGAATATAGCCAACTATTGATGCCTTTGTCGATGCATCGTTCCTTATCCTTAACAGTGTCTCACCGTCTGTATTTACTGTGCCTGTTAGCTCATCATCAGCTCCTGGTTCAGGAGTTGTTGTAGGAGCAGGTGTTGCTGTAGGTTCAACTGTTACCTCTGGTGTTGGAGAAGGTGTAGGTGATGGCGTTATATCTACAGTAGCCTCTGGTGTAGGTGACGGTGTCACCTCTTCAGTTGCTTCAGCTGTTGGGGTTATTTCTGGAGTTTCTGTTGGTGTAACAGTCTCACTAGACTCTACAGTTGCTGTTGGTTCGATTGTAGCTGAAGGCTCTACAGTTGTAGTAGGTGCTATGGATTCTGTAGGAGTAACTGTATTAGTAGGTTCTGGTGTCTCACTAGGAGTTGGAGAAGGACTAATTGTTTCTGTAGCAGTTGGTGTAGGTTCAATTACTGGTCCTTCAACTTGAACTAAATATTTAGACGAACACCATCCAAGGTGGTTTTGTGTATCAATTACCTTAAGCCAGTCTCCATTTTGCTCAATTTTCTTAACCCTTGCACCAGTATTCATCTCACAAATAATATTATTTGCTATTACTGGCTGTGAGCGCAAGTTTAGACTTGTTGCATCAATTTTATAAACTCCACCATGATATTTGACATCATTATATTGCAAAGCATCAGGATCTACATAAGTAATCTTTAAATAATCCTTTGACATATACCCTGATATTTTTAATGATGGGATATATACATTGCACCAATCATCAACGGATATAACATAAATTTCAATATCTTTATCGATAGATGTAATTACAGAATAATTAGTAGATGGCCCTTTTCTAACATTTACATCATCTGTTGTAGTATGGGCAGTTGTTAGTACTTCCTCTACTCCTTGTGGCAATTCTTTCTCAACAAGTTCAAATGGTGTTAATATACAACCATTGTAGTAAAAATCAAGTATTTCAGTATATACCCAACCTTCATTTGCCATTTGCTGAGCACCGCGTTGGGACATACCTATACCATGTCCATATCTACTTGCAGTAAGTACTAGTTGTTCACCACCTACTGTTTCACTAGCTGTTAATATCTTATGATATTTTAGGTACGATGATTCGGATGCAAACTTTTCTTTTAAAGTTGTAAAGTCTAATGTTACTGTGACTTTATGTCCATCTACAGTTTGCGAATCATCATTGGATGGCAATAAAGTCTTATTATATTCTATTGCCTCTTCTAAAACATAACCTGTTGTATCACCACTTACAATCTTCAACCAACCAGTATCTAAATATTCAATTATTGTTACCTCAGTTGTACCAGTAATAGCTGATTCAACACTTGAATCTAAAGAAGATTCCTGGTAAACGGATACATATTCCTCTGCTGCACCTATTACAGTACCTGGAATATTTAGCTCTTGTGGAGTTTCATCAGGCTGTTCATATGGAGCTAATTCCACATAAACTTTCATAACATAACCAGTTATATCACCATGTTTTATGGCTAGCCAATCGTCATCACGAATATCATATACATCTAATGTAGCACCGTTGTCAATATATCCAGCTATTGAGTAGCTAGTAGCAGGACCACTACGAATTCTCATTCGTGTTGATGATTGTAATTTTATAACTCCTGTAGTAACAAAAGAAAGATCTTCTTGCTCTCCTTGTGGAACTGTTCCATTCCCACTGTAGTCAATTATTGCAGAAACATCCACTTTGGTAAATTGATATGAGCCTTCAGGATAAGATCCATATGAGTTTGCAGGTGGTAACGTATGAGGTTTAAGTGATTCAATACCCTTTATTGTAATGTCACTTGAAGATGCACTTATACCCTCTTTTTTAAGTTCACTAACAGACAATGATCTAATCATTGAATCTAGTCTGCTATCAAGTTTTCTTGTAGTAGTGATTACTTTAGGAAAAAAGAATTCAAATTTAGGACTAGCTGGGTTTGCTTTATCATAAGGGTCGTCTTTTAATTCATGATAATAGTTTACACTACCCCATTTTGGCTTCCTAGTCATGGTTTGCCCACCATTGCTTGCGGAATAAACTCCATCTGCAAAACTATTACCCCATTTTAAGGCTTGTCCAGCTGTTGCATTTACAGCTTCTATTACTCTTGCATCCCTACTAGGATTATAACCTTTATAAACTTGATTTGATGTTGTATCTACAACATCGTATGTGTTTGCTGAATTTATATATCTCATCGCATATGTTCTAGCTGCTACAGCTTGAGCTTTAAGTGCTTCCATTGGCCATGATGGACTCATTTCATGCCCCACTACCCCTACTAAGTATGTTTCCATAAATAGTGTGCATATGGTATCGATATATGAGCTATTACGTGAAAATTTAATATCACCTGGATAATTAGTCCATCCAGTTTTGGTATTTTTAATAACCATCCAATTTTCATCAGTAGAACTTTGTGTTCTTATAAATGTAGCTGTTACGCCAATATATGATGTGCTAGTACCATCGCTAATTGCAATGCCACTTCCTGAATTCTTAATTGTATAGGATTTCCCTTTTTCCAAAGGATAATATGGGCTTTCTTTAATATAATAAGACCCATCAATTTTTATGCTTACACTTGAAACACTACCCATTGATGATAGTTTAACCTTTATATAACTATAATCAGCAGCATAAGCAGTCTCTAATGGTAAAACAAAACCAGCCACAAGAGCTACAATAATCATCAAACTAAATATCTTTTTCTTCACTCTACATATCCATCCATATCATATAATTCAATGTTAGTACCTATAACAAACTACATGTTAACATTATGTGATATAATAATATCATATAACACACAAACAATCAATATAATCGTAATAATTTCGTAAGATATGAGCCGTGGTAGTTTATGTTAAAAAACTTAGTAATTTTTTTATGTATCAGTTCAATTCATCCAGTGTTAATTTAAAGCTATTCATGTATGTATTCATAAAATATTCTACACTTTTTAATTCTATAGAGTCTATAGTATTTTTAAGTGTAGCTTCAGCGTTAACAAATTCATGGTTACCCGCTGTTTTCTCTTCTATACACTTAATGTATGCAGCAATTTTATCTGCTGCCTTAACAATTAAATGGTTTTTATCATTAGGTTGATTAATTATGTCCTTATAGTCATCCATAAATTCTTTTGGTAACATATTAATTATCTTTTCATTTGCCATCTTCTCAATTTTTTTATATTCTTTCATTATTTTTGGATTATAATATTTTATCGGTGTTGGCAAGTCACCTGTTATTATTTCACTAACTTCATGGTATGCTGCAAGTACCATTATGTAATTAGAATCATATTGCCCATCAAAAAGCTTATTTTCAATTAATGCTAGATTATGTGCGATCATAGCTACTTGCATGCTATGTTCTTGTATATTTTCATCATGTGTATTGCGCATCAGACCCCAGCGCTTTATAAATTTCATCCTAGATATATATGCAAAAAAATTGCTCATAAAAGACCCTCTATAGTGTTAAATTTTCTAATTAATTATAACATTATAAAAGAATATGTCAAAACATAAATAATGTATTACTTGATCCATACAAATGTAATTTTAGATGATATATTAAATTGGTTATGTGTTATTATGCTATTGTTTTCAACATTAATATTTATTAAGTAAGAATCTTTTAAATTATCTAATATTGTTTCTCCAATAGTATAGTTTGTGTTAGACTTAATGTTTGGACTTGAAACAATCAACGAATCAAAATCTTTGAACATATTAGCAACTATTAATGCATTATTAGACTCATCATATAAAATAATATTTTTGCTGGATGATTGGTTTTTTCCATATATTATCATAATGGTATTTTGCATGCTTTTTAATGATGGTGGTTTAGCTTTCAAATTATTACCTGCTGCTATTATTGTTCCACCATTAATTATAAGCTCATCATCAAAATCAATAGCATTATTATTACCACCATGAGCACCGCTTATAAATAACACTCCATCATCTATATAAATACTACCGTTTGCATCTAATCCATCTCCACTAGCATTAATATTTATTTCA
>Ga0209692_10003277_pt1 | contig 15951 bp, 15 predicted proteins | sample tdDd472_FD_187129 | JGI IMG/M metagenome (GOLD analysis project Ga0209692, IMG submission 187129) | Marine sediment microbial communities from the Atlantic coast under amendment with organic carbon and nitrate - tdDd47.2 (SPAdes)... | ecosystem: Environmental > Aquatic > Marine > Coastal >...
CATGACGAAACCTTTGACGCCGGCGGCCATGCAGCTTTCCATGTGCCGCGCGGTGGCCTCGAGATCGAGGCTGCCGTCCTTTTTGAATTCGGTCATCAGCGCCGGAAAGACGCCCGCCCAATCGTTTTGCATCGAGCTTCTCCGGTCTAGAGCGCGGCGCGCACGGCTTCGGAGCGGTCCCAGAGGTTGGGTACCACGTCGGCGGAATAGCCCGAGACGAAATCCTTCACCTCGCCGGTTTCCGGCACGAAAACATGCCTCGCCACGGCACCGATGTTGGCGCCGTAGACATGGATGGAGATCGACGCCTGATCCGTCATGTCGTTGGCGACCACATGGATATCGCCGATGGCGGGCGAGACGGCGGTGAGGCCGCCCGGTTGCAAGACCGCGCTGTCGCCGACCACCAATGGGCCGTCGCCGTCGCGGGTGTACATGGTTTCGCGTTCGGCGCCGCGCAGTTGTCCGACCAGGCCCCAGACCGTGTGGTCGTGCACCGGCGTCTTCTGGCCCGGCCCCCAGACGAAGCTCACCGCCGACCAGCGCTCGTCCGGATCGCAATAGAGCAGGTACTGCTGGAAGTGTTCGGGATGCGGTTGGGTAAAGACGTCGGGCAGCCAATCGTCCGCCGCGACCAGACGCTTCACCAGATCGCCGCCCTCGCCGATGATCCGCTCCTCGTCGTCGCCGGCGGCGTCGACCAGATGCGTCATTTCCTGCACGAAGCCGCGCAGCTTGGCGATATCGGTGGGGCTTGAATTCATCAGAGTTTCTCCGTGTTGAGGGCGGCGTCGGCATAGAGGACGTCGCGGATGGCCCGCGCGGCGCGGGCGTGAAAGGCGACGGCGGGTGGATCGAAATCCTTGGCCGGGACCGGTGTCGGTTCGAAGTGGCGGAAATCGTCGCGGCCGCGCACCAGCGCGGCGCTGTCCCACTCGCCGACGATCTGCGCGGTGTCGGGCGGCATGAAGTGCATGGAAAGGCCGATGCGGCGATCAGAGCCGTTGTTGGGGCCCGACGCGTGCGCCAATCGGTAGTTGTGGATCGACATCTGCCCGGCCGCCAGCGGCATGTGGACGGCGGCGTCCTCGTCGACGCCCTCGGATATCTCCTGGCCGCGGGTCAGCATGTTGTTCTCGTCGTAGCGGTCCTCGTGCGCCATGACGTCGCCGGCGTGGGTGCCGGGCAGGACGCGCATGCAGCCGTTCTCGACGCGCGCCGGCGATAGCGCCAACCAGGCGGTGACCACCTTCTCGCTGGAAAGCCCCCAATAGCGCGTGTCCTGGTGCCAGGAAACGAAGCTGCCGGAGCCGGCTTCCTTGATCCAGAACAGCGTGTTCCAGCACAGCAAGTCGTCGCCGATCAACTGCGATACGGGATCGAGAATGCGCGGGTCGCGGATCAGGTCGTCGACCCACTTGAACAGCAGGTGCGACTTGTTGCGCTGCGTCGGGTCCAGGTGTCCGCCCTGGGACGCCTCGAAGGTTTCCAACCGGCCGCGCATATCCGCGACTTCCGAGGCGTCCAGGACGTCGATGGGAAAGACGTACCCGTCGGTATGGAATTGCTCGGTCTGGACTTGCGACAGGACGGTCATTGAGCGTTCTCCCTTTCCCAATCCTCTTCCTGCTGAAGCGCGAATATCGACGTGTAGCCCCCGGACCAGTCCGGCGGCAGCATGCAGGGCCTTGGATCGTGATGTGCCCATCTGGCGCGGCTACCGCGGACGATGGTTTCCATGTATTTCGATTGCAGCGGGTTGTAGGTGTATGGCAACGCATCGGCGGCCGCGTAGATGTTCAACAGCAGCGGCCGCCCGACATCGGAGCGGTTCGGCCGGGACGCGTGCAGCATACGGCAGTTGTGAATGGTCAAGGAGCCCGCCGGCCCTTCCAGGGACACCGCCTTCGACGTATCCAGTGCTTCCGCGTCCTCGGCGTTGAGACAGCCGATCCACTCGTCCGCCGCATTGTATTGGTCGTAAAGCTCTCCTTTGTGGCTGCCGGGCAGCACCATCACCGGCCCCTGGTCCGGTCCGCAGTCGTAGGCATAGGTGCCGACGGTCAACGGGCTGTAATTGGTATGCGGCCAGAACTGGATGTCCTGATGCCATTTGACCTCCTCGCCGCCACGCGCCCATTTGAAATTTAGCTTCGAGTGATGGAATTTGACATCGGGCCCGACCAGATCGGCGACGATATCGGCGACCACTGAGCGCGACGCGTATTCCCAAAAGGTGGGGTGGTGGTCGTTCGGGCTCGAAAGGCGCCGTAGCCGGGGGGCTTCTGCCGTGTGGCCGTCTTCCAGGTCCCACTTGGCATCGGACCGGGTGATGGAGCGGCTTTCTTCGATCATCTCCTCGGTGGCCTGGCGCAACCGCGCCACCCATGCGTCGTCGAGGACGTTTTCGAGCAACAAATATCCGTCGCCGAAATAGGCTTCGCGCTGAGCTTGCGACAGCACTTTCGGCGGAATTTCCAGCACCTGTTCTGGCGTCATGTCGGCCTCCCGCCGCCGCTTTCGATCACGACGGCTTTGTCATTGGTCTTTCATGCTAAGGAGGTCCCCAATTGTTGTAAATACGAGCGCCGAAAAGGGCTCACGTATCGGATTTGGGAAATACCTCGTCCAGGTTGCCGTCGACCCGGGCGGCATCCGGCGAATCGGTTTCGGGACCAGGCTCGGATTCGGACTTGGAATCCGGCCCGGGGGCGGCCTCGTCTTCCGCATCGTCTTCGTCGCCACCGCCCAATTGTCCGGCGGGGATGCGGCAGGTGACGGTGGTGCCGCGCCCGGACTGGGACTTCACCTCGACCGCGCCGCCGTGCAGCCCGACGAAGCTCTTGACGATGGTGAGCCCGAGCCCGACGCCGGTGTCGGTGGCCTCCGCCGTCTCGGCGCGCGCCGCGTCGCCCTTCTCGAACGGCTGGAACACGCGCTCGCGGTCGTCCATGGGAATGCCGACGCCGGTGTCCGCCACGGAGACGACGACGTCGCCGCTGTCGCGCCGGGCTTCCAACCGCACGGAACCGCGTGGCGGGGTGTAGGTGACGGCGTTGGACAGCAGGTTGAACACCACCTGTTTCAGGCGCCGCTCGTCGGCGGCCATCCAGCCGATGTCGGTGGGACAGTCGAAGCTGACCTTGAGTTCCTTGCGCCCGGCGCGCTCGCGAATCAGGTTGAGCGCGGCGACCAGCATGCCGTGAACGTCGAAGGTCTCGCGCTGCAGTTCCAGTTGGCCGGCCTCGATGGAGGCGAGGTCCAGGATATCGCCGATGATCCCGACCAGGCTCTTGGAGGTATCGAGGATGCCGGTGGCGTAATCCTGCTGGCGCGGGTTCAACTCACCGAAGTAGTTCTGGCTCAGCATGTCGGCGAAACCGATGATGGTGGTCATCGGCGTCCGCACCTCGTGCGAGACGTTGGCGATGAACTCCGACTTCATGCGGTCGGCCTCGCGATAGGCGATCGCCTGCTGGCGCAGCGCCTGCTCGACCCGCGCGCCGTCGGTAACGTCGAGATACGAAAGCAGCACGGCGCCGTCCGGCAGCGGCACGGTGGCGTAATCGACAACGGTGCCGTTGCTCAGGTTCTGCTTTCCCTGGGTGGCGGCGCGCGACAACAGCCGCGTCACGGTCAGTTCCTTGTGGCGCGACCAATCCTCGTCGCTCCAGCTTTCATCGGGCATCGGCGGCGGCACCAACGCGCGACACCGCTCGACGATGTCGGAGATATGCGGCGCGGTGGCGAGTTGCTCCTCGTCCAGCTTCCAGAGCCGCGCGTAGACCGGATTGAACAGTTTCAGCCGCCCGTCCGAGCCGAACACGGCGACGCCTTCGTGCAGGTTGTCGAGTGTCTCGCGCTGCACGGCGTTGAGTTCGTTGACCGAGCGTTCGAGCTGCAATTGGTCGCTCAGGTCCTCGAAGGCGACGACCAGGCCGCCATCGCCATGCGGCGCCATGGTGCGGCGCACGGCGCGGCCGTCGGGAAGGTGCATGGTTTCGGTCTCGGCCGATTGCAAGGCGCTGAACAAGGCCAGTTGTTCGGCCTTGAAGGCCCGGAAATCGGTGACTTCCGGAAGCTGTCGGGTTTCGCGCAGCTTCTCCAGCACCTCGCCGAAATCGGGAGCGTCACGGAGCCAGGCCGCATCCAGCGACCACAAGCGCTGGAAGGCGTTAGAGAAGAACTCGAGCCGCTTGTCGGCGGTGAAAATGGCGACCGCGGAGCCGAGCGTCTCGAAAATCGCGTCGCGGTCCTGGGTCTGGCGCTTCAAGGCGCTTTCCGTCTCCTCGCGCTCGGTGCGGTCGATGGCGAAGCCGACGGTGCCGCCGGTGGCCTGGCCATCGGCGGCGATTTGGCCGAGCGGCACCTCGGTGATATCCATCAGGTTGGCCCGGCCGTCCTTGTCGATCAGGTGCCGCGCACTGACCGCGCGGCCGGCCGTGCGCGCTTCCGCCGCCATCTCCGGCGCGTCCTTGGCGACGCCCTCGCCGGCATGGTTGACGTAGGCGAGCTTGAGATTGGAATCGCGCAGCCAGATGGGCAGCGGCATGGCGTCCAGCAGCGCCGTCAGGTGCCGGTCGTCGAGGCCCGAGACATTGCCTGCCGGGCGTGCCTGGGAAGCCGCCGCCGGCACGCTGTTCGGTTCGCCCCGGACGGCGCTGACGTCGCGCATCCAGACGATGTCGGCGACCGGCTGGCCGTCCTCGCCACGGCGCGGGCGCCGACCGCCTGCAAAAGCCTGTCGCCCAGCGCCAGCAGGGTGTCGAAAGGCGTGCCGTTGCCTCGGAGCGCCGAGACGTGGCGCTCCAATCGCGCCAGGGTCTCCTCGTCGAACTTGGCGCGGATGTCGTCGTAGCGGGCCTGGGTGCCGGCCTCGAGCCCGAGCAGCACCGCCAGGCGCCGCGAGCAGGTGATGCCGCCCAACAGATGGTCCCACAGGAAGATGCCGTCCGGTGCCGTGGCCAGGATTTCCCGTGCCCGGGTGGCGACGCCCTCCAGGCGGTCGCGCTCTGCACGGATGTCGCGCACCCGGCCGCGTTGCACCAGGAACAGGATGAAGAAAAGCAGCGCAACCGCACCGGCCCCGAGCACCGCCAGCCGGGTCGGGTCCGCAGTTTTCAGGAGCGCGGCAATATCCATCCGGCCATTTCACCACCCGTGAACCCGGCGGGCAAGCGCCGAAGCCGGATAAGTCCCCGGTAAGAAAGGAAGAACTCCGCGATTCGGCGTCGAAGTTAGTAGCGGTAGGCGTCCGGCTTGAACGGGCCTTGGGTGTCGACACCGATGTAGTCGGCCTGCGCCTGGTTCAGTTTGCTGAGTGTCGCGCCCAGCTTGTCCAGGTGCAGTTGCGCCACCTTTTCGTCCAGGTTCTTGGGCAGCACGTAGACCTGTTTCTCGTACTTGCCCGGGTTCTGCCAGATATCCATCTGCGCCAGCACCTGGTTGGTGAAGCTGGCCGACATGACGAAGCTCGGGTGACCGGTGGCGCAGCCCAGGTTCACCAGGCGCCCTTCGGCGAGCAAGATGATGCGCTTGCCGTCCGGAAACTCGATCTCGTCCACCTGCGGCTTGATGTTGTTCCACTTGAAGTTCTTCAACTTGGCGACCTCGATCTCGTTGTCGAAATGGCCGATGTTGCAGACGATGGCCCGGTCTTTCATGGCGCGCATGTGCTCGACGGTGATGACGTCGATGTTGCCGGTGGTGGTGACGAAGATGTCGCCCTGCGGCGCGCCGTCTTCCATGGTCACCACCTCGAAGCCTTCCATGCAAGCCTGCAGGGCGCAGATCGGGTCGATTTCGGTGACCAGCACGCGGCAACCGGCGCTGCGCAAGGATTCGGCCGAACCCTTGCCGACATCGCCGTAACCGGCGACCACGGCGACCTTACCGGCGAGCATCACGTCGGTGGCGCGGCGAATGCCGTCGACCAGCGATTCGCGGCAGCCGTACTTGTTGTCGAATTTCGACTTGGTCACCGAATCGTTGACGTTGATGGCCGGGAACAGCAGCGAGCCCTCCTTGGCCATTTCAAGCAGGCGGTGGACGCCGGTGGTGGTTTCCTCGGTGACGCCCTTGATGTTCTTGCCGAGCTCCGAATACCAGCCGGGCTGTTCGGCGACGCGCTTTTTGATGGCGGCGAACAGCACTTCCTCTTCCTCGCTGGTCGGATTGTCGAGAACCGAGAGGTCCTGTTCCGCCCTCATGCCGAGATGCACCAGCAGCGTCGCGTCGCCGCCGTCGTCGAGGATCATGTTCGGCGTGCCGCCGTCCGACCATTCGAAGATCTTGTGCGCGTAGTCCCAGTATTCCTCCAGCGTCTCACCCTTGATGGCGAACACCGGCACGCCCATGGCCGCGACCGCGGCGGCGGCGTGATCCTGGGTGGAAAAGATATTGCACGACGCCCAGCGGATGTCGGCGCCCAAGGCTTTCAGGCTCTTGATCAGCACCGCCGTCTGGATCGTCATGTGGAGCGATCCGGCGATGCGCGCGCCTTTCAGCGGCTGGCTCGCCTCGTATTCCTCACGGATGGCGACGAGGCCCGGCATTTCGGTTTCGGCCAGGTCGATCTCCTTGGTGCCCCATTCGGCGAGATCCATGTCGGCAACGATATAGTCATCAAAGGGCATGCTCGTGCTCCTGAAAAAACGCGTGAATTCTTGGATTGGCGAGGGGTTTAGCCCAGCCGCGCCAGCAGGGCAAGCATCGAGCGCGTCAGCGTCGCACCAGTGCCAGGCCGGCACCCGTGAGCATCAGGAGCGATCCGGTGATGCGATTGCGCAAGCGACCCTTTTCCGGCCCAGACAACCAATGCCGGAGCTTCCCCGCCAATAGCGCATAACCGGAATCGAGCGTCAGCGCGATGCCGACGAAAGTGATGCTCATCAGCCACAGTTGCGGGCCCAGCGGCTGGGTGGTGTCGATGAACTGCGGGAAGAAAGCGGCATAGAACAGGATGGTCTTCGGGTTGGTCACGGCGACGATGAACCCATGCAATAGGACCGACGTTACCGGCCCCTTGTCGGCCTCGGCATCCTTCAGGTCGACCGGCTTGGACCGCCATTGCCGGATGCCAAGATAGATCAGGTAGGCGGCGCCGATCCAGCGGATCCAGGTGACCCAACCACTCAACTCCGAGAGCACCCAGGCCATGCCGAGCGCACCGGCGGCGAGCAGCACGGCCGAACCCGTGGACGCGCCGAGCACCGTCAGGATGCCGCGCGCGGCCCCATGCGCCAAGCTGTTGGCCACCGTCAGCGTGACGATGGGGCCCGGCATCAGCACCAGGGCCGCGGTCGCCAGCGCATAGGCGATATAAAGATCGAGTGCCATCATGCCCGAAGCCTATGCCTTCGCGGGCCCGCTTGAAAGCTTTTCCACGCGGCTTGCCGCTTGGCATCGGCGCCCGGTTTGGCCAAGCTGGCGGCATGACCGGGAAAGGCGAAAATCACGGTTGGCGGGGTTCCGGCCGCTTCCGCGTGGCGCGGCTGGACGGCCGGTTGGTGCTGAGCTTCGGCGCCATCTCCACCAAACGCACGCGCCTGAACGCCGAGATCGGCGCCTTCTTCCGCAAGGACTACCGTGCGCTTCGGCCGGCCTACGGCGGATTTCGCGTCACTATATATGTGGAGTGCGAGAATCCGCACCGGCGCATCGACGCGGACAACGTCGCCAAGGCCTGCCTGGATGCGCTCACCGGCATCGTCTGGCACGACGACAGCCAGGTGCAGCACCTGGCCGTGGACAAGGTGGCGGCCGAACGGGACCGGGTCACGGTGGTCGTCGAACCGGCCGGCAAGACCGATGCGGCGGCGGAACTGCGGACTTTGACGAACGCCCTCGAAGGGTTACCATGAACGCCATGCTGACCCCACCCCGCACCCTCGCCCTGTACCTTGGCCTGATCGCCGCGCTTGCCGTCGCCGGCTGCGCCACGGGGCCGAAAAAGACCTGGTACAAGCCGGGCATGACCGCCGACGATTGGGCCATCGACAGCGCCGATTGCCGCAGCCGGGCCCGGCGCCTGGTCGAGGACGAGGTGAGCATGCAGGCGCCGATGTCGCATGGCGGCATCAACCAAGGTGCCGGCTATGATGCGCTGATGCAGGGCCACAGCGCACGCAGGAGCGTCGAAAGCCTCTACCGGACTTGCCTCAAGCGTCTGGGTTACAAACTCGTCGATCCGCCGGCGGCGACGCCCGGCACCAAGACCTGAACCCAACCCCAGAACAACCCGAGACCCCACCGGAGCGCCGAACACCATGACCCTGCCTTCCGTCTTCGATCCCTTGCGCCTGCCGGTGGTGGCGGCGCCGATGTTCATCGTTTCCAATCCGGACCTGGTACTGGCCGAATGCAAGGCCGGAATCGTCGGCTCGGTGCCGGCGCTCAATGCCCGGCCGATCGAAATGCTCGACGATTGGCTCGGCCGCATCAACGAGGAACTGGACCGCTACAACCAGGCGAACCCGGATGCGCCGGCGGCGCCCTACGCGGTCAACCAGATCGTGCACCGCTCGAACGAACGGCTGATGCAGGACGTGGAGCTTTGCGTGAAGCACAAGGTGCCGATCGTCATCACCTCGCTCGGTGCCCGTCCGGAGGTCAACGACGCCATCCACTCCTACGGCGGCATCACCTTGCACGACGTCATCAACAACACCTTCGCCAAGAAAGCGGTCGAGAAGGGCGCCGACGGCCTGATCGCCGTGGCGGCGGGCGCGGGCGGCCATGCCGGCATGCACTCGCCCTTCGCCCTGGTGCAGGAGATTCGCGCCTGGTTCGCCGGCCCGCTATTGCTGTCGGGTGCCATCGCCACCGGTCGCGCGATCCTGGCGGCGCAGGCCATGGGCGCCGATCTCGCCTATATCGGCTCGCCGTTCATCGCCACCGAGGAGGCCAACGCCGCCGACGCCTACAAGCGGATGATTACCGAATGCGGCGCCGAAGACATCGTCTACACGGATTTCTTTTCCGGCGTGAAGGGCAACTACCTGCGACCCACCATCGAGGCCCAGGGCCTGGACCCCGACGACCTGCCGGACGAAGGCCGCACGGTGATGAAGTTCGGCGAGGGGGAATCGGCCAAGACCAAAGCCTGGCGCGACATCTGGGGCAGCGGCCAAGGCATCGGCGCGATCACCGAAGTGGTGCCCGCGGCCGAAAGGGTCGCGGAACTGGCGCGCCAGTACGAAGACGCACTGGCGGCCATGCGTCCGCTGAGCATGAAATAGGGCGTTCGCTGTCGCCGCCTAGGCGGCGAGACGGCGGTCTTCGATGTCGGCGATCCGCGGCTCGGCGGCGGCCGGCAACGGCGCGGTCGGGCGCTTGTAGGTGCCGTTGATCACATTTTCAATGTCACCGCGGGAGAGACCGATATCGTCGAGCTGGCGGTCATCCATGGCCATTAGCCGCGCGCGGTCGGCGCGCATCTGCGCGGCGCGCTTCAGCGTCGCAAACAGGTTCTTGACCCAAGCGCCGAAACTCGTTTCGGGGCGGGTCGGCTGCGCCGGCTCGCAGGGATGCAGGTGGGAAACGACGTCCAACTCGGCCCGTTCGGCCGTGTTCATCTTGTTCATGGCATTCTTCCATCTTCGGAGGTTGCGACGAGCGCCGGTGCCTCGTCGTCTGGGGCTGATATACGGACCTTTCCGCCCCGCTTCTAGTGCAATTGTTGCACTGCAGCATTCCCGTTTTTGCATGGCTTCCGGACACCTTGCAGAGGTGCCCGCGAGCCCCTAGGTTGAAGCCATGGATGAGATCGCCGTCGACAGCCGAGCCGAGTCCGCAGCCGACCGCCTGGCGCGGTTGCGCGCCGAGTTGGCGGCGCGCAAGCTGGACGCGTTTCTGGTGCCGCGCAGCGACGAGCATCAGGGCGAATACGTGCCGGCGCGGGCCGACCGCCTGGCCTGGCTGACCGGTTTCACCGGCTCCGCTGGCATGGCCGCGGTTGCGGCGGAACGTGCCGCGGTCTTCGTCGACGGGCGCTATACCCTGCAGGCGGAAGCCGAGGTCGACGGCGCGCTCTATGCGCACCGCCACATCGCCGAACAACCGCTCACCGATTGGATCGCCGAGACCCTGTCGGCGGGCCAGCGCCTGGGCTACGACCCGTGGCTGGTGACGCCGGCGCAACTGGCGCGCTACCGTACCGCCTGCAACAAGGCCGGGGTTGAATTGGCGGCCACCGACGGCAATCCCGTCGACGCCGTCTGGCCCGACCAGCCGGAACCGCCGTTAGCACCGGTGAGCATTCTGGACGAAACCTTCGCTGGCGAAAGCTCGGCCGACAAACGCCGGCGCATCGGCCGCGAATTGGCTGCCGCCGGCGACGACGCCGTGGTGCTGACAGCACCCGATTCCATCGCCTGGTTGTTCAATGTGCGCGGCGGCGATGTGCCGTTCACGCCCTTCGCGCTGTCCTTCGCCATCCTGCATGCCGACGGCCGGGCCGCATGGTTCATCGATTCACGCAAGCTCTCGAACGAAATCGCCGGCGCCCTCGACGCCGAGATCGATGTGCGGGACCCCGATGACCTGGGTCCGGCGCTCGACCGCCTGGGCGAAACCAAGCTGACCGTGCGCGCCGACCCGGCGACGGCCGCGGCCTGGATTCATGATCGCCTGCGTGCCGCCGGCGCCACCATTTCAACACGTGACGACCCCTGCGAGTTGGCCAAGGCCTGCAAGAACGGGCGCCAGATGCAGGGCATGCGCGACGCGCACCTGCGCGACGGCGTCGCGGTGACGCGGTTCCTCGCCTGGCTGGCCGAGGAAGCACCGAAAGGCGGCGTCAGCGAAACCGCCGCCGCCGACCGGCTCGAGGCCTATCGCCGCGAGCACGAACTGTTCCGCGATTTGAGCTTCCCGACCATCTCCGGCGCCGGACCAAACGGCGCCATCGTGCACTACCGGGTGACGCCGGAAACCGACCGGGCGCTGGAACCCGGCTCGCTTTACCTGGTCGATTCCGGCGCCCAGTACCCGGACGGCACCACCGACATCACCCGCACCATCGCCGTCGGCTCGCCCACGGACGACATGCGCCGCCATTTCACCCTGGTGCTGAAGGGCCATATCGGATTGGCCCGATCGGTGTTCCCGGCCGGCACCTCGGGCAGCCAGCTCGACGTCCTTGCCCGCCAGTCGCTATGGCGCGAGGGCCTCGACTACGACCACGGCACCGGCCACGGGGTCGGCAGTTATCTCAGCGTGCACGAGGGCCCGCAGCGGATTTCCAAGATGCCCAACAAGGTTGCGCTCAGGCCCGGCATGGTGATCTCCAACGAGCCCGGCTACTACAGGAACGGCGCCTACGGCATCCGCATCGAGAACCTGGTGGCGGTGGTGCCCGCCGAAGGAGCGGCGGGCGACGCCGGTTATCTCGGCTTCGAGACCCTGACGCTGGCACCCATCGACCGCGCGCTGATCGATACCACCCTCCTGAACGAAAACGAGATCGCCTGGCTCGACTCCTATCACGCGCGGGTATTCGAAGCCTTGTCGGCACGGCTGCCGGCGCCGGTGGCGTGGTGGCTGGAAACGGCGACGGGACCGCTCGGTTGATCCGGCACCTCATACAGATAGACCGGGCTTTGATAGACGTCGTCGGCGATGACTGTATCCGCCGCCCGCCAGCCCGGCAGTTGAAAGGTGTGGCTCAGTACCAGGGTGCCGGGGCGCATCTCGGCCGCCAGTTTCGGCGCCAGCTTGCGCATCTGCGGCCCGGCCAGGTAGCAGACCACCAGCGCCGCGCCGGAAAGATCGTGCTTCATGAAATCCGCATAGCGGAAGCGGAGATTCCGGGGGCCGCACGCACAACGCAAGCGCGATGCCAGCCACGGCAGCGGCGAGACCTCAAGGCCCTCGACGGCATGTTTCGGATAGGCCCTGGCCAGCGAGATGGCGAGCCCGCCCCAGCCCGACCCGAGTTCATAGACCGCGCCGTCCGGCAGCCGACGCGGCAGCAAGCGGAAAATCGCCCGCATGACCCTGGGGCCGGTCGGTGTCGGCGGGCTGGTGTTCGCCAGGGTAAAAACGAAAATCAGGGCGATGACGCCAAGCCCCACGAACAGCGCGATGATTTCGGCCGTCATGTGCCGGTCAGCTTTTTCTGGCAACGGTTGTCATATGGAAGAATGTAGATAAAATCCCGGCCAGAATCGACTGGCACGGACCGGACGGACCCCCATGGCATTGTTTGGCATCGGCAGTAAGAAGAAGAAACGCAAGCCCCTGGGCCCACCCCAGGATCCCAAGTGGATCCACGGCGAGGGCGGCAGGTTCCCGCGTTTTCTCGACCTCGACCCCGAAGCGGCGGGGCTGGAGGGTAAATCGGGCGTGTTCGTCATCTGGCATACGGGCGTGCAACCGGGCTGGGTTTACATCGGTCACAGCGCCAACCTGGCCAAGACGTTTTTCGCGCTCGGCGATAACAAGGAGATCCTGGAATACCGGGACCGCGGCGCGCTTTACGTGTCGTGGAGCTACATTCGCGACGAACTGCAGCCCGGCGTCGCCACCTATCTGGCCCTGGCGCTGAAACCGAAAGTCGACAACCCGCAGATCAAATCCGAGGACCAGGTCGACCTGGTCCCGGTCTTCCCGCCGGGCATGGTGCCGAAGGACCATAAGAACGGCGCCTGAGCCACCTCGAACGACCTCGGGGCGCGTCAGGCGGCGTCCTGTCCGGCGCCGTCGACGATCTCCGCGATTTCGCCCATGATGGCGTTCAGGTCGAAGTCCTTCGGCGTGTAGACCCTGGCGACGCCGGCGGCCCGGAGCGTCACGGCGTCGTCTTCGGGGATGATGCCGCCGGCGACCACCGGCACGTCGCCCAAGCCCGCCGCCCGGAGGCGCTCCATGATTTCCGAGACCAGCGGCACGTGCGAGCCCGACAGGATCGAAAGGCCGATCACGTGCACGCCTTCCTGCTGGGCGGCGGCGACGATCTCCTCGGGCGTCAGGCGGATGCCTTCGTAGACGACCTCCATGCCGGCATCCCGCGCGCGCACGGCAATCTGCTCGGCGCCGTTGGAGTGCCCGTCGAGACCCGGCTTGCCGACCAGCATCTTGATCGGCCGGCCGAGCTTGGCCGAGACCGCATCGACGCGTTGGCGCAATTGGTCGAGCGCCGCCACCGATTGCGCGCTGGCGCCGCCGACGCCGGTGGGCGCGCGGTATTCGCCGAAGACCGAGCGCAGCACGGTACCCCACTCGCCGGTGGTGACGCCCGCGTGCGCGCAGGCGATGGAGGCTTCCATGATGTTGCCGCCCTCGCGCGCCGTGCGCTCCAGGGCGTCGAGGGCTGCCCTGGCGGCGGCGCCGTCGCGCCCGTCGCGCCACGATTGCAGCGCCGCGATCTGGCGTTCCTCGACCGCCGGATCGACGGCCAGGAAGGCATCCGAACCGGCACCGCCGGCGGCCAGCGGCGACGGCTCGCCCTCGGTGAACTTGTTGACGCCGACGACGATCTGTTCGCCGGCCTCGATGGCGGCCAGGCGCTTGGCGTTGCTCTCCACCAGCCGGCGCTTCATGTAGCTCGTATCGACGGCGGCCACCGCGCCGCCCATGGCGTCGATGGCGGCCAGCTCGGCGCGCGCCGCTTGCTTCAATTCCTCGACCTTGGCCTCGACCACATGCGAGCCGTCGAAGATGTCGGCGTATTGCAGCAGGTCGGTCTCATAGGCGACGATCTGCTGCAGGCGCAGCGACCACTGCTGGTCCCAGGGGCGCGGCAGGCCGAGCGCCTCGTTCCAGGCCGGCAACTGCACGGCGCGGGCGCGCGCGTCCTTCGACAGCGTCACCGCCAGCATTTCCAACAGGATGCGGTAGACGTTGTTCTCCGGCTGTTGTTCGGTGAGGCCCAGCGAGTTGACCTGCACGCCGTAGCGGAAACGGCGCATCTTTTCGTCCTCGACCCCGTAGCGCTCGGCCGTGATCTCATCCCAGAGATCGGTGAAGGCGCGCATCTTGCACATCTCGGTGATGAACTTGATGCCGGCGTTGACGAAGAAGCTGATGCGCCCGACGACGCGCGGAAAATCGGCCGCCGGCACCTGCCCCGATGCCTTGACCTCATCAAGGACGGCGACGGCGGTGGCGAGCGCGAAGGCCAGCTCCTGTTCCGGCGTCGCGCCGGCTTCCTGCAGGTGATAGGAGCAGACGTTGGTCGGATTCCATTTCGGCAGTTCGGTGTAGGTGAAGCTAATGACGTCGGCGGTCAGCTTCAGGCTCGGCGCCGGCGGGAAGATATAGGTGCCGCGCGAGAGGTATTCCTTGATAACGTCGTTCTGGGTGGTGCCGGCAAGCGACTTGCGGTCCGCGCCCTGGCGCTCGGCGGCGGCGATGTAGAGCGCCAACAACCAGGCTGCCGGCGCGTTGATGGTCATCGAGGTGTTCATCTCGGCCAGCGGAATGCCGTCGAACAACTGTTGCATGTCCCCCAGGTGGCCGATCGGCACGCCGACCTTGCCGACCTCGCCCCGGGCCAGCGGGTGGTCGGAATCGTAGCCGGTCTGGGTCGGCAGATCGAAGGCAACACTGAGGCCGGTTTGGCCGCGCGCAAGATTCTTTCGGTAAAGCGCGTTCGATTCGGCCGCCGACGAATGGCCGGAATAGGTGCGGAAAAGCCAGGGCCGGTCCGACATATTCGGATTTTGAGATGTTGCGTTTGCTAATTTTTCCGTCATCTGCCGCTTCCTGTTCGACGAGTCTGAATTGATAACTTATTGAAATTAAATCATTTTAAGAGAAATATTATTTCGTTTTTAACTAAAACTACGAAACTTATAAATTGTGCGTTGCGGAAACCTACACGACCGTCTAAGACGAAGCCAGCCAATTTTCGGGGCCGACAACGGCCCGCCAGCAGAAGGAGCCCACCATGACCGAAGCCGCTGAAGTCGTCGAGTTGATGCCCGGCCTGGAGAAGAAGGACCTCTACGAACTGGGTGAAATCCCGCCCTTGGGGCACGTTCCGGCGAACATGTACGCTTGGGCCATCCGCCGCGAGCGGCACGGCGATCCGGACACCGCCATGCAGGTGGAAGTGGTGGAAACGCCGACGCTCGACAGCCACGACGTGCTGGTCATGGTGATGGCCGCCGGTGTCAACTACAACGGCGTCTGGGCGGCGTTGGGCACGCCGATTTCGCCCTTCGACTACCACAAGGCCGAGTATCACATCGCCGGTTCCGATGCCGCCGGCATCGTCTGGGCCGTCGGTGACAAGGTGACGCGCTTCCGTGTCGGCGACGAGGTCGTCGTGCACTGCAACCAGGACGACGGCGACGACGAGGAGTGCAACGGCGGCGATCCCATGTACTCCACTTCGCAGCGGATCTGGGGCTATGAGACGCCGGACGGATCGTTCGCGCAGTTCGCCCGCGTGCAGACGCAGCAGTGCATGCCGCGTCCCAAGCACCTGACCTGGGAAGAGAGCGCGTGCTACACCCTGACGCTTGCGACCGCCTACCGCATGCTGTTCGGCCACCGCCCGCACATCCTGCGGCCGGGCCACAACGTGCTGGTGTGGGGCGCTTCGGGCGGCCTGGGCTCGATGGCCATTCAGCTCTGTGCCGTTTCCGGCGCCAACGCCATCGGCGTGATTTCGGAAGAGGACAAGCGCGATTTCGTCATGGGCCTCGGCGCCAAGGGCGTCATCAACCGCAAGGACTTCAACTGCTGGGGTCAGCTGCCGCCGGTCAACGGCGAGGGTTTCGGCGACTACATGAAAGAGACCCGCAAGTTCGGCAAGGCGATTTGGGAGATCACCGGCAAGGGCAACGACGTGGATTTCGTCTTCGAACACCCCGGCGAGGCCACCTTCCCGGTGAGTTGCAACGTGGTCAAGCGCGGCGGCATGGTCGTCTTCTGTGCCGGCACGACGGGCTACAACCTGACCATGGACGCGCGCTTCGTGTGGATGCGCCAAAAGCGCATCCA
>Ga0209692_10003278_pt1 | contig 15946 bp, 16 predicted proteins | sample tdDd472_FD_187129 | JGI IMG/M metagenome (GOLD analysis project Ga0209692, IMG submission 187129) | Marine sediment microbial communities from the Atlantic coast under amendment with organic carbon and nitrate - tdDd47.2 (SPAdes)... | ecosystem: Environmental > Aquatic > Marine > Coastal >...
AAACTGCTGAAACAGGCGGAGAAATGGCTGCTGCAGAATCCGGAAGACCCGGTTCTGCTGCTGACGGCCGCACGGCTCTGTATCGCTTGCCAGCTCTGGGGTAAAGCGCGCAGCTATATTGAATCGAGCATCGCTATTCACCCCACACCCGAGGCCTACAACGAGTTAGGTCAGCTGATGTTGCGACTGGATGAAGACGAGCGCGCCTCGCAGGCATTCCAGCAAGGTCTGGAACTGGCTTACGAACCGCATATCGGGCAAACAGGACGTCCGCGTCTGGAAGCCGACCCGGCCACCAACTCACGCAACCTGACTTCAGACCCCGTAAATGAAAATGCCGACGATTTTGTCGTCGGCAAGAGTGTGAACTAAAGACTTGGTTTCTTAAGTTCTACAAACGACTGCGGCGACTGTTCAGGAACTCAACAATCTCATCCCACTGCGCCAGATCGGTCCACGCCAGATACTCGGGCAATTCAAAAATACCCAGACCGCGGCTGTAGGCGCGCACATAATTTTGTGCGTCACGAAGTGCGCCGACGTAGGGTGAACGCAGATCAGCCAGATAATCGTCCAGCTCGTCAAAGATCAACGTGTTTTCTTTAACGCGGTTCGCAACGACAGCGACTTTGGCTTTTTTCTGCGCCAGTGGCAGCAGTTCTTCAAGAAAGCGGTCGGTAGCCTGCATATCAATAGCTGACGGCAGTACCGGCACCAGGATGGTTTCGGCGTGTTTCACCAGATTCTGCAATTCCTTGCCGTGAGAGCGCGCCGGAGCATCAATCACGCAGATATCTGTGTTGCCGGGGATGCCGCGCAGCCCGTTTTTGTAGGCCGGCAGGCCGTGAACCGGGGCAACCCGCTCCGGACGGCGCCCGACCCAGTCGAGGCTTGATTGCTGGGGATCATAGTCCGCCAGTGCTACCTTTTTGCCCTTAACGGTGGCGTAGTAGCTTGCGATGTTGGTGGCCAGGGTACTTTTGCCGCAACCGCCTTTGGCATTCAGAACCATAATATGGCGCATGTCGTTCTCCGCTAAATTGTTTTTATTCGCAGCCGTGCAAGTTATCCTCGCACTTAACAAAATGCAAACGCATTAACTTGTTACGCGAACTTTTCGGACAAACTACTATCTGACCTTGTTCTAAAGTTTCAGCGAGCAGTAAGTTCAGGGCTATAAACACAGAAACACATGCGCTACTCATTCACAAAAATGCACGGTCTCGGAAACGACTTTGTCGTGATCCGCGGCGACACTGCGCCTGATTTCGGTGCGGAGACCATCCGCGCACTTGCCGACCGCCGCACCGGCATCGGCTTCGACCAACTGCTGTGGCTCGAGCCACCGAAAAACCCGCATAACGACATCTTCTACCGCATCTACAACGCCGACGGCGGCGAGGTGGAGCAATGCGGTAATGGTGCGCGCGCCATCGCCCGGCTGCTGGCCGGTGATCAGCCGGAACTGGAGCGCATTTGGGTGATGGAGTTCGGCGGTGGTGTGATTGAGGCCAATCTGACGCAGGACGGCCTGGTCGCGGTCGATATGGGCGTGCCTTCGCTGGATCCGGGCAGCCTGCCGCTCACCGAAGCACAGCCGGCTGAGCTGAATACGCCCTATAGCGTGTCCGTTGCGGGTGAAACCGTTGAATTCTATGGCGTTTCGATGGGCAACCCGCATGCGGTGATCCTCGTCGATGACGTTGAAACAGCTCCTGTAGAGCGGCTCGGGCCCCTGATGGAGCAACACGAATGCTTCCCCAACCGTGCTAACATCGGTTTCATGCAGGTCCTCGATGAGGCGCACGTCAAATTACGGGTTTTTGAACGTGGCGTTGGTGAAACGCAGGCCTGCGGAACGGGTGCCTGTGCGGCGGCCGCAGCCGGTCAGATAGCCGGCCTGCTGAGCCAGGAAGTGCAGGTGGAGTTGCCCGGCGGCTGTGTGCGTATTCACTGGGGAGGTCCCGGTACCTCACTCTGGTTAACCGGAGAAGCCGTCAAAGTCTTCGAGGGAACGATAGAGCTATGAGCAGCGAATCAGCCAGAAAAATTGAGGCGCCGGCGGAAATTACCGCCGACACGGTAGCCGACTACCTTGCCACCCACCCCGACTTCTTCGAAACCTACCCCCAGCTCCTCGACAACATCGAGCTGAGTCACAGCGCCGGCCCTAAAGCCGTCTCTTTGATTGAACGTCAGGTTTCCGTCTTGCGTGACAAGAACCAGGCACTGGAAAAGCAGATGTTGGAGCTGGTCGACGTCGCCCGCAGCAACGAGCAGTTTGTTGCCAAAATCGACAAACTCGCGGTAGCCCTGCTGGCTTGCCGCTCCCGTGACGACATTGTTGCCCTGATGGAAGAAACCCTGCGTGCCGAGTTCGGCGCCGAGCATTCCGTCATGGTGCTGTTTCTGCCCAGCGCCTCAGGCCGCGAACCTGAAACCCGCTTCCTGCGTGTGATTGACCGCAAAGACCCGGCTTTGTCACCGTTTAAGACCTTCCTCGAAATCGGCGACCCGCGGTCCGGCTTTATCCGCGACACCCAGCGCGATTTCCTGTTCGGCTCGCACAGCAGCATCGAGATCGGCTCAGCCGCCCTCGTACCGCTCGGCGACGGCTGTGCCACCGGCTTTCTGGCCATCGGCAGCAGCGATGCCAACTACTTCCACCCCGGCCAGGGCATGGACTTCCTGACCCGCATGGGTGATCTGGTAGCCGCCGCCCTCTCCAGCCGCTAGCAAGTTTCACTGCCGTCATGGACGCCGGCGCTGAACAGCAAATCGACGAGTTTCTGAAGCACCTCCGCTACGAGCGGCGGGTGTCCGAACACACCATCAAAAGCTACCGGCGCGACCTCAGCTGTCTCAAGGACTTCTGCGACAGCGCAGGCATCAACGAGTGGGCTCAACTTAAAGACCATCACCTGCGTGGCTTTGCCGGCACCAGCTTCAGCAAAGGCTTAAGCCCGCGCAGTATTCAGCGGCGTCTGTCCGGTGCACGCAGCTTCTTCAATTATCTGATCCGCGAAGACCTGCTTAAGAACAATCCGGCGGTAGATGTCAGTGCACCCAAAGTGCGCCGCAAGCTACCGGAAACGCTGGATGCCGACCAAATGGCCCGGCTGCTGGATGTACAGGGCGATGAACCCGCCGATCTGCGCGATAAAGCCATGCTGGAACTGCTGTATTCGTCGGGATTGCGTCTGGCAGAGCTGGTCAGCCTCGACATCGGCGACATCGACACAGCAGACGGTACCGTCCGGGTCACCGGTAAGGGCAGCAAAGACCGGATCGTCCCGGTAGGCAGCTTTGCCTGCAAAGCGGTGAACGACTGGCTGAAAGCCCGTGGCAATATGGCGAATCCGGACGAACAGGCCGTATTTACCGGCACCAGAGGCGCCAGAATCAGCCCACGCACCGTGCAGGCGCAGGTAAAATACAGAGCTGTGGAAGCGGGCTTACCGCAACGGGTGTATCCGCATCTGTTCCGGCACAGCTTCGCTACCCATCTACTGGAATCAAGCCGCGATCTGCGCGGGGTTCAGGAACTTCTGGGTCACGCAGATATCAGTACTACTCAGGTCTATACGCACCTTGATTTCCAGCATTTAGCCCAAATATATGAAGAAGCGCACCCGCGGGCTCAGCTCAAAGGGTGCCAGCAGGACGAGAAAACACTGCAAGACGGAGAACCGGCCACAACAACGGGCGAAAAATAGTCCACACAAAGGCCGCCCATAAAGTCTTCCAAAGACTTTCCAGAGGACTCTCCGTCGCACAATCCGCACACCATATTCCTGAGGAATTCCTATGGAACAGTATCGTGGCACGACTATCGTGTCGGTCCGCCGTAACGGCACCGTCGCCATCGCAGGTGACGGGCAAGTCAGTCTCGGCAACACCATCATGAAAGGCAATGCACGCAAAGTACGCCCGCTGGCGGGTGGCCGCGTGATCGCCGGCTTCGCCGGCGGCACCGCCGATGCCTTCACTTTGTTCGAATTGTTTGAAGGCAAGCTTGAACAGTACGGCAACCTCACCCGCGCCGCGATTGAGCTCGCCAAAGACTGGCGCTCGGACCGTCGCTTGCGGCGTCTTGAAGCACTGATGTGCGTCGCCGATAAAGAAACCTCGCTGATCATTTCCGGCAACGGTGATGTGATTGATCCGGAAGACGACCTGATGGCGATTGGTTCGGGGGGTTCATTCGCCCAGTCTGCGGCACGCGCCCTGCTCGACAACACCGAGCTTAGTGCCACCGACATCGTGACCAAGTCGCTGAATATTGCCGCCGACATTTGTGTCTATACAAACGACAACATCATCGTCGAAAGTCTATCGTCAGAAGATTAGCTTCTGACGATTAATTAGAATATTTGGAGAACCCCGTGTCACAGATGACACCCCGCGAAATCGTCCAGGAACTGGACAAACACATCGTTGGCCAGAAACAGGCCAAACGCGCTGTAGCCATTGCCCTGCGCAACCGCTGGCGCCGTATGCAGATCGAAGAAGGTCTGCGCCAGGAAATCACCCCGAAGAACATTCTGATGATGGGCCCCACCGGTGTCGGCAAAACCGAGATCGCCCGCCGCCTGTCACGCCTCGCCAATGCGCCGTTTATCAAGGTGGAAGCCACCAAGTTCACCGAAGTGGGCTATGTTGGGCGCGAAGTAGACAGCATCATCCGTGACCTGACTGATGTGGCGATCAAGCTGACCCGCGAGACCGCGATGAACAAGGTGCAGCACCGTGCCGAAGATGCGGCTGAAGACCGCATTCTCGATGCCCTGCTGCCGCCGTCGCAGGCGGAGCTGGAACGCCCGGCCGGTGAACGCGAAACAGAGACACGTCAGAAGTTCCGCAAGAAGCTGCGCGAAGGCGACTTCGACGACACTGAAATTGAGATCGATGTTGATGCCATGCCTGTAGGCGTGGAAATCATGACCCCGCCGGGCATGGAAGAAATGGCCGGCCAGCTGCAGGGTATGTTCCAGAACATGCACGGCGGTCAGAAGCGCACCCGCAAACTGAAGATCAAAGACACCTTCAAGATTCTCACCGAGGAAGAAGCCGCCAAACTGATCGACGAGGAAGACCTTAAAATCTCGGCTCTGGAAAACGTCGAGAACAACGGTATTGTCTTTATCGACGAGATCGACAAAGTTGCGAAACGCTCTGATGCCGGCGGCGTGGATGTATCCCGCGAAGGCGTGCAGCGCGACCTGCTACCGCTGGTCGAAGGCTCCACCATCACGACCAAGCACGGCATGGTCAAAACCGACCACATCCTGTTCATTGCTTCCGGTGCATTCCACACAGCCAAGCCGTCGGATCTGATTCCGGAACTACAGGGCCGCTTCCCGATCCGTGTGGAACTGGACGCCCTGAAAGCAGAGGATTTCGTGCGCATTCTGACCGAGCCGGATGCCTCACTGACAGAGCAGTACAGCGCACTCCTGAACACCGAGGGCGTTTCTCTAAGCTTCGACCAGAGCGGTATCGACCGGGTGGCCGAGATCGCCTGGCAGGTGAATGAGGGCACAGAAAACATCGGTGCACGGCGTCTGCACACGGTCATGGAGCGCCTGCTGGAGACCGTTTCCTTCGAAGCAGCCGACAAGAGCGGCGAGAACATCACGGTGGATGCCACTTATGTGAACGATCATCTGGGCGAACTGGTACAGGATGAGGACCTGAGCAGGTATATTCTCTAATCCCGCACCTAGTGCTAATCCGGATAATGCAGGCATGAGCGAGCAAGCCAAAAATCAGAATACGGATAAGACCCACTTCGGCTACGAAACTGTAGACGTTGCCGAGAAGCAGGGCCGTGTTCGTGAAGTGTTCGACTCGGTAGCGTCCAACTACGACATCATGAACGACCTGATGTCGATGGGCAGCCACCGCCTGTGGAAGCGTTTTGCTTTGGGTCGCACCGGGCTGCGTCCGGGTCAGGCTGCACTCGATGTGGCCGGCGGCACCGGTGATATTGCTGCAGGCATGCTGAAACAGGTTGGGGCTACCGGCTCTGTATGCATTACCGATATCAACGCCGCCATGCTGGCAGTCGGTCGCGACCGCCTGCTCGACAAGGGCTACTTCAAAGGTCTGACGGCTGTGCAGTCGAACGCCGAGAAATTGCCGTTCGCTGACAACAGCTTCGACTGCATCACCATTTCTTTCGGTCTGCGCAACGTCACCGACAAAGACGCAGCGCTCGCCAGTATGCGCCGCTGCCTGAAACCGGGTGGCAAACTGCTGGTGCTGGAATTCTCGAAGCCGGTCATAAAACTGCTCGAACCGATTTACGACACCTATTCGTTCAAGATCCTGCCGCTGCTTGGCGAGCTGGTCGCCAATGATGCCGACAGCTATCGCTATCTGGCCGAGTCCATCCGCATGCATCCCGATCAGGAAACCCTGAAAGGCATGATGGAGAATGCCGGGCTTGAGGACTGCCGCTACTACAACCTAAGCGGTGGCATCGTCGCCCTGCACACAGGCCACAAGTACTAATGGCAGCAGGCAATACTCCAGTCGGCATTCTGCTCGCCGCGCTTGAGCCGCGCGCGAACCGCCGCATTGAGCAGTCCGCCAGTGCGCAGAACGCCTGCAAGGCGCTGGAAGGCAAGAGTTTTGCCTTGAACATTGAAGGCTTAAGCCTGCGTGTGCTGTGCCGGGTATTTGAGGGTCAGCTGAAGTTCGATAAGGATATGGAAACCGCTGCCGATGCGGAAATGTCCGGCGGCCCGTTCAGTCTGATGCGCCTGCTCGAGGAAGACCCGCAGGCGGTGCTGCGCGAAGGCGCAGTTACGTTGAACGGCGACACCGATATCGCTAACGACTTCGACCTGTTGTTCAAATTTATAAAACCGGATCTCGAAGAAATTTTCGCCGAGTACTTTGAACCATTGGGCATCAGCAAAGGCGCTGCCCGTCAGGCGGGATTGATGCTGGAAGAACTGGGTGACTGGCTGAAAGGCGTTAAAGTCAGCCTCGGTCGCAGCACTGCAGACTATCTGCAGGAAGAAAGCCGCGACGTACCCAGCCGCACCGAAGCTGAAGAATTTAACGAAGAAGTCGATGCACTGGCGCAGGCCGCAGACCGCTTCGAAGCAAAACTGAAGAACTCAAGACTGAATAAAGACAGAAGCGGCCTCGAAGAAAGCGCCGATGCGCAGAGCTAAAGACCAAACATGAATCTCCGGGTACTGATACAACTGATCCGCATCCAGCGCGTACTGGTACGCCACAATCTGGATGATCTGATTGCCGACGCACATCTGCTGCGGCCGCTGCGTTATCTGTTTCTGCTGTCGCCGTTTACCTGGACAGCCCGCCGGGCCGACAAGAATGTGCCGCGCGGCGTACGCATCCGAGAAGCACTGCAGGAGCTCGGCCCCATCTATGTGAAGTTCGGCCAGTCGCTGTCCACCCGACAGGATCTACTGCCCGAAGACGTCGGTCTGGAACTGGCTAAGCTGCAGGATCAGGTGCCGCCGTTCTCATCCGAACTGGCGCTGAAGAACATTGAAGACAGCTACGGCAAGCCGGCTTCGGAAGTATTCGCCACTTTTGAAGAAGAAGCACTGGCCGCTGCCTCTATCGCACAGGTGCATGCCGCCACACTGAAATCCGGTGAAGACGTGGTCGTTAAGCTTCTGCGGCCGAACGTACGCGATCTGATCGAGCGCGATGTAGAAGTCATGTATGCGCTTGCCCGTCTCGCACAACGTTACTGGAAAGAAGCGCGTCGCCTGCGTCCGGTGGAAGTGGTCGCCGAGTACGAGAAGACCATTCTCAACGAGCTTGATCTGATGCGTGAGGCCTCCAATGCCGCACAGCTGCGCCGCAATTTCCTGGGCGACGACAAGCTGTACGTACCGGATGTCTATTTCGACTACTGCCGCGAAGACGTGCTGGTGATGGAGCGCATTTACGGTGTTCCCATCAACGACATGGAAACGCTGCGCGCGGCCGGCGCCAACATCCCGCTGCTGGCAGCCAATGGTGTGGCCATCTTCTTCACGCAGGTGTTCCGCCACAATTTCTTCCACGCGGACATGCATCCGGGCAACATCTTCGTCGATATCACCAACCCCGAGAAGCCGCTCTACTGTGCCGTCGACTTCGGCATCATGGGCACGCTGGACGAACGCGACCGCCGCTATCTGGCAGGCAACTTCATGGCCTTCTTTGACCGCGATTACTACCGCGTAGCCCGCCTGCACGTTGATTCCGGCTGGGTCCCGGCCGACACGCGTGTTGACGAACTTGAATCCGCTATCCGCTCTGTCTGCGAACCTATCTTTAACAAGCCGCTGAAAGAGATTTCATTCGCACAGGTGCTGCTGCGCCTGTTCCAGGTGGCGCGCCAGTTCGACATGGTGATTCAGCCGCAGCTGGTGCTGTTGCAGAAGACCCTGCTGAACATCGAGGGTCTGGGCCGGCAGCTGTATCCGGAGCTGGACCTTTGGGAAACAGGCCAGCCGGTACTGCGCGAATGGATGAACGAGCAGGAAGGCCCGAAAGCCTTTGCGAAACAATTACGGCGTGACCTGCCGGAGATCCGCTATGTACTGCAGAAACTCCCGCTGGTCATGCACAAACTGGTCGACTCGGTAATCGACGAAGACCAGAGTGTTATTAAGAAAGCCGAAGAACACGCCCGCAAACAGTCACAGCAACGCTATCTGGTATTCACAGGCTCCGCTGTACTGATTGCTTCAAGTCTGTTGATCGGACTCAGCACCGTGCCGGTGCTTGGCGGCATTGGTGCCGTCGCAGGACTTGGCCTGATGTGGTCAGGCCGCCCCCGCTAACCAGGAAACACCCATGAGCAACACCGAAAACACCGGTTCAGAAGTTACTAACGAATCCGGTCAGCAAAACGCTGCCGCAACTGAAGAAAAGTTTTTCACCCCGGACAAGATCATTCTGCTGGTCGCGCTGATTACCTACGGTATCGGTCAGTCGATTCTGTACGTGGTATTCCCGCCGATTGTTGAAGACATCGGTCTGACAAAAACCCAGTTCGGTCTGGTTATCGCCATCTCCAACGTAGCACTGGCTTTCGGTGCCATGTTCTGGGGTCGCAAGAGCGACACCTTCGGGCGCAAACGCACCATGGTGGTCGGTCTGTTCGGCTACGCACTGGGCACTTTCCTGTTGGCATCAACGCTGGAATGGGGTCTGGAAGCGGCCCGTGCTCCGCTGCTGCTACTGGGCATTATCATGGCAGCTCGCTTAACCTACGCCTCGATCGCTTCGGCAATTAACCCCGGAGCCACCGCCTATCTGGCTGACACCACCAGCAAAACCAACCGTGCAAAAGGCATGGCTCTGCTGGGCATGTCTGCCGGCATCGGCACGATGCTCGGCCCGGTAATTGGCGGTTCTTTCGCTTTCGTCGGCCCTGTCTTTCCGATGTACATCGCTATCGCTTTGGCACTCGCATCGATGACGCTGATCGCCGTCAAGATCAAAGAGCCGTCGCGTCACGTTAATCAGGAAGAAAAGCCCAAAGGCAAACTTTCGGCTTTCGACCCTCGAGTGTTTCCGTACCTGTTGTGTCTGGTGACCTTCTGGATGGTCTTCTCGATGAACCAGATACTGGCGTCGTTCTATCTGGAACAGGAAATCGGTATTGAAGGCAGCGCCAAGGTGGCTCAGGCCACCGCGACAGTGCTTTTCTCCATGGCGATTACGGCGACCATCACGCAGATCGGCCTGATCGGCAAATTCAACCTGGGCCCGATACAGATGATGCGGATCGGTTTCCCGGTGTTTGCTCTGGGTATGCTGGTCCTGCTGATCGCCAACAGCCTGCCAATGATGTGGCTGGGCTTTGGTTGCTTCGGTGTAGCGATGGCACTGTGTAACGCCGGCTGTTCAGGTGCGGCCAGTATCAGTGTGGGCCCCGAGGAACAGGGCAGTGTCGGTGGCTTCCTGTCGGCAATGCCGATCTTTGGCATGGTGGCCGGTCCGCTGCTCGGGCCGTTTCTGTTCGACACTTTCTCGCCGACGATGCCGGTGATGGTGGCGCTGGCGATTCTGATCTTGCTGTCGCTGTTCTCGCTGACGCTGAAAGTGAAGAGTCACGACGAATAGCGATAAAGCATTGTTGAAGAATGGTCGACAGGCGCGGCTACTTGACTGCCTTGGCGCTTCGACACCTTGTCTTGCTTAACTCGGTCGTGCATCCATGCACGAAATCAATCGGCATCCGCGCCTTCAGGCATCATGCCTTCCGGCGCTTCTGACGACGCTTACAGAAGACATCTTTGCTACTGCCTTTTTATACGTAAGGCATCAGAACTGTAAAAAATTAAATAAAAAGCCCCGTTGTACATGCGTATAACGGGGCTTTCATTTTTTGGTTAACTATTATGAGTTAACCATTCTTAGTTCACGATTACCGGCTGGTCCCGCAGCGACCCTTGCCGGTCTGACCGGGTGGGCAGAAAACCTTTTTCTCGGTCTGCGCGACGGTTGCTCCGTCAGTCGCCTGCGTTGATGCACAACCGCTGACACCGATGATGCTCAGCGAACCAATGAGAATAGCTATAAAGAGTTGTTTCATAACGTATCCCTCTCTCTACCGAACCAGTAAAAAAACCAACAAAATAGCGGGCTTATGGAACCAGTCTATCAGTCACATCGCAGCAATTATGTGACGTAATCTACGTATGTAGACCGCTCCACAACCCTTTAGTTCTACTCTGAAAACAAGCAAAAACCCCGTTATACGCAGGTACAACGGGGTTTTTCTCTTTTTATATTTTGTAGACGCCAATCAGGTTGCAGGAGCGGAGATGGCTTCTGCAAGTGTCGTCAGAAGCGCGGCAGCGAAGGCCACTTCCTGGACGCCATCACTAACAGCGCAGGAGTGAAGATGCCTTCTGTAAGCGTCATCAGAAGCGCCGAAAGGCAGGATGCCGGGAGGCGCGGATGGCGATTGATTTCGTGCATGGACGCACGAAATCATTAAGCGTCAGAAGGTATCAAACTGCGGCGCGGCCGAAGAAACCCATTAACCCAGTCGGCTATCCCTGCAAACCATGCAAAAACGCTGCAGGATCATCACCACCTTCAAGCCGCTCAAGCAACGCAGAACCAACGATCACACCATCAGCATGCTTGCCCATCAGGCTAACCTGGGCCGCCTCACGAATACCGAAGCCGGCACAAACCGGAATGTCGGTGTGTGACTTCACAACGTCCAGATAGTCGACCACTTCAGGCGGAATAGCAGTAGCGCCACCGGTCACACCGGTAACAGTAACGGCATACACAAAACCCTGACTGGCTTTGCACAACATCTCAAGACGGTCTTCCGGCGTCGCCGGCGTAACCAACTGCACCAACGCCAAACCTTCGGCATCAATGGCAGTACGGAACTCTTCACTCTCTTCCCACGGCAGGTCCGGCACGATAAAACCGCAAACACCGGCAGCAGCAGCGTCCTTCGCCAGTTCCTCATAACCGTAAGCCAGCAGCGGATTGAGATAGCTCATCAACACTACCGGCGTATCGATGTCGCTGTTCTTCAGCTCATCAATGATCCAATGGAGTGTAACGCCCTGCTCAATAGCAGAATGGCTGGAACGCTGAATGGTGACACCATCCGCCATCGGATCGGAGAACGGCACACCCACTTCAACCACATCGCCGTCTTTGCAGATCTCGCGAAGCGTAGGAATGAACTCATCTTTCTTCGGGTAACCCGCAGTGATGAATGGCACCAGACCAACGCGTCCGGCTTCACAGGCTGCAGTAATCGCAGCAGAAATTTTTTCTTTAGGCCGCATGTTCTAGTCCTGCTCCGCCTTGAAGGAGATGTATTTACTCAACGTCGGCATGTCTTTGTCGCCGCGCCCTGAAAGACCGATCAGAATCCGTTTACCCGGGTTTTCTTTGGCCCACTCACGGGCGCCGGCCAGTGCATGCGATGACTCCAGCGCCGGCAGTATGCCTTCAGCAGCACAACATTCACGCAGTGCATCTAGCGCGACATCATCGGTAATGGATTTGTAGCTGACACGGCCAATGGCTTTCAGCAGCGAGTGCTCTGGACCCACGCCCGGATAGTCGAGACCGGCGGAAACAGAATGCGTTTCCTGAATCTGACCGTCCTTATCGTAAAGAAGCATTGAATATGTGCCGTGCAACACACCCGGCTTACCGGTTGCCAGCGTAGCCGAGTTGTCACCCAGACCCGGGCCACGGCCGCCGGCTTCAATACCGAGCAGTTCAATACTTTCATCACCGAGCAGCGGGTGGAACATGCCGATGGCATTTGAACCACCACCGACACAAGCAACGGCTACATCAGGCAGACCGCCTGCCGCTTCAATGATCTGTTCGCGAGCCTCAGTACCGATTACCGACTGCAGCACCTGCACCAACCACGGGTAAGGATGCGGACCTACCGCGGAACCGAGCAGATAGAAGGTGCCCGCCGGATCAACCACCCAGTTGCGGAACGCCTCATCAATTGCGGCACGCAGCGTGGCATCACCGGACGTAACCGGAACTACTGTGGCGCCAAGCTGATACATACGATCCACGTTCGGTGCCTGACGTTCAACATCTACAGCACCCATGTACACAGTGCAGGGAATGCCGACGCGCGCGCAGGCTGCGGCGGTTGCCACGCCGTGCTGACCGGCACCGGTTTCAGCAACCACGCGCTCCGCGCCAAGCTTCTTCGCGAGGAAGGCCTGGCCCAGAGCGTTGTTAATTTTGTGAGCACCGGTGTGAGCAAGGTCTTCACGCTTGAGGTACACATCGGCACCCCACAGCTTGCTCAAGCCGCGGGCATGGGTCAGTGCTGTCGGACGACCTACCCAGTTACGCAGCTCGGCTTTCAGTTCTGCCTGCAGCTCATCGTCTGCCAGAAACTCGTGGATGCCTCTCTCCAGACGTTTCAGCGCAGTTACCAGAGTCTCCGGGGCATAGCTGCCACCGAAAGGCCCGTAGCGGCCGCGCTCGTCAGGATATTCACCGGCGATCAGTTTGCGCAGATGCTCTGCACGTTCCTCATCGCTCATCGTTATTACATTTTCGTTCATCGTCTTTCCTGAAAATCAGACTGCTCACACAGAACGTGCAGCCTGAATAAAAGCTTTGATCAGACCGAGGTCTTTCACCCCGCGTTCCGATTCCACACCGCTGCTCACATCAACGCCCCACGGACGCACCTGCTCAACGGCTTTGGCGACATTGTCGGGGGAGAGGCCGCCCGCCAGCATCAGCATTCTTTGTGAAGCGATTTCTGCCGCCTGCTCCCAGTCGGCCACTTCGCCCTGACCGCTCACGCCACTCTCAAATAAGAGCGGGCCTTCGTAGTCAGCGGTCATCCCCAATACATCCTTCACAGCCGAGGGGCCACTTCGGAACACCGGCAGAATCTCCGCCGTTTTATCGATCAGCAGATCGTCAAAATCTGCAGCATCCGTTTGCAACCATTCCGGATCGAAACCTGTGAACACCGCATCCACTTCTTCCTGAGAAGGATGCAGCATGACGGCAACGGTGGTGATGTCATCAGGGGCGGCCGCAATCAATGCGTCCGCTTGCTCAGGCGTCACCTGACGTGGCGATTTGGCAAACACAAAACCGAGTGCATCAGCACCAGCTTCAACTGCTGTCTCAATGGCGGCGGATGTAGTCAGACCGCAGATCTTTACGAACATGCCTGCCTCCCGGCCTCAATCAATCCGGCTGTGGCGCTTTCCGGGTTGCCGCTTTTCATCAACGCAGTACCAACCAGCGACAGGCGGTAACCAAGCTCCGCCACTTCAGCAGCCTGCTCTTCGCTGCGCACACCGCTTTCTGCGACCAGCGGAACATTTTCACCCGCTGTCTCACGCAGCACGGGCGCGAGTTGTGCAAACCGTCCGTAATCTACTTGCAACGTACGCAGGTCACGGCAGTTCAGGCCCAGCATCCAGTTGCAGATGCCGTTGTCGATTGCGGGACCAGCAGCTTCCAGCACCGGCATGCAGTGCTCCAGATCGCGCTCATCGAAGATTTCCATCAGCACGAACAAATTGAACTCGGCAGCGCAGGCGAGCATCTCCTGCATCTGATTCTTGTCCAGAATGGCGGCGATCATTAACGCCCCCGAAGCACCGTATGCCCGTGCTTCAGCGATCTGGTAGGCATCAACCAGAAAGTCTTTACGCATAACAGGCGTGCGCTTTCCATCTTTACAGGCGACAGCAATGGCTGCCTTCATGTCAGTAAGACTGCCTTTGAACTGCTCCGGTTCCGTAAGCACCGACAATGCTGCTGCACCACCTGCTGTATACGCCGCCACCTGCTCTTCAAGACTCAGGCTTTCGGTAGCCAGTTCACCTTCGGCCGGCGAGCGACGTTTTAACTCGGCGATCAAATCAAAGCCCTGCGGCCCCAGCTTCAATGCAGGCGGCTGATCGGTCGCACCGGCGCGCTCAAGGTTTTTGGCTTCGTTGCAGGTGCGCTTCGCCAGTTCCAGGCGCGTACGACTGCCCTCTGCCATCTTCAGCAGAAAGTCAGAACCTGTGCCTTTATTGGAACCAGTGGTCATCATGACGCAAGTTTCTCCAGCAGCGCTTTGGCCGCACCTGAATCGATCGCAGCACGCGCCTGAGCAATACCGTCATTCAGATCAGACGCTTTACCCGTCACTTCCAGCACCAGGCCAGCACCCAGTGCGAGTGCGTCGGCATGCGCGCCTTTATCTTCGCCCGTCAGCACAGCCTTCAGTGCAGCGGCGTTTTCTTCAGCATCGCCGCCGGCCAGATCTTCAGCAGTACAGCGCGCCAGACCATAGTCCTGCGGATCGCGCTTCTCGTGTTTTACATTGCCCGGGGTGACATCGAACAAATCGAACGAGCCACAGGGCGTAGCTTCATCCCAACCCGGCTCGCCATGAACCACAAACGCACGCTTGATATCGAGACCGGCCAGCACTTCCGCCATGATCTCGGCCATCGGCAGGCTGAACGCACCGATCAGGTGATAAGGCGGCTCTGCCGGATTACTCAACGGACCGAGAATATTAAAAACAGTGCGAACACCCATCGCGGCACGCACCGGACCGATGTTCTTCATCGCAGGGTGGAAGCCGGGTGCGAACAAGAACGAAAAGTTCGCGTTGGTCAGGCCTTCAATGGCCGACTCCGGGTCTTCAGCAATATTGATGCCAAGCTTCTCCAACGCATCGGCGCTGCCTGACTTGGAGGAAATAGACCGGTTGCCGTGCTTGATCATCGGCACACCGGCTGCTGCGGCCAACAAGGCGCTGCCTGTCGAGATATTCAGGCTGCCCGAGCCGTCGCCACCGGTGCCCACACAGTCTGCTGCCTCAATACCCTCGGGAATCTGCGGCTTCCGCGCCAGCTTGCGCATGCCTTTGGCAAAACCGCGGATCTCATCAGCCGTCTCGCCTTTAGCACGCAGTGCTGCGAGCAACGCACCGGCTCTTGCGGGCGCCATATCGTCTTCGGCCAGTGAGCACATCAGTTCTTCGGCTTGTGCCTCGGTAAGACTCTCGCCGTTCAGCAGTTGTTCGAGTATGTCGCGGGTATCCATGTCGTTACCTCAGCTTAACTGCAGGAAGTTGTTCAGAAGCGCGTCACCTTCAGGCGTCAGCACGCTTTCCGGATGAAACTGCACACCCACCATCGGCAGCTCTTTATGGCGCACACCCATGATTTCACCGTTATCGGTTCTGGCCGTCACTGTCAGGCAATCAGGCACAGACTCGCGATTAGCGGCCAGTGAGTGATAGCGGCCCACTTCCAGCGGATTAGACAAACCTTCGAACAACACCTCACCGTCGTGCTCAATGAACGAAGTCTTGCCGTGCATCAGGCGTGCGGCAGAAATAATTTCACCACCGAAATGTTCCACCATGCTTTGATGACCGAGACATACACCAAGCACCGGAATATGACCT
>Ga0209692_10003279_pt1 | contig 15944 bp, 13 predicted proteins | sample tdDd472_FD_187129 | JGI IMG/M metagenome (GOLD analysis project Ga0209692, IMG submission 187129) | Marine sediment microbial communities from the Atlantic coast under amendment with organic carbon and nitrate - tdDd47.2 (SPAdes)... | ecosystem: Environmental > Aquatic > Marine > Coastal >...
CTGTAATTTGAATGCAAAACTATAATCTTTTTGAGTCCGCTTCCTTTTTAATTGTTCCGCTTTGTTTTCCATTGTTGTTGCCTTTCTTTGACAACTAAATTTAGGACGATACATCTTGATAAATCGCATCACCTGTCAAAACATAGTTATCATGTCGGTCGATACTAAAAACGTAGTCTCCAAATTCACACTTAAATACTAATGGCGTACATTCATTTTCCAGAAAAGCCATACCGAAATAATTATCTGGTTTTGAGAATTGAAATTTGGTTTCACCTGTTTTTAGGTTTACTGTGTGGAAATTCATACCATTTAAATTTTTATCAGCTTTGGTATCAGTAACCCACATTGTACTATCAAAATAGGACATATCAGAAGCAAACTTAATAGAAATTCTATTTCCAATATAATTATTCAAATCGCCTGTTTTTAAGTTATATTGAAATAATTTATCAGATGCTTCAGAATAGCCATATAAATTTCCTTTGTTGTCAAATTCAATAGCTAAAATATTTATATCTGAACTTAATCCAGATGTTATTTTTAACAATTTATCATTTTCAAAATCATATTTGTATAATGCGCCTCTGCTATCTGCAGATAATTCATGTTGCATATAAATATCGTTATTAAAAATAGCCATATTGAATAACCCACTTTGAAATAAATCAGAAAAGTCACTAATTATTTCAGTATTACCAGTTTTTAAACACACTCTATAAAGAATTCTTTTGTAAGTTAGTAACAAATCGTTTTTATATAACCTAATATTACCAAATGGTGATGTAATAGGTATATTAATCCTTGTAATAATCCTTCTATTACCTTCGAAATCTAAAAATTCGATATTATTTGACCCTCTATTTATAGTATAAAACCCAGGTGTTTCTGTTTTCAAGATATCAGTGAGAAGAAAAAAAAGTATAAGTAAAATATATTTCATAATATCCTTTTAATTGATATTTTAAATATACGAAAAATTACCAGAAGAATTATTTCAATTAATTATATTCTAATGTGTCTAATGATTGGGTATCTAGTGATCTGATGTATTTAATTAAAATATCACCAGCTAATTTATGACCATATTCAGTCCAATGCCCATCTACAACGTGATTAAATCGTTTATGATTTTTATCCCAATCTTTTTTAAATGGTTCAAATTGCCGTAATAAATCGAAATTATATTTGCTAGTAAGTGTTGTTGTTTGATCTATTAAAAGAGAATCTCTTGTTCGCATTTGCATTTCACCATATACATAAGCAAGTCTTGAACCTAATAAAATAGCGACTTTTTTGCCTTTATTTAATTCAAAAGTTTTCTCAAAATAATATTTATTCGCTGTTAAAATGTCAGGCATTTCATCTTTAGGTTCTACTTTAATGTTTTTTTCTGTTTTACCAGTTAGCCAATCATAAATTTCTGATTGAACTAAATTATTTCTTAATTTTAAATTATGTATAAAGTAACTTAACAAAGCTGATTTATTAATAAACCTTATACCAAAATCATACAAGGGTGAGTTGTGTTGCTTTTGCGGAGGAACTTCTGTAACTTTGTTATTATTAATGTCAAATTGTAAAAATTCTGGTATTCTATTAGTTTTCATAACCGAACCTAAGGCATTTGCAGTATAGTAATTGATAATGACTATGTCTGGGTCAAATAATTTATTTACATACCTGTTGATGTGTAGCATTTGACCTAATTGGGCTCTAGATTTACCAAATCTGTAAACTTCATATTTATCCCCAACTTCATTTCGGAGTATGGATGCCAAGCTTTTATTGTAATCAACAGTAAGTGCTTCCATTTGAGAACCGCCAATAATTGCAATTCTTTTTTTATTTGGGTCTTTTTTTTTGGAATAATCAATCTCACTATTCCAAACATAATTATTAACTTTCCATTTTCCTTGTACTTCTGCGAATTTTCCTACTACCCAAAGACCTTCTTTTTGGAATGTAGTATCATACATAAACATATCGTTTTCGTCGTAAGAAATAGAAACTGGTGATTGGCAAGCTGGAAGCCCATACCTGAAAAATATTTCTAAAATTATTACTAAAAGTATAAGAGTTGGAATTGTTATTATTAGGAAGTTTTTAATTGCTTTCATCATTTTCAATAAAACCTTTAATAAATGAAAATAAATTATCAGCAATCACTTTATGTCCTTCTTTATTTGGGTGCGAATCGTCTTCGTGAACCCATATATCCATGGGCTTGTCTCCGAAATTGCTTCTAAAAGGTGCAGATAAGTTTAAATAGTCAATGGATTGAGAATTCAAATAATTCTTGATTATGGAGTAACATTCTTCTTGTTTGCTATCAATAGCTAAATTATGTAAGTCAGGCTGAATCATAACAATGAATTTAGAGCCATTTTCTTCGCAGGTTTTGTTCATATCTTTAATTGCTATTTTAGCTGCATTCCATCCTTCAGAGTCATCATTATATAAATTACGATAATATTCTCCTATGCTTGAATAATGATTAGATTTTGCGTGCATAGCTTGTGCTATACGTACATAAAGATATGCCACAAGGTAAGAATTTTCTATAAATATATTATGATTACCAGCACCTAATACTTCACAATCATTAATAAAATAATGGAGAATAACTATATCTGGTTTAACGATTTTAATATTCTTTTTTAATAGTTTTTCTTCCAAGACTGTATTATAGTTTCCGATTCCTGTATTCACAACATCTATATTAAAATTCGCTTTCTTAAAATTATCTTCTAATTTTGATTCTAAATTATCTTTTCGTTCAACTCCCCAGCCCATAGTAATTGATGAGCCAACTAACATAATTCTATTGTCAAATTCTGATTTATCTTTTAATTCGTCGTCTCGGAAACCTGATGAGTTTATTTTAACATCAACATTCATTAGGGTCGCTTCAGAATTTGGAATATGTTCGTGGCTCAACCCCTCTATATCTGATTGCCTCTTTAGTTGTTTTGCATATTTGTGCATTTCGATATCATAGATAATATTAGAGGAAGTATATATTCTAAAGCCAACTTCGGCTAATATGAATACTATTATAATTGTAAATAAACTTAAGCCTATATTTTTTAGTATTTCTTTTGTTTTCATGATTTAAAATTGGAAATAAATAAATGGTCTAACTGTGTTTTGGTATAATAACATTGTGAGGACTATCGCAATAATACCTATCAAATATACTGCAATTTGTAGCCACTTTGGATATGTCAATAAAAATAAATGTGTTTTCTGTTTATAAGCAGGGTAATCAATTAAAAATAAAAGAATAAATAATAATAATATTATCATAATTGCATCTGAGTGAATTTCACCTACAAAGGAGTGCATTCTAATAAAATAATCATAAGTTGTTGTAAAATCTTTAGCTCTAAAAGGTAGCCAAGTCAACAATACTAACCAATAAACAAATATCATTCTAAAAATACTACCGATGGAGCCAAATCCATTTTTATCTTTAAATTTATGTTCAAAAAATAATCGATTTATAATCAAATATAGACCATGTAATGCTCCCCATAGAACAAAGTTCCAAGATGCACCATGCCATAATCCACCTAATAACATCGTTAATGATAAATTGATATAAGTTCTTACTTCTCCTTTTCTATTACCACCAAGAGGAATATATAAATAGTCTCTTAACCAAGTCGAAAGTGAAATATGCCACCTACGCCAAAACTCAGAAAAGCTAATTGAAAAATAAGGTTGGTTGAAGTTAATCATTAGATCAATACCAAATAACTTTGATAGACCACGAGCTATGCTGCTATATCCTGAGAAATCAAAATATATTTGGAATGAAAAAAGGAGTAGTCCAAGTAATAAATAAATCGAATCTAATTCTTTATAATTAGAAAAATAATTATCGGTCAATCCCGCAATATTATCAGAAATTAATACTTTGCGAATAAGCCCCATGAATATTAATACAAATCCCTCTTTGAATCCTTTAAAGTCTAATCCATTGAACTTTTCTAATTGTGGAATTAAATGTTTTGCTCTTTCGATAGGACCGGCAACGAGTTGGGGAAAAAATGCTACGAAATTTGAAAAATCTAAAAGGCTTTTAGTTGGTTTTATTTCTTTTCTATAAATATCGAAAGTATAAGACATAGTTTGGAAAGTATAAAAAGATATTCCAACTGGCAATATTATATTCAAACTTGCAGTCGAAGTTGCAATATCTAAATTGCTTAATAAACTGTTAAACGAATCAATAAAAAAGTTGAAATATTTAAAAAATCCTAATATACCTAAGTTTGCAATAATTGAAATTAATAATAAAGACTTCCTTTTTTTCGAATCATTTGTATCATCTAAAGTCTTTCCAACTATAAAATCAATAAGTGTAGAAATAGCAATTAATGATAAAAATCTCCAATCCCAAAATCCGTAAAAGGTATAACTTGAAACTAATAACAATAATTTTTTATACTTCTGATTACCGAAAACCAAAAGTAATAATACTATTGCCAAGAATACGAAAAATAGGGGATTATTAAAAAGCATTATTAACTGAGTTATTTAATCTAACTTAAATGTTTCTTGCCACTTTTCTTTGTCGGAGAAATTTGGTTGGTCTGTTTTGTATAATATATAGTTTTCTACTACTAATATGTCCATCTCGGTTCGCATGAAGCATTTGTAGGAGTCTTCGGCTGTGCAGACTATTGGTTCGCCTCGTACGTTAAATGATGTATTTACTATTACAGATGAACCTGTTTTCTCTTTGAAATTTTTTATCAAGTTATAATATCTCGGGTTTGTTTCTTTATGTACTGTTTGTATTCTCGCCGAATAATCAACATGAGTAATTGCCGGCAAAGTTGAGCGAGATATTTTTAGTTTCTCTATCCCGAAAAGTTCTTCTTGCTCTTTGGTCATTGGGATTCTTTTGTCTGGCTGAATATCTGCTACTAAGAGCATATAAGGGCTTTCGGAGTAATGCTCGAAGTATTCGGATACGTCTTCTGCTAATACTGAAGGTGCGAATGGTCGGAAAGATTCTCTATATTTAATTTTTAGATTCATTATGGATTGCATTTTTTGGCTTCTTGCATCTCCTATTATGCTTCTTCCTCCTAAAGCTCTTGGTCCAAACTCCATTCGTCCGCTATGCCAACCGATAACCTTTTCATTAGCCAATTCATTTGCTAATATCTCATAAAACTCAGTTTCTTCATATTTTTTATAAACTGCATTGTATTTGGAAAAATCGCCGATTATTTCGTTTTCGCTTGATTTGGTGCCGAGGTATGAGCCTTGCATATTGTCATTCGGGTTTATTGTTCTTGGCTTATTGAAATGTTGATAGTATGCAGAAAGAGCGGCACCCAATGCTCCGCCGGCATCTCCTGCTGCCGGTTGTATCCAAATTTTATCAAATATCTTTTCTCTGAGTAGTTTGCCGTTGGCAACGCAGTTTAGAGCTACTCCACCAGCTAAACATAAATTTTTAGATTTTGTTGTTTTTTGGGCGTGTTTGGCTATTAAAATTACTACTTCTTCAGTGATGTCTTGTACTGACCTTGCTAAATCCATTTCTTTTTGTGAGACTTCAGATTCGGCTTCACGCGGTGGACCACCAAAAAGATTATGGAATTTGCTACTGGTCATAGTTAGCCCAGATGCATAATTAAAATAGTCCATATTGAGTTTGAATGAGCCATCAGGTTTGATGTCTATCAGGTGTTCTTTTATCAAATCAACATATTTTGGTTGCCCATAAGGAGCAAGCCCCATTATTTTATATTCGCCGGAATTTACTTTGAAGCCCGTATAATATGTAAATGCTGAGTATAATAATCCGAGGGAATGAGGGAAACGAATTTCGCTTACTGCCTCCATTGTGTTTGATTTGCCGTGCCAAAGACTTGTAGTAGCCCATTCGCCCACACCGTCTAAAGTTAGAACAGCAGCATCTTCAAACGGGGAAGGAAAAAATGCACTTGCACCGTGTGATTGGTGGTGTTCTGTAAATAGAATTTTGCTTTCTATTAATTTTTTATCTATATCAAATTCTTCGGCTAAAAGTTTGATTATGGTATGTTTTAAGAATAATTTTTCTTTGAGCCAAACTGGGATAGCCATTAGGAATGATTTGAGACCTTTTGGGGCTTCGGCTATATATGTTTCCAAAAGGCGTTCAAATTTTAAAAATGGTTTGTCGTAGAAAGAGATTGCATCGACTTGGGAAAAGTTGATATTTGCTTCTTCTAAGCAATACTTTATTGCGTTGATAGGAAATTCGCTATCGTGCTTTTTTCTTGTAAATCGTTCTTCTTGTGCTGCACCAATGATGGTTTCATCTTTGATTAATGCTGCGGCAGAGTCATGGTAGAATGCAGATATACCGAGTATATACATATAATTTCAATCTTAAAATATTGTGTAAATAAACGGTGCGATTGCTGAGCCACTCGACAAGACGATTAGGACTCCGAGCAATAACATTATTAATATAATTGGTGCGAGCCAGAATTTTTTTCTAACTTTTAAAAACTTCCATAATTCTTTTAATATTCCCATTTTCCCTCTTTTTTCTTCTCTTTTACTGTAATTTTTTTCTAAACTAATATTTATTTTTAGAATTGATTTTCCATACTGCCAGGTTGTATCTCCCTATTTATCCAATATGAATTTGTGTTTTTATCTAATTTTTTTGATAATAAATCTTTGCCCATAAGCCTAAACACTAAACCCACTGGAAAGAATACTATAAAAAATAATAATGTTAAGATTACTTTTGAGACTATGTTGCCCATTATCTCGCCAAATTTGACCCAATAGATATAAAAATATTTTAGAATATTTGGAATAAATAATCCGATAATTAGAAAAGCTGCGGCAACTATAATAGCCCATAATCTTAACTCGCCTTCTCCCTTTATCAATGGGAAAACGCTGATGACTGTAAATATAAAAGTCCAGATTAATGCAAAATTTCTTAAATCTTTTCTCTTTATGCTGTTTGGATTTAACAAAATAATCTTATTTAATCATTTTTAAAAATGTAATTTAATAAAATATTAAAACATTTGCCTTAATTGTTAAAAAATAATGTTAAAAAAATATAATTATTATTATAGATGTTACGATTTCTTTTATTCATTTTTTATCTTATTTATAACTATTATCTATAATGATTTCGTAAATTTGTCTTGATTGAAATCGTAAATAATGAAGTAAAGATAGAAGTAAAGTGGGAAGAAAAAAGAAAAAAGAAATATTTGTTGATTTGAATATCGAATCGATAGGCTTTGAAGGGGTTGCTATTGGTAGAGATGATGATATTGTTCATTTTGTAAAGTATGCAGTGCCGGGCGATAAATTAAAAGCACAGGTTTTTAAAAAGAAGAAGTCTTTTAGGCATTGTAGGATTGTGGAGATGTATGAGGAATCAGAACATAGGGAAACTCCTGTTTGTAAATATTTTGGTCAGTGCGGCGGTTGCTCTTGGCAAAATATTAAATATGATGAACAGCTTAAATGGAAAAAACAACATGTTAAGGATGCTTTAGAACGTATAGGGAAAATAGAGTATGGTGAGTTAGCTGATACTTTGCCTGCCAAACAAATTTTTAATTATAGAAACAAAATGGATTTTTCCTTCGGTGCTTCTCGGTGGCTAACTGCTGAAGAAGTAAAAGATGATGGTGATATAGAGCAGAAGGATTTTGCTTTGGGGCTACATGTTCCGGGTAGGTTTGATAAGGTGATTGATATTGATGTATGCCATATCCAATCTGAGTTTGGTAATGAAATATTAGATTCGTTAAGGAAAAAAGCTTTAGAGTTTGGAGTTAAGGCTTATAATTTGAGAAGCCATGAGGGGTTTCTAAGGGAGTTGATAATCAGGCGAGGCATAAAGTACAATCAATTTATGATAATTTTAGTAACGAATAATCCTAATGGAAAGAAGGAGACTGATTTTTTGAAATGGTATGAAACTGAGTTTTTAGCAAATGAAAAAATTAATTCGGGCTATCATAGTATTAATTCGACTAAATCGCCAGTGAATATTGACAAATTAAATCACCTAAAAGGTAATGAATATATTACTGAAGCTATTTTGGACATAGATTATAAAATTTCTCCTTATTCATTTTTTCAGACTAATCCGTTTCAATTAGATGAATTTATTTCAAATATTTTGGACTATGCGGACATTAAGAGCGATGAAATAATTTGGGATTTGTATTGTGGAACTGGGTCTATTACTTTGCCGGCTTCTAAAAAAGCTAAAAAAGTAATAGGTATTGAATTAGTGGAGAGTTCGATAAAAGATGCAAAGGAAAATGCGAGGATAAATGATATTGAAAATGTTGAATTTCATTGTTCGGATTTGCATGAAAAGGGCATTCCAGATTTGTTAGAAAAATTGGAAACGCCTGATACTGTGATTTTGGATCCACCAAGGGCAGGAATACATAAAAATTTGCTTAACCATATATTAGAATTGGCACCGAAAAAAGTAGTTTATGTTTCTTGCAATCCATCTACTCAGGCAAGGGATTGTCAGATTTTAGATGAGAAGTATAAGCTGGTTAAGATTATGCCGGTGGATATGTTCCCTCAGACTTATCATATTGAATCTATTGCATTGTTGGAGTTAAAGTAAAGGTTTATGAATATTTTTGGGTTTATAGGGAAAAAAATATTAAACTTTTTTGCGGAATTTGGCAGGATAATTATTTTATTTGTTCAGGTTGTCAAGTTTTTGCCACGATTTATAAAAGATAGGAAGTTAGTAATAGAGCAAATGGCTGTTGTGGGTTCTGATTCTTTGCCTTTGGTGGTGCTTATTGGGACATTTACTGGTGCGATTGCGGCATTGCAAGCTACGAATTTATTTGATAAATTTAATTTGATTTCGATTGCTACGCCGTTTTTGGGTTCGTCGATTGCGACTGTTGTTTTTACTGAGTTAACGCCTGTATTATTGGCATTGGTTATTGCCGGAAGAGTAGGTGGGGCAATAGCTGCACAGATTGGGACTATGGCTGTAACGGAGCAGATAGATGCACTTGAGATGATGGCGATTGATAAAAATAGATATTTAGCAATGCCGAGGTTTTTGGCGGCAATAATTATGCTCCCTATTCTTGCTGTATTCTCAAACATAGTGGCTCTATTTGGTGGCTTTGTTTTGACTATGATTAAGTTTGATTTTAGTGCATATACTTTTTTTGATTCGATTTTGGTATATTTTTCATTTTCAGATATTTTATTGGGTCTGTTTAAGACTTTTGTATTTGGTGGAGTAACGGCGTTGATTGGGGTGTATGTTGGGTTTAACACAACGGGCGGTGCCGACGGCGTGGGCAAAAGTACGGTTCGTTCGTTTACTATTTCGGCGGCTTCGATATTGATAATTGATGCTATGTTTGGGTATGTGTTTTGAGAAAATAGTTCATGTTTGTTCATGTTATTATGAGAATTGATATTTCGGAATAGGTTACACTTGGTTTCATATTTTTACTTTGTTTTAATTTTTTGGGTTTGTGGTGTTTTTGAGATTGCCGCGCTATCGCTCGCAATGACGGTGTTTTTTTAGGTTACACTTGGTTTCATATTTTTACTTTGTTTTAATTTTTTGGGTGAGTTAAACCTTCCGAAGGTTTTGGAACCATCGGAAGGTTGTTTTTTTTTAGGTTACACTAGGTTACTATTTATTTGGATTAATTATAGTTTTTCATGACCTTGTTATTCACTCATCGCCTACGGCACTTCGTTCAAGGGAAGACAGGTTTGTTTTTTTTGCCATGTATTGTCTGGATATTTTGTTTTGCTTTGGAAGACTGGCTTGTAAAGATATTAATTAAAATCGAATTGGTAAAAAAATCTATTTTAAAATGATTTTAAAAGGTTTTATAGTTATCACTTTTTCATATTATACTTTATGTTTAATATTTGTATATTTGCATAACCGTTGGGAGTGCCGAAGGAAAATTATTTTTTTATAATATTTTTTACTTTGGCTGAGATTATACCCCTATTACCTGAACCGGATAATGCCGGCGTAGGAAAACGTTCTTCAAAAAATGTTCTTACACCCACCTTTACCTATCACTCGTTCAGGCTTTTAACGGAAAATTATATGTATAATTAACCTTAGGAGCTTAAATGCTTTACAAAAAAACTCTTTCCATATTGGCTTTTGCCTTATGGTTATCTTCCCTTGGCAGTATCATTGCCAAATCAAATTCTTCTCAAAAATCTGATTCTATCAGAGCGTATAAAACTGAAACGGTGAATGTAAGTTCGTCGGTAGCAAAAGAAAGAATTTCACCTGTTCCAATGACTGAAATAAGTTCAACAGAAATTGAGCAATACAAATCAAATTTGGATTTGCCTCTTCTGCTTAATCGTATGCAGTCGGTTATGTCTTATTCGGAAAATGGTAATGGGATTGGGTATTCTAATATGACAATTCGTGGGTTTGACCAACGAAGAATTTCTGTTTATGTTAATGGTATTCCACAGAATGACCCGGAAGACCACAATATGTATTGGATAAATCTATCGGATATATCTGAGTCTGCGAGTAATATACAGGTGCAACGCGGAGCTGGGTTTTCTTCTTATGGCTCTCCTGCTATGGCTGGGTCTGTAAATCTTACTACATCAAATTTTGCTGGCGAACCGGGAATCAAATTAGAAACTGGAGTTGGTTACCAACAGTTTGATTGGAAAGATGAAATACTTGCAAATACTTCTAAATTTAAGGCTGAGTTTCAGTCTGGATTGATTGACAATAAATATGCTATTTATGGAAAATTATCGAGATTAAATTCGGTTGGGTATCGTGATCAATCTTGGGGGCAATTTACTTCTTGGTTTCTTGGTGCTGCTCGGTATGATGATAACTTTACTACTCAAATCAATATTTTTGGTGGTAAACAAGATGATGGGTTAGCTTATAATGGAATACCGAAGTTTCATGTAAAAGATGATGAGATGAGGGTTAAGAATTATTCTTATGTTGAGCAATATGATACAGATTCGTTATTTTGGGGAGCAAAAAGACGTTCGGAGGCAGTAGAGCAATTTTCGCAACCACATTTTGAGTTATTAAATGATTGGTATATTAACGATAATCTTACTTTTAAGTCATCGCTGTTTTATTATGAGGGCGAGGGTTATTTTGATTATAGTGGTGCTGGTTGGACTGATAATTCAAGTTTTGGAATTTCTGATACTTTACCAGAGTTGGGGAATACTTTGATTCGTGGGTTTGTATCGAATAAGCAAGGAGGTTGGATACCGAGAATTATTTGGAATCATGGAAAATCAAATATAAATAATGATAAAAGGATAGTAGAAGGGAGTGGAGAGCTAACTATTGGAGCTGAGATTAGGTTGCATAGGTCGGAGCATTGGAGTGCAATTGAGTATGCAGAGAATATACCTGCTAATTATAAGCCATTTTTCAAGTTTAGTACACATGATGGGCAAAGAGATATATTTTCTTTGTTTGCGAGGGAGCAGTATTATTTGTTTGATGACTTATCTGTAAATGCCGAAGCTCAATTAGTTTATCATCGTTACGGTATGAATAATGTTGGGTTGCATGGTAATTTAATGGAGTTTAGAAATATTGATAACGAGTTACTAAATTCGAATGGTGAAGACTTAATTGATTATTCTTATTTGTTTTTTAATCCGAGGTTTGGAGTGAATTATTTGATAAATGATGAAATGAATGTCTATTCATCTTTTGCAATTACTTCTCGCGAACCACGAATGAAATATTTATATAATGCTGGTGAGAACTGGGGTGGGGAGAACCCACAATTCAATTCTATTACAGATACTTTGGGGAATGTAAATTATGATTTTGATGACCCTTATGTAAAACCAGAAAGAATGACTGATATTGAACTTGGCTTCAATTATATTAAAGGGAATAACAAATTTAACATCAATCTATATTATATGAATTTTGAAAATGAATTTGTTAAATCAGGTCAATTAGATATTTATGGAGCTCCAATTGTTGCAAATGCTGATGGCACTCAACATTTTGGTTTAGAAATTGGTGGTCAATATGAGGTATTAGATGGTCTTGCTTTATGGGTAAATCTTACATTGAGTTCTAACAAAATAACTGATATGAATTACATTGCTGAATATAATAAAGAAGTAGATTCTGTGGTAGTAAAAATTACCGAAACTGTTTCACTCAAAGACAATAATATAGCTGGATTTTCCGATATTTTATCTTCTTTTGGACTATCATATTCTTATAATTCATTGTTTTTGAATGTATATGGCAAATTTGTTGGGGATATGAGGACTGATAATTTTGGTGATTTATTAACTGAAAATGAGCATATAAGAGCAGCTAATGGACCTTATGATAATACGGTTGATGCTTATATGGTTCTTAATGCAAATGCTTCTTTTAATCTTAAAGATTTGATAGATGACTTTGATGTAAACTTAAAGTTTTTTATAAATAATATTTTGAATGAAAAATATGCTGCATTTGGCTCGGGCAGTGAATTTTTTGTAGGAGCGGAGCGTAATTTTTATTTAGGGATAGAATATAAAATGTAGATGGTAATGATTATAGTTTAATATTAAAATAGCAGAGAATTTTAATAATCTCTGCTATTTTTTTTAATATTTTTGGAAAATTTATATAAATTTTGTAATTTGGCAAATAAAAGGTTGGATTATATTGGATTATTTTATAAAGAATAGTATTTTTTTAACTTTAGCAATTTTGGAAATTTTTGTTATAGATTATTATGCCAGTTCAAAACCAGATCAAAAGGAAGAAGCTAAACCTATACCTAAATGGAATCAATATGATGAAAATACACGACCACATTACATAGGCGAAGTTGAAACAGAGTATGAGCAGTATTTTGAAGATGCAGTAGATGAATTGACCCAAATGGTTGAAGGAGAAATACCACTTGATTTCAAAAGAGGTGTATTCCTTATTGAAAATGCCTTTTATAAAGGTGCATTAAATTGGGAAGAGTTCAATAATGAAATTCAAGAGATGGCTAAAAAGATACAGCCAATAATAGAACGCAATAGATTCAGAGGTGGAAATTTAGCTTTGAACTGGGGCGTATTTACATACATGTCCGATAGTATTCCTGAAAACAATAATTACCCATTCGGATATGATTACGATACTTTTCTAGCAGACTATGATGGACAGGCTCATATGGTTAGCCATACGCTCAAAACAAAAAAAGGAAATTGTATATCATTACCTTTCCTTTATAAAATCCTTGCTAATGAGGTGGGAGCAAAGGCACATTTAGCAACTGCACCTATGCACCTTTTTATAAAAATACAAGATGATACAGGAGAGTGGCACAATCATGAAGTAACAGCAGGTTCATTTTCTCGTACTAGTTTTATAATTGAATCATTCGGCGTAACTGATAGAGCTTTACATAGCGGACTTCATATGAAACCACTTACGGAAATGGAGTCCATAGGATATTTACTTGAACAGTTGATTTTTTATTACGAAGATAAAACAGGTAAATACTATGGTGATATTGTTATGAAAGCCATAAATGCAGGATTGAAGGCTCGTCCTGTAAGTATGCTATTAGGATCACTCTTAGAAGAAAAGTCACTTAGAATTTATTATTTTCTTGAGCAAAATAATTTGCCACTAAACAGTTTAGAAGTAATTAATACGTACCCATACACTCAAAAACTTCATGAAGAAATACTTATCCTCAAACAACAAATAGCCAACATTGGATATGTAAACTTTACGGCTAAGAGATACAAAAAACTATTTGATGATATTCTCAAAAATAAAGAAGCTAAAGAAAAAAACATAGGAGTAACACAATGATACGAGCTATTTTAATTTTACTGGTACTGACTACCTCAGCTTATGCACAAACACCATTCGATAAATTCTTACCAGAGGGGGAGAGAATTCCAATGTTGGAGTTGAAGGAAAAGCCGGTGTACATTCTTGAAAATAGAATTGATGAAAAAATAGCATATTTAAAATTCGATAAAGAAAGTTTAAAATTAAAGGCTTTCAATATTGATGACAAATTATTATATGAAGTTCAGTTAAGACCTACTGATAAAAAGTGGTTATCGAGAGATCCAAAACCTAATATTTCAATTAGCCCGTATGCTTCTATGGAGGGAAACCCAATATTATATAATGATCCAGGTGGGGATACAATAAATGTAACTAATAGATCAGGCACAAGTTTATTTCAATTAGATAATGGTTCTGACGAGATGACTAGTATGACAGCAAAGCAAGTTTATGATCAAGGGACTCAGTGGTTTGCGCCCAATGCAGATAACTATATGGCAATAATGAATGTGAATGAAAATATTACAAAAGAAAATGGAATAAAACATTTTTCTTGGGGGGATATCCAAAGTTTTTCAGAGGTAGACAGATGGATGCTTTCATACGGTCAAGGTGGATCTGGAGATTGGAAGGCTTCAGAAGATGGAGCAAATGGATTTTTCTTAGTGACTGTTGATGGGCAACCGTACTGGGCAGATGCTATTGGGCAAATACCATTTGCAGTTGATGCCTTCACAGATTATTTTGCTGAATCTGGATCTGCCGAAAAAGCTATAAAACAGACTCTTAGTTTAGGTATGACGCATGGAGATGGCGATGTCCTAAATCCAGTAGGAGATTTTTCAAATAGTTACGATAATCACTTTATTTTGAGTGCCTCAATTTGGGCTTCACAAAGGTATCAGATTCATCAATATAATGGTGGCGGCGAGTTCTTTAGTCCTTCAATAAAGTTGATGAAAGCACCAACCGCTCTTTATAGCCCTTTGAATAATAATATTTTGAGAAAATATGGAATTAAGTGAAAATATTAGAAGGTCGATTCTTTTTTTAGCTTTAATCCTCATACAAATATCTATTTATACTTTGTTATGGGGAATTTTCATAGAAATTTATTATTTATACAGAGGCATAATAAAAGTTAGTATAAGTACTGGAATAGGGGTACATTATGCTTATTATACTTTTATTGTAACCACTTTTTTACAATATATATGTATTTATTTCAAAGGTGAAAAACTAGGGAAATTAGTAATAACTGTATTCATTGCATTGATATTAGTTATGCTTTTTTATCACTTAAAACTATACATAATAATATTACCAATCAGTTTAGTTGCGATTCTACTAACTAGTCTTATTAAAAATAAGAGTATAAAACAACTTGATAAGAAAGGTTGGGATGCAAAAAAAGCATCTACCAAAGTTCAGAGAGCAAAAGATATTGAAAACCAAATCAAGAAAGAGGCATTTAGAACGAAATGGTAAGAAATATTTCTATTCTCACTGGAATAGTGTTATTACTATCTGTTATATTTTCAGAATTATTATGGGATAATTTTTGGATGGTAGGATTTTTATCAATATACCTGTTATTCTTAATAAATATCATTCTTGTAATAATATCTATTAGAAAAAAAAATAAGCAAGGAGTTATTATAAATTTATTATTTTTCCTAATAGCAGTACTTTTTCATCAGATTGATATAGAGTTTTTCAGGAGTAATAAAGTCTTAGTGGCAGATGAAAACGATGATATGGGTTTTACTCAAATTATATTAAGAGAGGATCAGTCTTTCAATTATGATATACACACTTTTATCGGTACTAAAGTAAGAATAAGCGGAAATTATGTTATAAAAATGGATTCTTTATTTTTGACACCTGAAAGTGAAGACAGAGCAATTCCAGATACATTAGTAATTGAAGAAAAAAGGCTAAGATACATTGATGATTTTAATGAAAATAAATATTTGTATCGTCCTAAATTTAGTTGTCAAAATTAAATTAAAAAATATTCCCTACCAAAAGATTTTGGTGGGGATTTTTATGAATATTTTCTGGTGTCTTAAAATTTAAAGATAAATGAGGTCTTAAAGTA
>Ga0209692_10003292_pt1 | contig 15894 bp, 13 predicted proteins | sample tdDd472_FD_187129 | JGI IMG/M metagenome (GOLD analysis project Ga0209692, IMG submission 187129) | Marine sediment microbial communities from the Atlantic coast under amendment with organic carbon and nitrate - tdDd47.2 (SPAdes)... | ecosystem: Environmental > Aquatic > Marine > Coastal >...
GAATTCACGACTCCGCCCGATTTGGTTTTCCCACATCCGTGACGAAAATTCATGTGCCCCATAACTTGTCCCACCAACAGCATATTGACCTAAGAAATCGGTTGTGAGTGCTGTCCGTGTAAGTTCTGGTGAAATATTCTGCTCGTACAAAGCATGACCTGTCTCGTGCATTGTCCCAAATAACGCCATTGGGAGATAATTCAGGTCATAACGGGTGGTGATGCGAACATCGTTGCGCGTGAATGAAATTTCAAAAGGATGTGGTGCAATATCTAACCGACCTCGATTGAAGTCATAGCCGATTAATTTTGCGACCTCTGTACCAAATTGCTTCTGTTTATCAATTGGATAGGTGTGTTGCCATAAGTCTTTTTCGAGCGGTTTATCGTTTTCTACAATCCGACTGAGCAGTGGTAACAATCCTGCTTTTAGATCGTCAAATAACACCTTGAGTTTTGCCGCCGTCATGCTCGGTTCATATTCAAAGACGAGTGCATCAAACGGATGTTCCTCATAACCGACTGCCTCAGCTAACTCAATATTCAAATTAAGCATTTTTTGCAGATACGGTTTAAAGCTGGCGAAATCATCGTTCGTTTTTGCTTCTGCCCAAACATGTTCCGACTTAGGTCCGAGTTCCGCTATCCGCCCCACTAAATCAGCAGGAATACGATTTTGGATGTCGTAATATTGTCGGGTTTGTTGTACGGCGCGTACCCGATACGAGTCACTATCTTCATTTGCAATTTCGGCTTCGGCGGCATCCAATAATTTAGCAGTTGTATCACTCGCAAATTTTTCTTTTGCGAGTTTATTTAACGTAGAAAGTTGATTACCACGAGTTTCTGACCCACCCGACGGCATTTGTGTGCGTGTATCCCATTTTAGAGTATTCAGGATATTCAGCAGATCATTGTATTCCGCGATATGTTGCTGTAAGTCGTTGTATGCTGTCATGTAAGTCTCCTAAATTGAACGCATTGCGCCACCATCAACGCGCAACGTAGCACCCGAAATATAACTAGCGGCGGGTGACAGCAAGAATGCGCCTGCCGCCCCGAAGTCATCAATATTGCCGTATCGTCCCAATGGGATTTTAGCGATACTGCGTTTTTTAACTTCTTCAAGGCTGATGCCGAGTTTGTTAGATGTATTGGTATCTAGTTGCGCGACACGATCTGTATCAATGCGCCCCGGAATGAGATTATTCACGCGAATACCGTCTTCAGCGAGTTCATCTGCCAATGTTTTGACCAATCCCATAACACCAGAGCGCATAATCGTTGACAGTCCTAAACGGGGAATCGGTTCTTTGATCGATGATGATGTGACCGTCAGAATAGAACCTCCGTCTGTCATATGCGGGATAGCGGCACGAATCATGCGTACGCTACTCATGAGCGTAAGTTCAAAGGCGGCTTGCCAGTCTTCATCTGTGAGTTCTTTGAACATCTTCGCAGGTGGTCCACCAGCGTTCACCAGCAAGCAGTCAATTTTCCCCCACTTTGCAACAGTCTTATCAACCCATGCTTGAATATCGTCAGGGTTGAGTACATCACAGGCTGTTGCCAGCGTATCTGCACCATAGTCATCTGCCAGTGTTTTTGCGGCGGTTATGATCGCATCTTCCGAGCGACTGCATAATGATACTTTTGCACCATCTGCCGCGAGTGCTTTTGCGACACCAAATCCGAGTCCCTTACTAGATGCTGCGACAAGTGCGATTTTTCCGTTTAATCCTAAGTCCATTTTATTTCATCCTATACGAAGTTATGTTTTCAATTCTTAAAGAATAACCTGAACAACCCAGCTCAACTAGCCCTTTTAGAGTGCCAATTTTTGAGTCGGATCATCAATACCAACACGCTTGAGCAACCACTCTATTTCATGGTGTGTGCCATCATCAATTGGATTGAAGGGTTCGCGTAGTGTACCATGTGCCATTGCACCACGTCGCCTCAAAAACTCTTTGCGGATGGTCAGGTTAATGAGTGGCTGATTTTCATAGCGAATTAATGGCATATACTTGTCAAAAATCGCTTCGGCTTTAGCGATATCACCATCGTTAAACGCATTAAATACCGCGACTAGAATTTCTGTGAATGCAAAACCTGTCATTGTACCTGATGCCCCACGTTGGAGTTCTTCCAACAAGAACATCCCACCCAGTCCGCCAAAAATCTCATAGCTATCGGTATGTTCACGGATCGCCGCAATTTTCTGCATCAATGGTGGGTCCTCTAGTTTTAGATAGCGTGCATTTGGAATTGTCTCACCGATTTTCACCAGTAATTCCGCCGACATAATAACCCCGTTGACTGGTGGAAAATCTTGCACAACGATAGGCTTGTCAATTGTTTCGGCAATCTTGCTATAGAGAGCCATAATCGCAGGATCGGATTTATCTTCCATACGTGGTGGTGCAATCATTACACCATCTGCCCCAGCCGCAAACGATGCAGAACTGAGTTCGATACAGGTATCAGTATCTTGATGGCTTGTCCCAACAACAATCGGAATCGCCCCATTCACAGTTTCGATGACGGTATCCATTACCGCCTTACGTTCATCCACGCTTAACTTTGCAGCTTCCCCTAATACACCGAGGATTGTCAGCCCATGTGCGCCTTTGTCCATCTGAAATTTAACGAGATTCTTGAGGCTATCGTAATCAACCTCATAATCTAGTGTAAATGGGGTTGCCAGAATATTGAATATCCCCGTAATTTTGCCAGCCATTTATCCAACTCCTATCATTTGTCTGCCTACAATAAATGCCATCGTTACTCGTTCCAGCGCATCCAAATCCGACAATGGATTACCATCAATCACAATCACATCGGCTTCTTTGCCTATTTCTAGTGTTCCGAGTTTGTTTTGTATGTTGCTGACTTGTGCCGCCACGATTGTAGCAGACCGTAAAGCATCATAGTTATCCTTTTTTGCACCAAGTTGAACCATAAATTTGAGCTCAGGTGCGACAACATCATGCGCGACAACAGGACTCCCTGCATCTGTTCCAAAGGCAATCGGGACACCTGCTTTTGCCGCTTTTACGATTCCTTCATATCGCCCTTTACTTGCGACAGCTTTTTGCCGTTCTTCGATTTTCCATTCGGGGATGTTATATTGTCGTGCGAGCTCGGCTTGTGACTGCATCAGTAGAGGGGCGAAGGTTGTCACAATGGGGATTTTTTTGTCGAGCAACAACTGTATAGTTTCATCGGTCATTGATCCACCATGCTCGATGACATCAACACCAAAATCTGCCATACGATAGATACAATCATTGAACGTCGCATGTGCTGTAATGGGTAGCCCATTGCGATGTGCTTCATCAATCACAGCATGAAGTTCATCGTCTGTAAATTCAAGGCGATCATGACATCCCATGATTTTGATAAGATCAGCACCACCTTTAACTTGATCGCGAACAGCACGGCGCATTTCATCTGCTCCACTGGCTTCACGACAACACCAATACGTATGTCCGCCAGTTTGAATGATCGATTCCCCTGTAATCAACAACCGTGGACCGGGGAATATTCCTTGCTCGACGGCTTGCTTGGCAAAGATATTGGTATCATTCATGCCGAGGTCACGCACTAGCGTAATGCCAGCCCTCAAACTTTTTATCATGTTCCCAGCCGTTTTATATGCACTGATTTCGGGGCTATCATCCATTGATTGGCGCGCTAAATCATGAACACCATCCCATGCCAGATGAGCATGAGAATTCATCATACCGGGCATAACGGTTTTGCCTGTGCAATCGATGATGTCAGCCGTGGTCTCTCCTAAATCACTGGCAGACCCAACCGCTTTGATCTTCCCATTTTCGATTTCGACAAATCCATTTTCGATCACCTCATCCTCATTACATGTGAGGACTTGTCCTCCCTTTAAGATTCGATGGGGTGACGGAATATCGAACATCGGTTTAATAATCTTTTGGTATCGCCATGCTGGTGGCTCAGGCATTATATTGTCTCTCCTATTTTAGTTTTCATTGTTGTTGGACGAGCTATATCTCATCCCTACATTTACTGCGACGTTCAACTATATAACGACATCTTCAAACAAGGTTTCTAAACCCTCCCTACGGGAGTCTATTAAACATTCAAAATCCGTTTTTCTGGCGGGTGCTCGGCAAGGAAACGGCTCGGTACAAGGGCATCACCATCAGTGACTATCATCGTATCAATCAGACGATAGCCATCTTTGTTTGGGCGATAAATCCCTGGCTCGTTGGAAAAGACCATATTGGCTTCCAGTATGGTATCATCCCCCGGCGCGAGCCACGGTGCTTCATGCCCCTGAATACCCATACCATGTCCAATACGATGGCGAATCGCATCGCCTAACCCAGCTTCTTTCAGAACATTGAGTGCTGCTGTGTTGACACTATGGCAAGTTGCCCCAACTTTGAGCGCATCAATCCCTGCTTGGTCACAATCTGCCGCCGCGTGTAGGCAGTGCATCGTATCACCAATGACATCACCGACGACAAACGTTGCACCACTTTCGGCATGATAGCCTGCTACAGATGCGCCAATCCCTGCAATCAGGGTCTCCCCAATTTGTGGCTGACGTGCCATCGGAGACCCATGTGGCAATGCCGCACGTAGCCCACTGTGAACTGTTCCGACGACCGCCCCCTTACGTAGTCGGAACTGCTCACCGATTTCGGCTTTCATCTTTTCGGATGTTGCGCCGATACACTGTCTCAGAATATCTAGCTCAGTCCCGCCCTCGCGGATAATATCACCCGCATTGGCAAGCACTTGTTCCAGACAATAATCGGCATAACGCGCGGCTTGTTTGATAACCTCTATTTCTTCGGCATCTTTTATCCAACGCAGGCGGTTAACCAATTGAGTTATAGTCACACCGTCACCCAATGTCAGAAACACATCATGCGAAATGTGATCGATTCCTAAGCGACTTACGCCAGCCTCACGAACCATCCAATTCACAGGATATTCTTCACCGGGAAATTCAAAATAAGTGCGAATGTCGCCTATCCATGTGGCATCAGCATTTTCTTGTTCCAGTAACGGGACAAATAACGCAGGATTGCCCGACTTTGGAACAAAGAATCCGATAGGGCGTTCTGATTCAGTATGGATAAAACCCGATGCATACATCACATTTGATGTATCAATCAACAAAACACCATCTAAGTTTTCGGCACCCATCTTCGATTGAATTTGCGAAACTTTACGCCGATAGAATGCTTCCCCCAATGGCATCATGATAACGTGACCTTGGCTTGTTTCTTGCCTGCTTTTTGTGCGGATGAGGTTAGCGTTAGGACGGTATTTTGTGGCGCACGAACCAGCCATTCAACAGCTTGTTTCGTATCATTCCATTCTCGTAACCACGGTGACCATGTTGCGTTACGCTCATCGCGTCCTGCTAGATGTCCGAGGCTTTGACCTGCTTTGCCAATGACGATTTCTGCACTATCTCCATCCAATGTAACTTGAACAGGAGAAGCTGTCCCATGTGCAAGGGCGCGCTGTGTGAGATGTGTTGGCAAGAAGCCTTCATTTGCAATCACAGCAGTGACTTTATATAAATCGTCCGCCAATTTTTCGGCAGATAGAGATTGGATCGCAAGTAATGGTGTGGTCATAGCGTGTTTGAGTGTAAAAAGGCAATTGGTGTGAATCGTATCAAACAAGAAATTTTTGGCTTCATCACTGGTTGCCATAGAAACCGACGGTGGATTACGGAAAGTATACATATGCGTCCACCCACCAAGTTCAACTTTCCCCAATTGTGGATGATCGAATTCGTGCCAATCGACAAAGCCTTTTCCGCCGAGGTGTTTATCGTTATATTCGAGTAACTTGATTTCATCCTCAAGTGATCGCGCCCGAATCTGATATTTTGCAGGAAATTCAATCCCCGCTGCCAATTCAGGATTCCAGAGTTCCGTCGAAAAGGTGATAATCCCAAATTCATCATATGACCATTGCATCAGTGATCCTACACGCGGTTTATCGGGGTCGTTTGTAAATTCCTCATAAACAGAAATAACTGGATAGCCTGTCAGAGCCGTACCCATCGCGCCGATACGATTATAAGCAGCCAGATCAAAACGCGGTAAAGTGCTATCAGGCTCGACCAATGACGGACGTAAGAGCAATCCACCGTGAGTATGATAACATTGCATCCCACTGATATTCGGGTGCGACAAGATAAAGTCTGCTACGGCTTTTGATTCAGGCTCAGATAGCGGTAAATCTCCTGCCCCATATTGACGATATTCGGGTCGCCAGCCCGTTGGGAAATTACGATTCAGGTTGCCATCGCGTGGTTTTTGAATCTCGAAAGATGCCCCGTCCCATTCGCCTCGAATTTCCCCTTCTCGATACATCCGATAGTAAGGTCCTTGATTCACTTCGCCGGGGTCACGTTGTACCATCAGGCGGGGATCGTCTTCAGATACACGCCATTCGCCATTAGGGTCTTCAATCCGCATTTGCACAATGAGACCATCACCATCAATATCATGCTGACATAAGCCGTAAGTTTGTTCCTCACCGGGCAGATAACGACCATTCCCGCACCAGTGATGTGCAGTGGTCAGGCTGATTTCTGCACCATCTGGATTGATACGCGGAATGATATAAAAACTCATATTGTCCAAAAGCCATGTAACATCAGCATCCGAACCATAATTTTCAAGCAAATACCAGATGCTATACATTGCTGTATGCGAGGTTGTAACTTCTTCTGCATGGATATGCCCATCAATGTAAAATGCAGGCTTACTATCGTGCGACCCTGTTTCAGGATTGGTCAACGTCATGCACCAAATATCGCGCCCTTGCCAACTTTTCCCAAGTGATTCGAGGCTCGCAAATTTAGCATACGCCTCAGCCATGCCTTTTAGATGGGTAGTTAGTTCATCAAATAAAAAATACTCTCCAAAATCAATAGCGTATCCCATATGTTAAAACTCCTTGCTGACGTTAGCTGGATTGGGGCGTATAAATTGACCATCACCTGCTTGCCCTACAATTTCACCATCTTTGAATATGGTTTTTCCGTTCACAAGCGTTTGATTGACTTTGCCCTTAAAGGTCATACCTTCATAGAGTTTGTCGCATTCTTTGGCTTTGGTAAACAACATATCGGTGTGGATAGTGGTTTCGTCGTTGGGATCAAAGATCACAATATCAGCCATTGCATTAATGCCAATATGCCCACGTTCCGGGTAAACTCCAAAACGTTTCGCGCCGTTGGTACTGATTAACTCAACAGCTTTGTTGATCGTAATCCGTCCGTTGAGGGCTTCATTCATCACACCAAGTAACAATTCCTCTACACCGGGCGCACCGGGGGGTGTTGCCCAAATATCTGTCCGAGCACGCTCTTTTTCCTCTACCATAAACGGAGAATGATCGGTAGTGATCGCCAAGAGTGACCCATCCATCAAACCACCCCATAAGGCTTGTTGATCGGCTTCTTTACGTAGTGGTGGATTAATCTTGGCATACGGTCCGACACGCTCTAAATCGGTTTCGGTGAAGAATAGATAATGGGGACATGTTTCTGCCGTTGCTGTAGAGCCTGTTGCTTTAAAGCGTCGGAAGACTTCCAGCGGTTCTTTTGCGCTCAGATGAGCAATATGTAAATTTGCTCCAATGCTTTCATTTAGCGTTAGTAGGGTTGCAATCGCTAATGCTTCGACATGTGGTGGACGCGATTCTCCATGTGCTGGAACATCATTGCGCCCTGCGTTTATCAATTCCTGCATATGCCATTCCAGCAGTTGATTATTCTCGGCATGAACAGCACACACTAAACCAGTTTCTGCTACCAACTTGAGAGCCTGATATAAACCTTCTACATCGGGTAGACATAACCCCTCAAATTCGTCATCACGTCCTTTTGGGGCGGCTGTCATGAAAATTTTGAAGGCAATTGCACCTTCATTGACCATATCTTCTATTTCGGCTGGATCAAGTAAACCGGGTGCGGCATATAATCCGAAGTTAACATAACAATCTTTCTCGCCGAGTGCCTTCCGCATACGAAAAATATCACCTGTCGCACAACATGGTTTAGAAATCGGCATTTCAAAGATGGTTGTTACACCACCTGCCGCCGCCGCACGGGTTTCTGTTGCAAAGTCACCCCGTTGTGGATAAGCTGGAGCGCGACAATGAAAGTGAATATCAATTGCACCGGGTATCACTAATTTGTCTGTCGCGTCAATGATTTCAGTTGCGGTTATGTCTGACGTATCATCTGCCAGCACAACAATTTTGCCGTTGCGTATGCCCACATTCAGCCGTGTGATACCTGTTTCCAGTACCACCTGACCATTCTTGATTAGCGTATCTACATTCACCAGCTTGTCCTTAAATCCAGTATATAAAATTAGTTCGCTAAAATGTAAAGTCATGAATACTCTAAATAATGTCCCGTCTCTGCTTCTGATAGCAGGTTTATAAGTCTCCCTTATTGCATGGAGGGAGATATAGAGGGGAATAGCTCGAAACCTTACTTAATAAAGTACTCGCTTTATAAAATCAAGTAAGATGTTGGTTGTTGTCTGATAGTCGTCTATGCGAACATGCTCATCAAACGCATGAGCCACTTCATAGCTACCGGGACCAAATATAATCATGTCACCCCGTGTCAAATTCATCAGATGTTTGGCATCACTCCCCGGCAAATATCCAATCGGACCGGGGTCATCTTGTAATCTGTCACGCACACACGATAGAAACATCTGCGATAAATCAGAATTGATTGATGAATCAAACCAACTTGAAAATAGAAAATCATCAATACTAATCTCAGCAGGGCTTATATCAACAGCATCTATCACAGCACGTAATTCTGCTTTCACGACCTCGGGATGTTCACCGGGAATCATGCGACGATCTAACTTAACCACACACGAATCAGGAACAGCATTAGCGGTACTACCCCCTTCGATCACACCCACATTACACGTCGGAAAACCAACCAATGGATGCACCCATTTTGCCAATTCATGATGATACGCATCTAACGCTAGCACCGCCTTAGACATTGCCGTAATTGCATTAACACCTCGATTTGGATTTGTTGCATGAACAGACTTACCTTGAGTGCGAACAGTGGCACGCATGACACCCTTATGAGCGGTCGCAACTTTATTATGCGTCTGTTCGCCGACTACGATAAAATCACATTCTGGTAGATGACCGTTATCCGCCATCCATTTTGTACCCAATTGACCACCAACTTCTTCTTCTGCCGCCGCCACTAAAACCAGTGTTCCGTTGAGGGTATCTAGTTTGGATGCGTCTATCATCGTCAACATCATGGACGCAAGTGGGGCTTTGTCGTCGATGCTCCCCTTACCATAGAGCTTACCATCCTTAACCACACCAGAATAAGGGTCTACGCTCCATTTATCGGCTTCAGTATTGGCGATTGGTACGGTGTCAATATGAGCGTGGAGCATGATAACGGGTGTACCTTGTCCCAACGATGCAACAACATTAACCGCTTCTGGTTTAATTTCTGGCGCAGGGGTTATGACCTCACAGCCTATCGATTGCATCTGTTCCGCGATAAATTTAGCAATAGCACGCGTATCCCCTAGCGGATTAGGTGATGGGATTTGTACCAGTTTCTGTAGAAGTTGGATACCATCCACTACAATTCACCTTCGATTTCTGCATAGAAGCAACACCATTCACCTGTTTGTACATTGGGTAATGCACGCAAGCCAAAGATCATCCCATCAACAGGCGCGACCAGTTCCGCAAGCGTTGCGCCGTATACATCGACAATTTTTGCGATAGGGTCGCCCTTTTTCATGAACTTCTGAAATTCGAGTGTTGGTTCAGCGACATACATGCCGCTAATCGGGGCAAGTAACGCATGTTGAAAACCCGTGTACCAAGTATCTGCCGTTGTTGCGTCACCATCAATCATATCGTAGTGGCACATAACATTAAGGATACCGTCGGCTAAGACACGCCCTGCTCGATGGAATTCCGCAGGGAATAAATTGGGTCGTCCACCTAATTCAACCGTCAGTGAATATTTACCTGCCTCAAACATGACTGCGCCGGGGTTTCCACTTGGACGGATATTCTTAAGGATTAGACTCCAGTCTTTGCCCATTGCCTTCGCAAACTCAATTGCTTCGGGCTGAGTTGTCGTAAAGATTGTCTCGGATAAATAGGAATGTGCACCACCCGAATGAATCCCAATTTCAAAGTCAGCAACCTCACGCATGATTTCGCTATGTGTAAATGCCAACCGTTCCGTCAAGTATCCTTCTTTGCGTCCGGGGTAAATGCGATTCAAATCATAACTGAATGTATCCAGAGGATTGCCACGTTCAGCCGCTTCAAATGCGGGAACATTCAGCACAGGTACAAGCACCAAACTACCACGCATGGTTGCAGGGTCTAAGTCCGCATCCAGCATATGACAACAGAGTGTGCCTTCAGGTTCATCGCCATGAATGACAGCATCAACCCATAAACAAGGCCCATCACCTGCACCATTGAGTACGATAACCGGTATATCTAAGGGTCTGCCACCGGGTAGTGATGTGACATGAATAACCCCTTGTGCGCGTGTGCCTGCTGAGGCGGTTGCGGTTCCGATTGTTAAGTCTGCCATGATTTACCTCACTCGATATTTTTGAACGACGGTTTCCATACGTTGTAATGCTTTATGGATTTTATCGGTGGATTGCAAAATGCTAATCCGCAAATACCCGCCCCACTGTTCACCGAATCCTGTACCGGGGAAGATCAATACTCGCCCTTCCTTCAGCAATAAATAAGATAATTCGGTAGCATGAATCCCTGTTGATGAACTATTTGTCCACAAGAAAAATGCGCCACGTGGATCACTATAATCCAAACCCATCGCGGTTAATCCATCCATCATCGCTTGACGACGCTCGGCATAAATCCGTTTGAATTCTTGCAGGGGTTCTTGTGTCCCAGTGATGGCATGGTACGCCGCAATCTGTGAGACACCTGCCGCCGCTCCGGTTGTTATTGCTTTGACTTTAATCATGCCTTCGATGAAATTCTTGGGTGCGGCAACATATCCTACACGCAATCCCGTCATGGCATATGCTTTTGAGAAGCCGTTCAATGTGACTGTGCGTGATTCCATGCCGGGGACTGAACCAATACTAAAATGCTCCCAATTGTCATACACGAATTTTTCATAAATCTCATCAGAAATAACGATTAAATTGTGTTTAATAGCTATTTGGGCAATGGCTTCAAGACTTTCGCGGGTGACTATACCACCCGTCGGATTGCTGGGTGTAACAATCAGCAACGCTTTAGTTTTAGGTGTGATAGCTTGTTCGACTGCTTCGGGACGTAGATTAAATGCGTCATTGTGGTCAGTTGGTATCATCACCATTTTGCCACCTGCACTTGCAATTGCCTCGTCATACGATGTGTAACGAGGGTCAGGCACAAGCACTTCATCATCAGGATTGAGCAACACTTGCATCAACAAGAACAATCCTTCTTGTCCGCCCGTGGTGATGATGACATTATCGCGATCAACCTTTAATCCATTCTCACGGTTGAGTTTATCAGCAACAACTTGACGGAGTTCTGGCAAACCAGCGATAGGTGATACAGGAATTTCATTTTGTCGGATTGAATTCTGAGTCGCTTCGATAATATAAGATGGTGTAGCTAAATCAGGATCACCGCGCCCTAATGCAATCACATCAGGATGGGTCGCCATTTCCATAAGGGCATAGCGCAAGGCTGTTCCATCATGGGCTACATTGCGGATTTCTTCTGGAATATTCGGATTAATCATCATGCTTCACTTACCCATCCATAAGCCGCCCACTGTGAAATTGAGGGAGAACAAATCGTCATGCTTTGTTTGAAACTCCGTAATTTTCCAGCCATCGACGAACCAGCCATCCAACCAATACGCCAGCCCTTGAGCATGTCTTCTGTACTGCCGATTGTGATTGTTCGTGATGTCCATTTTTCGTTTTGAGCAGGGTGAAAGTTAGACTGCCCAACAGTTGTATCCCATACAATCCAGCAGGTTTCAGGATTTGCAGTCTTCAATATCGTATCGATTTTGTCTTGTGGGTCATCGCCACCCAAATAGATCAAGACCCCATCTTTTATATCATCAACTGAATAGATCAAAAGCACATCTTTTAGTGTTGATACCCCGTGCAAATGTGACGCATCACCGAGTGCCAAAATTGCATTTTCAGCTAGTACCATGACACAGGCAAATATCGCTTCTTCTAGCCCACAGGTGATGGTAATTTCATCTTTGTTGATGTTCAGGTTATATTGTGTGTTGATATGTTCAGCGACCCATTCACGCAATGGAACGATACCGGGACGATCTGTATAGTGTGTTTTACCATCTGCTAAGGCTTGAATCGCGCCCTCTTTTGCGGATTGTGGAACATCTACTTCAATCGGTGTAAATTGTGGCAACTCTAGCTTTGCAACACGTTCAGCTAGTGGTCGTGATAAGTTGTCGGTCATGATGATACAACCTCTCGCTCAAATGGAAAATCAATGCCCAGTGTATCTGCGAGGTCTTTTAATTCATCAAATATCACCGCGTCTAACTTTGCGCCTGTAGCACGATATTCTTTTTCACGGCGATAATCAATTTCACCCGGAACAAGGATTTCATCAAAATCAGGACGAACCGCCGACGATTTAATTTCTGCGATAAAGTCATCCATACGCTGTTTGAACTCAGCAACGGGCATAAACCATTCAATATCAATCGCAATAAAAGTATGTGCGACATCTTGTTTGGCTTTATCTGAATATGGCGTTAAACCAAATGCACCACCGCTAATCACGCCTGTCAATACATCGGTAAACATCGCCAGACCGTACCCTTTGTATTGTCCGATACCCAATAATGCCCCTGCCATTGCGGCAGATGGATTATCGGTCTCGTGACCATCAGGGGTTAAAGCCCAATCCAGTGGCATCTTTTTGCCTTCACGCTCAAACCAGCGCATCATGCCTTTACCAGCCGTCGTAATCGCAAAATCGAGGACAACAGGGAAATCTCCACCTGTTGGCGCGACCAAGCCCCAAGGATTTGTACCGACGCGCCCTTCGTATCCACCCCATGGTGCCATTTCGGGTCCGGCATTGGTGATGGCTATACCGAGGCAATCATGCTCTAAGGCAATCCGCGCAGGAACAGCTGATGAGCCATAATGTGTACTATTTTTGACGATCACCGTACCAATACCACTGATTTTTGCTTTTTGGATAGCTAGTTCCATTGATTTTTGAGCGACAACTGATCCTAAGCCGATATGTCCATCGACCAATGCTAATGCAGGCGATTCTTTGATAATCTCAAATTCTGCACCGGGGATAATCCAACCATTGCTGATGCGTTCATGATAGGTCGGTAAACGCCGCACACCCTGACCTTGACCGGGGAGACACCGTAATTCACTTTCCATCAAACCACGTGCACACCGCCGCGCTTCATCTTCCGTCGTGCCCATCGCCTGAAACGCTGTAATTACAAAATCCTGTAGGGTATCAACAGGGACACGAATAAGGGTAATCCCCATGTTTATATCCCCTTCACAGATTTGTATTCTTCAAGTTCTTCGGGAGTATAGACTTGCATCAATTCTAATTCGATACCGCCAGCTTCTTGGTCAAGGAATGCAACCCAACCCTCTGGGTGGACGTGGCTACCTTTGACTTTACATGCCGCACACTCTTTGAGGGTTGCGCCTTTTGCTTGTGCTTCTTCTAGCGCTTCGTCAATATTGGGGACGGCATAGCAGATATGATGTAACCCTTCGTAACCACGATCTTTAATCCATGTATCAAAACGTCCACCTTCATCCAGTGATTGACATAATTGATATTCAACATCACCGACATTAAAGATTGCTACGCGATTCCGTGACTTTTCATAATCGTGAACTTCGGCATCTTGCGCCACACCAAGATAATCTTGGTACGTTTTTAGGGCGGCTTTTGCATCTTTTACCGCAAATGCCATGTGCTTAATGTATCGTCCGTCCATGTTAGTTTTCTCCGTTTTGATCGTTAATTCGTCTAGTGGTCGTTTGGTAAATCGCGCATCTGCTATCGACTTATAGCTTGCCTGAGGGTCACGTTTAGCATCTTTGAAATCGGCTTCCGTCAACGACAAAAAATCATTTACCTTAGCATCTAAATCATCCTTGGTGCTTTTGGATTTTGTCATCTTCCCTCCTGCTATCTTTATTGTGTTTAATCGTTCAAATCAAATAATGTCTTTAAGTTGACATCAGATGTAATTTTTGGCTCAATTGCCGATTCAGCAGAAGTCATCAAGAGCGTGATACCCGGACCATACCCAGAGCGCGGGCTATCGGTCTGACCAATCACACCTATGCCAATCGCACCCCGTAAATACCCATGGCTCCAGCTACTGTCATAATCTTGTAAGGCAACCACATCCCCCAACCGTAAATCATCGAGCCCTGCTTTGGTCAGTTCGGCTTTATCTGTTGTCTGAATATGAAGTGAGCCACCTTCGCTGGTTAATCCCGCCCCTGCCCCAAGTAGGTGTGGTGGTACGATTCCCACAACAGGTACACTCAATTTGCCATCATCATTGGTGGTGACTTCCAGATTATCGATTAGTTCAGGCGAGCAACTCTTGATTTTGACGGAGGGATGATCGGCAAGTTCCAAGCCAACACCCTTCGATTTAATCACAATCTTGTCACCGATGGTCATTTGTTCACGGATGCTCTTTTCAAAGTGAATAATCACCTGTTCCGAGAAACGTCCAGATTTGCCCGTGACAATCCCGCGTGTTCCTTTAGCATTGCCTGTCATGACAATTGCTGTATTACCGACACACGAGAAAATATTCAATCCACGATTTCCACGATCATCTTTGACACTCACACTAACACCGGGATGAATACAATCGCCCAACCAGCCATAAACGGAATCACCAACCGATACGTTATACACAATGCCACCCCATGTTGGTAGCAGAAATGCACGTCCTTCGCTATCAAGGCGATACGGCTCAGCAGGTAAACCCGGAAACCCCGGTGACGCAATCTGCCCCATTACAGAAACACTTACAATTTTATCTACATTTGTTTTTACACTCATTGGTCAGTCCCTGATATTTAAGTAATTGGCAATATTTGCGTCAGGTGTAATTTCCCATTCAATCATAGGTTCGGGGCAAGACATCAATGCCAGCAATCCCGGTCCATGTCCAATCATGATTGAGTCTCCATGAATACAGAGTGCAATCGTAACTGCCCCTGTCCGATACCCTCGTCCATAACGATGATCAGCATTAGGGATTACTACCAAATCTCCCAAGCGCATCTGGTCGACACCCAATTCCGCCATGAGAGCTTTATCACCAGACATTAAATCTTGGTCTACATATTCAGAATTGAGTTCTGCACCCGACCCCATGATGCGTGGTGGAAGTTCAATCGCTACAGGAACTTTAATTTTTTTGTCAGAAAGTTGTTCGATGGGTATTGCCTCGATCAACTCAGGACTACATTTTTTGAGCTCAATTTTTGGAAAATCTATAAATTGCAGTCCACGTCCATAGGCTTCGATTTGAATAGAATCATCAATACATAATAGGTCTAATGCATCGGCTTCAAAATCAACTAGTAGTCGCGCATGTTCCCCTGTGACAATACCTGTTGCGCCTGCCGCTAAACCACTTGTGATGGTGGCTTTATTGCCGATGCACGTCAAATAATGCAATGCAAATTCTGCGTCAGAATCTGGATTTGCAATCGAAACACCCGGTTCAAGATGATCGGCTGCCCATCCAAATGCAGGATCACCGACACGTGCGTTATACACCACCCCTGCCATT
>Ga0209692_10003294_pt1 | contig 15876 bp, 11 predicted proteins | sample tdDd472_FD_187129 | JGI IMG/M metagenome (GOLD analysis project Ga0209692, IMG submission 187129) | Marine sediment microbial communities from the Atlantic coast under amendment with organic carbon and nitrate - tdDd47.2 (SPAdes)... | ecosystem: Environmental > Aquatic > Marine > Coastal >...
GTGATAACGTAGCCATGGAAGTTGAGTTGATTATACCTGTGGCAATGGAAAAAGAACTCCGTTTCGCCATTCGTGAAGGTGGCCGTACAGTCGGCGCCGGTGTTGTTGCCGAAGTTATCGAATAAGTCGAAAGACTAGAAAGGGCAGGAACGTTCCATGGCAAAGGGAAATCGTAGTAATATCATCCTGCAGTGTGAGAGCTGTACTTACAGGTACCATATTAGTAAGAATAAAAAAACTAATCCTGCAAAGCTCTCTTTGAAGAAGTATTGTCCGGAATGCCGGAAACACATGGTCTTTACTGAGAAGAAATAATTCGTGGATCTAGGTCAGTAGCTCTAATTAGGTAGAGCGCCGGACTCCAAATCCGGATGCTGGGGGTTCGATTCCCTCCTGGCCTGCCACTTTTTTAAAATCTTCTTAGGAGGTTTTATGCCTTCAATTAAACGTTGGGTATATCTTAGTTTTGGAATGTTCGCCCTCTTGGCGGTTTATCTTTTCTCAAAGATGTCGGCCGGATTTATTGATCTTGCCGGTTTTGAGGATCCGATAGGCGGTGCAGTGCCTCTTTCTACCATTATTGGTATTGTGGCAGGTGTTGTAACTTACATCGTGTTTATGAAGCATCCCAGAGCTGAAGAATTCGGCATGGAAGTTGTCAAGGAAATCAAGAAAGTAACCTGGCCCACGGTTCTTGAAACACGTGCGGCCACTATTGTGGTTATTATACTTGTTTTGATAATTTCTGCTATTCTTGGTTTTTTTGATTTCGCATTTTCCAGTGCTACTAACTGGATCTATCGTTAACACAAGATGGGTTGGTCTTTTCAGGAGTGATGCATGTCTGAGGACAACAAAAACATGAAATGGTATTTTGTACATACCTATTCCGGGTATGAGAACAAAGCTATGCGTTCGCTCGAGGAAAACATCAAGAACCAGAACCTGGGAGAATACTTTGGCGAAATTCTGATTCCGGTGGAGACTGTTGTTGAAACGGTCAAAAACCAGAAAAGAACTACCTCCAGAAAATTCTTCCCGAGCTATATGCTTGTACAGATGGTTTTGAACGACCATACTTGGCATTGTGTGAAAGATACCCCCAAAGTTACCGGCTTTGTTGGAAACTCCACCAATCCCCCTCCTGTTCCGGAGCCTGAGATTTTCAAGCTGAAACAACAGATTGAGGAAGGTGTAGCCAAGCCGAAACCGAAATTCTCCTTCGCTGAAGGGGAAACTGTGCGTGTTATGACCGGACCTTTTGCAAACTTTACTGGTGCAGTTGAGGAAGTGAAGCCGGAAAAGGGCCGTGTAATAGTAAGTGTATCGATCTTCGGGCGTGCTACGCCTATTGAACTTGATTTCTCCCAGGTGGAGAAGGAATAAAGAAGAGGTAAGTTATGGCAAAGAAAATTATCGGCCTGATAAAATTGCAGATTGAAGCCGGCAAAGCAAATCCTTCACCTCCAGTTGGTCCAGCTTTGGGTCAGCATGGTGCTAATATTATGGACTTCTGCAAGCAGTACAACGCCAAAACTCAGAAACAGGCCGGAATGATTATTCCTGCTGTTATTACAGTTTATGCGGATCGTTCCTTCTCTTTTATTACCAAAACCCCCCCTGCTTCTGCATTGTTGTTAAAAGCTGCTAAGTTGGCTAAGGGTTCCGGTGAGCCAAACAAGAAAAAAGTTGGCAAAGTCACCATGGATCAGGTAAAAGAGATTGCCGAACTGAAAAAACCGGATTTGAATTCCTATGATGAAGAAATGGCTTGCCGTATCATAGCTGGTACAGCACGTTCCATGGGCATCAAGGTTGTCTAATATAATTACTTTTTTTTGCGGGAGATGATTACATCGCTTGAACCGCAAGGAGATTCTTATGGGAAAACGCGGAAAACAATATCGCAATTTAAGGGAAAAAGTAGATTCATTAAACAAATACATGTTTGATGAAGGTCTTGAGCTGGTTAAATCCACTTCTTTTGCCAAGTTTGACGAATCAATTGACGTAGCAGTAAAACTGGGCGTCAATCCAAAATATGCCGACCAGATGGTTCGTGGTTCGGTTCTTCTGCCACATGGTACAGGTAAAACTGTACGCGTTCTGGTTTTTGCCAAGGGCGACCTTGAAGCAGAGGCAACTGCAGCTGGTGCCGATTATGTCGGTGGCGCAGATCTGGTTGATAAAATCAAGGATGGCTGGTTCGAATTCGATAAAGTCGTTGCAGCTCCTGATATGATGGGTGTTGTCGGTAAAATCGGCAGGTTGTTAGGACCCCGTGGTTTAATGCCGAACCCTAAAGTTGGCACAGTTACCCGTGAAATCGGAAAAACTGTTGGCGAACTTAAAAAAGGTCGTATTGAATTCCGCGTGGAAAAAGCTGGTATTATCCATGCTCCCGTGGGAAGAAAATCATTTGAAAATGCACAAATCAAAGAAAACATCCTGGAGCTCGTTTCTATCTTGCTTAAACTGAAACCGGCTTCCACTAAAGGTACCTATATTAAAGGTATTACAGTTTCTGCAACAATGAGTCCTGGTGTGAGAGTTGATGTAAATAACGTATTAGAGTTCTTGCGCTAATACGATGTTGATTTAATTGTCGGGTGCGGTTGGTCGATACCGCATTTTGTCAAAGACCGTGGGCGGATCAGTTGGATCCTTAAATTAGCCGACGCAGACGAGGGTCCCGACCATATCCCTCTTTCTTTGACAGGGTTGCCTGAGCAATCGGTAATCCTAAAATATGAATAACCTTGTGAGAGGGGGTCATACATATGAACCTTACAGAAAAACAAGCTGCTGTTGAAACCTGGAAAGAAATGTTCGATAGTGCCACTTCGCTGGTGCTGTGTGACTATTCCGGTTTAAAGGCTAATCAAATTAACGACTTGCGTCGTGAATGCCATGAGGCTAACGTCAATTTTCAGGTCGTGAAAAACACTCTTGCCAAGAGAGCTATTGAAGGCAGTGCCAATGAATTTTTGGCTGACAGCTTCAAAGGAACAATTGCTGTTGCTTTCGGTATCGAAGATCAGGTAGCTCCTGCAAAAGTTTTGGCTAAAGCTGCCAAAGATTACGATTCGTTCGAATTGATCGCCGGTGCTCTTGATGGAAAACCTCTGGACGCTGCTGGTGTTCAGACTCTGTCGAAAATGCCTGGACGTGATGAGCTTCGTGGTCAACTTCTCGGTCTGTTTGATGCTGTACCTGGCGGATTTGTCAGGCTGCTCAATGCTGTACCTGGTGGTATGGTTAATGTACTTGATGCACGCAAACGCGATCTTGAAGAAGCTGCGTAAGAAATTGATTTAATTTTTAAAGTATTGCCTTTAAGGGCAAAAACATAATTGAAAGGTTAGTGTTATGGCTATAACAAAAGACGAAGTTAAAGAATTTTTGAGCAACATGAGCGTAGTCGAGTTGGCTGGTTTTATTTCTGAGCTGGAAGAAGAGTGGGGCGTTTCCGCCGCTGCTCCCGTAGCCGCTGCCGCTCCCGTAGCCGCTGCTGAAGCTGCTGAAGAAAAAACCGAATTTGACGTACATATGGCCAGCTTTGGTGATCAGAAAATCAAAGTTATTAAAGCCGTCCGTGCCATCACCGGTCTTGGTCTCAAAGAAGCCAAAGAATTGGTTGAGAGTGCTCCGGTTAACGTTAAAGAAGCAACAACAAAAGAAGACGCTGAAGATATCAAAAAACAGCTCGACGATGCAGGCGCCAAAGTCGAAATCAAATAAGTGCGAGCGTTTACAGTTTGATTGTTATCCACTAAATAGCTGCTACACTCCCGGTAAGTTGATCGGGGCAGTGTGGCAGTTGTTTGGGGATATTTATATTTTATGTATGATGGAGCCGATTTTTACTGTATAATCGGCAGATTGTTTATAACGATCAAAACAGTCGTGTCCATTTGGGGCTTAACCATCGGTAACCTCTTTCAAGGAGAGAAGATGTCGTTTGTCGCCCAGGAAAATTTCCGAGCAAGAAAAGATTTTGCTAAAATTAAAAAAATCATTGAGCTGCCAAAGCTGATTGAGATCCAGAAAAAATCATATGACGATTTTTTACAGATCAATGTGCCACTTGAGCAACGCGAAAACGTTGGACTGCAAGCGGTATTCAACAGCGTATTTCCAATTAAGGATTTCAATGAAACCGCTTCTTTGGAATTTGTCAGCTACCACATGGACAAACCCAAGTACGATATTGATGAATGTCGTCAGAGGGGTATGACCTACTCTTCTCCGATGAAAGTCTATATCAGGCTGGTCATTTGGGACAAAGATGAAGAAACCGGAACTCTTTCGATCAGAAATGTCAAAGAGCAGGAAGTCTACTTTGGTGAAATTCCATTGATGACTAAAAACGGTACCTTCATTATAAATGGTACTGAGAGGGTCGTGGTATCACAGTTGCATCGTTCTCCTGGTGCATTCTTTGATCATGATAAGGGTAAAACACACAGTTCCGGTAAAGTTCTTTACTCGGCCAGAATTATTCCATATCGTGGAAGCTGGCTCGATTTTGAGTTTGACCCGAAAGATATTCTGCATGTCAGAATAGACAGAAGGCGTAAACTCCCGGCTACGGTTCTTTTGCGTGCTCTGAATTACAGCACTGAAGACCTGCTGGAATATTTTTATGAGAAACAGCATATTACTTTAGAAAGTCAGCGTGCCTTAAGAGCATTATCTCTGGATCTTCTGGTTGGCTCAAGAACCAATCGTGAAATTCGCAACAGCAAAAGCGAGGTAATGGTCAAAAAGGGTAAGAAAATCACCAAAGCATCAGTTAGAAGAATGAAAGCTGCTGAAATGACAGCAGTTTCCATGAATCTTGAAGATGTTGTAGGGATGGTTTCTGCTCAGGATATTGTGGATTCAAAAACCGGTGAAGTCGTGGTTGAGGTTAATCAGGAAATTACCGAAGAAAAATTTGAAGAAATCCGCAGCCGTAAAATTAAAGAGTTTGACTGCCTGTTTATTGACAGCGCAAACTTCGGCCCCTATATCCACAACACGCTTTTAGTCGATAAAGTTACTACTCCCGAAGAAGCCATTATGGAGATTTACAGAAGGCTGCGCCCGGGTGATCCACCAACAGAGGACGCTGCAAAGCGTTTGTTTGATAATCTGTTCTTCAATTCCGAAAGATATGACCTTTCCAAAGTTGGACGTTTGAAGATGAACTACAAGTTCGATCTTAACGAGCCTCTGGAAAAGGGAACTTTAGGTATTGAAGATATTATGCGTACGGTTAAATACCTTATCGATCTTAAAGACGGTAAGGGAATGATTGATGATATCGATCATCTCGGTAACCGTCGTGTTCGTGCCGTTGGCGAACTTCTTGAGAATCAATACCGTATCGGTCTGGTTCGCATGGAACGTGCCATTAAAGAGCGCATGACATTACAGGAACTTGATACCCTGATGCCTCACGATCTGGTAAATTCCAAACCGGTATCTGCTGTGGTAAAAGAGTTCTTCGGTTCTTCCCAGCTCTCACAGTTCATGGATCAGACAAATCCGCTTTCAGAGGTTACTCATAAGCGTCGCTTGTCTGCTCTTGGACCTGGTGGTCTGACACGTGAACGTGCCGGCTTTGAAGTACGTGATGTTCATACCACTCACTATGGTCGTATCTGTCCTATTGAAACCCCTGAAGGACCGAACATCGGTTTGATTGCATCGCTTTCTACCTATGCTCGTGTTAACGATTATGGTTTCATCGAGACTCCCTACAGATCATGCAAAGATGGTAATGCGCATGAAGAAGTCACTTATTTTTCTGCGTTGCAGGAAAAAGATTTCTCAATTGCTCAGGCCAATGCGCCTCTCGATACAAAAGGAAACTTCATTAATGAGTATGTTTCCTGTCGTGAAGCCAGTGAGTTTGTCTTAAAGAAAAACGATAAAGTTGATTTGATGGATGTTTCTCCAAATCAGCTGGTTTCGGTTGCTGCTTCTCTGATTCCGTTTTTGGAAAACGATGATGCTAACCGCGCCCTGATGGGATCGAATATGCAGAGGCAGGCTGTGCCACTGTTGATTCCCCGCTCACCGCTGGTTGGAACCGGTATCGAAGGTGTAGTTGCCAGAGATTCCGGTGTTACATCTGTTGCCGAACGTGACGGTGTTGTCGTTTCTGTTGATGCAACCAGAATCGTTGTGCGGGCAAATCCGGACGAAAATGATGTAGATGCAACCACTCAGGTTGATATTCATAATCTGGTGAAATACCAGAGATCAAACCAGAATACCTGTATGAACCAGATGCCCATAGTTAAAAAGGGTGACATTGTTCGTAAGGGTGATGTTCTGGCTGACGGCCCGGCTACCGAGGCCGGAGAGCTTGCACTTGGACAAAATGCACTTGTCGCATTCATGCCCTGGGGCGGTTACAACTTTGAGGATTCAATTCTCCTCTCCGAGAGAATGGTCATTGATGACGTTTTCACCTCAATTCACATTGATGAGTTTGAAACCGTTGCTCGTGATACCAAACTTGGTAAAGAAGAAATTACCCGTGATATTCCTAACGTCGGTGACGAAGCACTGAAAGATCTGGATGAGTCCGGTATTATTCGTGTGGGTGCCGAAGTTAAATCGGGCGATATTCTGGTTGGTAAGATTACACCTAAAGGTGAAACGCAGCTTTCTCCTGAAGAAAAACTCTTGAGAGCTATCTTCGGTGAAAAAGCAGGTGATGTAAGAGATACTTCTTTGCGCGTACCACCTGGTGTCAATGGTATTGTTATTGATGCCCGCGTATTCTCCCGCAAGGGTGTTGACAAAGATTCCCGTTCTATCGAGATTGAAGAGATTGAAACCAATCAGCTTTTGAAAGATCAGAACGATCAGATCAAGATTATCCAGGAATCTGCCTATGCTCTTATTCGCCATCTGCTGATTGGTAAAAAACCGAAGAGTAACCTGGTTGCAGACAGTGGAAAAGTTCTGCTTGAAAAAGCAGTCGCCATTGATGAAACTGCTGCCAAGGGTATTGCCAGGAAATATCTGGGTCAGATCAAACTTAAGAATGAGCCTGAGCTGGAAGAACGTATCGAGCGCATTCTAAATAATACCTCAGCCGAAGTTGCTGCCATTCGTGAAAAATTCACGGATAAAATCAACAGGCTTAAACGTGGTGATGAGCTCGCTCCTGGTATCATCAAGATGGTCAAGATCTATGTTGCTATGAAACGTAAACTATCGGTTGGTGATAAAATGGCCGGTCGTCATGGTAACAAAGGTGTTGTTTCCCGTATTCTACCAAAAGAAGATATGCCGTATCTGCCTGATGGTCGTCCTGTGGATGTCGTGTTGAATCCTCTCGGTGTTCCTTCACGTATGAACGTCGGTCAGATTCTGGAAACCCATCTCGGTATGGCTGCACGTGGTCTTGGTGAAAAGCTCCAGCGTTTGGTTGAAGAAAATTATGGCGTTGAGATGATTCGTGGCTGGCTGAAGAAAATCTTCAAGACCGACGAATTTGCAGAGGCACTTGATGATGCTTCCGATAAAGCTGTTATCAATTATGCCAGACGCCTTAAAGATGGTATTCACATGGCAACCAGAGTTTTCGATGGTGCGCCTGAAGAAGACATCAAAGAACTTCTTGATGAAGCTGATCTGGATCGAAGTGGTCAGACCATGCTGTTTGATGGTAAAACAGGCGATGCATTTAGTCTCGATGTAACAGTCGGTATTATGTATATGCTTAAACTTCACCATCTGGTTGATGACAAAATCCACGCAAGATCCATTGGGCCATATTCTCTGGTTACCCAGCAGCCACTTGGTGGTAAAGCACAGTTTGGTGGTCAGCGTCTTGGTGAGATGGAAGTCTGGGCCATGGAAGCCTACGGTGCTGCGCACTCGCTACAGGAATTTCTGACAGTTAAATCCGATGATGTTGTCGGCCGTACCAGAATGTACGAGGCTATCGTCAAGGGTGAAAACGACACTGAGCCTGGAGTGCCCGAGTCATTCAATGTTCTGATAAAAGAACTTCAGAGCCTTGGTTTGAACATCGAGTTGAAAGAAGACAAAAAGCAGAATTAACAGAATTTGGCATAAGCCAGATCTGAAACTCATATATTGAGAGGTAGAACGTGAGAGACATTCTATCATTTTTCGACAAGCCGCCCGAGCCGGTTAATTTTAACTCAATCCGTATTTCCCTGTCCTCGCCTGAGCGCATTCTGGACTGGTCCTACGGTGAAGTAAAAAAACCGGAAACAATTAACTACCGTACTTTCAAACCGGAAAGAGACGGACTTTTCTGTGCCAAGATTTTTGGCCCGGTCAAGGATTACGAGTGCATCTGCGGTAAATACAAACGCATGAAGCATCGTGGTGTTGTCTGTGACAAGTGTGGTGTTGAGGTCATTCAATCCAAGGTTCGTCGTGAACGACTTGGTCACATTGATCTTGCAACTCCAGTGGCACACATCTGGTTTCTGAAGTCACTGCCTTCCAGAATAGGTAACCTGCTGGATCTGACTATGAAAGATCTGGAAAAGGTACTTTACTGCGAGGCTTACATTGTAATCAATCCGATGGAAACCGGTCTTAATAAGTACCAGATTCTTTCGGAAGAAGAATATTACAAAGCGCTCGAAACCTTCGGCTATGGAACTTTCGATGCCGGTATGGGTGCAGAGGCCATCAAGGAACTGTTAAAGGAAATTGATGTTGTAGCTTTGGCCGATACTCTTCGTGAAGAGATGAAAGCAGCCACTTCTGAAGCTAAACGTAAGAAGACTTCCAAACGTCTGAAAATTGTTTCCGCTTTCAGAGATTCAGGTAATAAACCCGAATGGATGATGCTGACACGCGTGCCTGTACTTCCTCCGGATCTGAGACCTTTGGTTCCTCTGGATGGTGGACGTTTTGCAACATCCGATCTTAATGATCTATACCGCAGAGTTATCAACAGAAACAATCGTCTGAAAAGACTGATGGAACTCAATGCTCCTGAAATTATCATACGTAACGAAAAACGTATGTTGCAGGAAGCCGTTGATGCACTGTTTGATAACGGTCGCCGTGGAAAGACAATCACCGGGCCTAACAAACGCCCCTTGAAATCACTTTCCGATATGCTTAAAGGTAAACAGGGTCGTTTCCGTCAGAACCTGCTTGGTAAACGTGTTGATTATTCCGGTCGTTCCGTAATTACTGTCGGACCTGAATTGAAACTGCACCAATGTGGTTTACCCAAGAAAATAGCTCTGGAGCTGTTTAAACCTTTTATTTTCAATCGTCTGATAGAAAAAGGTATTGTTTCTACGATCAAATCTGCCAAGAAAATGGTCGAAAAAGAAAAAACCGAAGTCTGGGACATTCTCGATGATGTTATTCGGGAGCATCCGGTTATGCTTAACCGTGCGCCAACTCTGCATAGACTTGGTTTGCAGGCCTTTGAGCCGAAGCTGATTGAAGGTAAAGCACTTCAGTTGCATCCTCTGGTATGTACTGCATACAATGCCGATTTTGATGGCGATCAGATGGCTGTTCATGTTCCATTGTCAATCGAGTCACAGATTGAAGCTCGTGTTTTGATGATGTCTACCAATAACATTCTCTCGCTGGCAAGTGGTAAACCCATTATTTTGCCGACGCAGGATATTGTTCTTGGTATTTATTACCTCACCCGCGAAAGAGCTTTGGATCTTGGTGAAGGTATGATCTTTTCCTGCAAGGAAGAAGTCGTTTCAGCACTTGATGCCGAGCAGATTAGTTTGCAGGCCAAAATCAAGGTACGTTTTGAAAATGGTGAGATGGTTGATACAACCGCTGGTCGTATCATTTTGTCTACTATCGTGCCGAAAGAAATACCCTTCAAGGAAATTAACCGCGTTCTCGACAAAAAGAGCGTTGGAGAATTGATTGATATAGCTTTCCGTGTCAAGGGCGGTAAAACCACCGTTTTGCTGGCTGACAGACTTCGTAGCCTTGGTTATACCTGGGCTACACGCGCCGGATTCTCTATCGGTCTTGATGATATGGTTATTCCCCAGAAGAAATATACAATTATCGACGAGGCCAACGGTCGGGTTCAGGAAATTCAGGGCCAGTACGATGATGGTTATATCTCAGATGGTGAGCGTTATAATAAGGTTATTGATATCTGGACACAGGCCACTGATGATATTGCCGAAGCCATGATGAAGAATCTGTCTGAAGATATTCTGATAGATAAAGATGGTAAGGAATTGGCAGTACCAAGTGACAACTCGGTCTTTATTTTTGCTGATTCCGGAGCCCGTGGTTCTGCCCAGCAGATTCGTCAGTTGGCTGGTATGCGTGGTTTGATGGCAAAACCATCCGGTGAAATTATTGAATCACCGATTACCGCTAATTTCCGTGAAGGTCTTAACGTTTTGCAGTACTTCATTTCTACTCATGGAGCGCGCAAAGGTTTGGCTGATACGGCTTTGAAAACTGCTAACTCCGGTTACCTTACACGCCGACTGGTTGATGTTTCCCAGGATTGTACTATTAGCGAGAATGATTGCGGTACAATTGATGGTATCGAGATTACGGCCCTGACCGAGGGTGGTGAAATTATCCAGAAACTCGGTGAACGTATTCTTGGTCGTGTTGCTCTTAACAGCATCGAGGATCCATACACTGGTGACATTATCGTCAGAGCCAATGAAGAAATCACAGAAGGCCTGGTACGCAAGGTTGAAGATGCCGGTATCGAAAGCGTAATGATTCGCTCGGTGTTGACCTGCCAGTCTGAAATTGGTGTTTGCTCCCGCTGCTACGGTCGTGATCTTTCCCGTGGTAAGAGAGTTAATATTGGTGAGGCTGTTGGTATTATTGCTGCACAGTCCATTGGTGAGCCGGGAACCCAGCTTACAATGCGTACCTTCCATATTGGTGGTACAGCATCCAGACGTGTTGAACAGAGCTCCATTGAAGTTCGTTACAGTGGAACCCTGAAATTCCATAATATGCAAACCGTTACCAGAGACGATGGTGCTATTGTCGTCATGAACAGAAATGGTGAAATCACCACCGTTGACAGTTCCGGTCGTGAGCGTGAACGTTATGCGCTGATTTACGGTGCTGTTCTGATGGCCAATGATGGCGATCAGGTGAAACCTGGCCAGACTGTTGCCGAGTGGGATCCCTACTCAATGCCGATTATCAATGAATTTAACGGCTCAATTAAGTTCGGTGATATGAAAGAGGGCGTAACAATCAAAGAACAGGTCGATGAAGTAACCGGTCTGTCTCGTAAAGTGGTTGTGGAATCCCGTGATGGCGATTTGAGACCCAGAGTTTCTCTGAAAGATGAAAATGGTCGCACAATCAAGCATCCTGGAACTAAACTGCCAGCCAGATATCTGATGCCTGTCGGTGCTAACATTGCTGTTTTCGAAGGTGAACAGGTTGGTCCTGGTCATGTTTTGGCTAAAATTCCTCGTGAAACAACCAAAACCAAGGATATTACAGGTGGTCTTCCTCGTGTTGCCGAGCTCTTTGAAGCCAGAAAGCCGAAAGATCATGCTGTTATTACTGAGATTGACGGTACTATCAGCTTTGGTAAGGATACCAAGGGTAAACGTAAAGTTGTTGTTACCCCTGAAATCGGTGAATCCCGTGACTATTTGATTCCCAGAGGTAAATTTATCTCTGTGCATGAAGGCGATTTCATTCGTGCTGGTGAGCCACTGATGGATGGTTCTTCCAATCCTCATGATATTCTAAGAGTTTTGGGTGAAAAAGAACTTGCCAAATATCTGGTTGATGAAGTTCAGCAGGTTTATCGCTTGCAGGGTGTTAAAATTAACGATAAACACATCGAAACCATCGTTCGCCAGATGTTGCGCAAGATCCGCATTAAAAATGTTGGTGATACGGAATTCCTGATCGACGAGCAGGTTGATAAGCTGTACTTCCTTAAAGAGAACCGTCGTACACAGGCCAAAGGTGGAAGACCCGCAATTGGTGAGCCATTATTGCTTGGTATCACCAAGGCTGCCCTGGTTACAGACAGCTTTATCTCTGCTGCTTCATTCCAGGAGACTACCAAGGTCTTGACAGAGGCTTCTATTGCCGGTAAGACTGATGTTCTCAAAGGTTTGAAAGAAAACGTTATTATGGGACGTTTGATTCCCGCTGGAACTGGATTGGCAACGTACAGGAACATTGGCGTTAAGGTTGATGGTCCTGAACCAGAGCCTACACCAGACGCTTCTGAGGGTGAATCCGGTGAAGAAAATGGCAATGGAGAATCTACAGTTCCCGTAGCTTAAAATTAATACGAATTAATTTGCTCTTTTGAAATAATTGTTGTATAGATTTGCTTCTCTTTCATTTGGAGAGAGAATTTTTGAAATATACCCAAACTGCATCAGTTAAAACGTAATGTTTGATGTAAGTGGGTTTATAAAACAAGCTGGAAGCGATTGGCAAAAAATGCAGTCGAATTAGTGACTTCCGAGTCTATTGCTTTGTTTTATACCCACCGTTTGAGTAATAATCAAAATAATTGAATTAATAACTTGACTTGCTGACAAGGCTCTCTATAATGCGAAAGCCTTGTTTGAGGGTTTTACCCCTTTTGTGTTTAGTAACATCGCGAAATTATTAATGTAAGCGATTGTGAGGAGATGGCCGGATGCCAACTATAAACCAGTTAGTCCGTAAGGGTCGCAAGAAAATTAAAAAGAAAAGCATGACACCAGCATTGCAAAACTGCCCACAGCGCAGAGGTGTTTGTGTCCGTGTTTATACCGTCACACCTAAGAAACCGAACTCAGCTTTGCGTAAGGTTGCTCGTGTGCGCCTTACCTCAGGTTTTGAAGTGACAAGTTATATTCCTGGTGAAGGTCATAATCTGCAGGAGCACTCAGTTGTTCTTATCCGCGGTGGTCGTGTAAAGGATCTTCCTGGTGTTCGCTATCATGTCGTTCGTGGTGTCCTGGATACCGTGGGTGTTGATGGCCGTAGGGCTGGCCGTTCCAAGTATGGAACTAAGCGTCCTAAATAAATTTAGGTTATAAGGTTCATCGCAAAAAAGCGAGCTTAAAGTCGAGGTTGATATGCCGAGAAAAGGTGCAGTTCCAAAAAGAAAAATTATTCCTGATCCTAAATTTCATGATCAGTTAGTGGCCAGATTTATCAATGGTTTAATGCGTAAAGGCAAAAAAAGTACAGCCGAAAAAATTCTGTACAATGCTTTTGATGTCATTGATGGAAAAGTTAAGGACGATGCAGTAAGCGTCTTTAAAAAGGCCCTTGAAAATATCAAGCCTGTTGTTGAGGTTAAATCCCGCCGCGTTGGTGGTGCCACATATCAGGTTCCAACGGAAGTTACACCGGATCGCCGTTTGGCTCTGGCAATTCGCTGGATCGTTCAGTATGCCAAAGCACGTAGCGAAGATAAGATGGAAAACAGACTCGCAGGCGAGTTGTTGGACGCCTATAACGGTCGTGGCGCATCTTTCAAGAAAAAAGAAGATGTTCACCGCATGGCCGAAGCCAACAAAGCATTTGCACACTACCGTTGGTAAGAGATTTGATTGTTTCGATCTTTTAAGAAGATCGTTTGATAGTATGGTTATTATTCACCTTTTGAGTGCTGTGCCGGAGTAAGAGTTGTGGCAACTAACGTTGATTTATCGCAAATTCGCAACATTGGAATTGCTGCTCATATTGACGCTGGTAAAACTACCACAACAGAGCGTATTTTATATTACACCGGAGTGTCGCACAAAATGGGCGAGGTTCACAACGGCAATGCTGTAATGGACTGGATGGAACAGGAGCAGGAGCGAGGTATTACAATTACCTCAGCAGCAACAACATGCTTCTGGAAAGATCATCAAGTCAACATTATAGATACACCGGGTCATGTGGACTTCACTGTTGAGGTGGAACGAAGTCTGAGAGTTTTGGACGGAGCCGTGGTTGTCCTTTGTGGCGTAGGCGGTGTCGAACCTCAGTCGGAGACAGTATGGCGGCAGGCTGATAGATACAGCGTCCCGCGCATAACGTTCATTAACAAATTAGATCGTGTAGGAGCTGACTTTTTCCGAGCTTTAGAGTCTATGAAAAAAAGACTCAAGGCCAATACGGTAATTATGCAATTGCCTATTGGAGAGGAAGATGGTTTTGAAGGTGTTGTTGATCTCGTTCAACGTAAGGCTTACAAGTATTCAAGTGAAAGTTTGGGAGCCGAAGTTGTTGAAGCAGAGATTCCTGCAGAAATGCTGGATAATGTTGACAAGTATAGAAACGAGCTTGTTGAGGTTGCAGCCGAGAGTGATGAGAGTCTACTTGAGAAATACCTCGAAACCGGAGAGTTAAGTGTTGAGGAAGTTGTTAAAGGTATCAGAAATGCAACCTTAAACAATCAGCTTTGCCCCGTTTTTTGCGGTTCGGCCTTTAAAAACAAAGGCGTTCAGCAGCTTTTGGATGCAATTATAGCTTATCTTCCTTCACCGCTTGACGTTCCCCCTGTTACCGGATTTGATCCGAGTAAAAAGAATGAGGAAGTTAGTCGCAAGGCAGACCCTAATGAACCGTTTGCAGCTTTGGCTTTTAAGATCTGGACAGATCCCTTTGTTGGTCATCTAACATTTATAAGGGTATATTCAGGAAGCATGAAAGCTGGAGGTATGGTTTATAATCCTCGCACCAAGAAAAAAGAGCGTTTGCAGAAAGTGCTTAAGATGCATGCAAACAAACGCGAAGAGGTGCAGGAGATAACAGCAGGTGATATCGTTGCCATAGTCGGATTGAAAATGACTGCAACTGGAGATAGCTTGTGTGTTTCAAATAAACCGGTGGTTCTTGAGAATATAGAGTTTCCAAAGCCTGTTATTGATATTGCCATTGAGCCGAAATCGACCGAAGATGAGGAAAAGTTGTCTGAAGGTTTGAAGAAGCTGGCGCAGGAAGATCCAACTTTCCAGGTGAGAGTTGATCAAGAGACTGGACAGACTCTGATTTGCGGAATGGGTGAGCTTCATCTGGAAGTTATCATTGATAGATTGAAACGAGAATTTAAGGTTGAAGCGAATTCAGGAAAACCGCAGGTTGCATATCGAGAAACTGTTACTTCTTCTGGTGCTGCAAGTCATAAATATGACAGACAGTATGCAGGTAAGGCACAGTATGCTGGAGTTTCCGTTAAAGTAGAGCCGGCTGATCCTGGTGGAGGTTTTGTTTTTGAGAGCATGGTGAAAACCAATAGAGTATTTCTCAAGGACTTTCTTGCTTCCTGTGAAAAAGGTTCTATGGATGCAATGAATTCTGGCCCTGTTCTGGGTTATCAGGTTGTGGATGTGAAAGTTACACTTCTTGAAGCTGATGCCAGAGATGAAGAGTCTAGTGAAGTTGCTTTCCATGCTGCTTGTAATTTCTCGGTAAGAGAAGCTATTGAAAAGGCTACCCCGGTATTGATGGAGCCGATGATGTCTGTTGAAATCGTTACCCCGGAAGAGTTCATGGGTGAAGTCATTGCAGATGTAAATTCAAGAGCTGGCGAAGTTAGAGGAACAGAACAGAGATCCGGAGCCCAATTGATTCAGGCGCTTTGTCCTTTAAGATTGATGTTTGGTTATGCAACAGATTTGAGATCGGTTACTCAGGGTAGGGCAACCTACACGATGGAATTTAAAAAATATTCTCCAGTGCCTGCCAAGTTACAGGAACAAATGACGGCACGGAGTTCTGGTTATTATTGATAATTAAATGTAGATTTTTAACTTACTAAAGCTAATTAGAAAAGCTAACTAGTCCCGAATAAGGAGGCAAGGATGGCGAAAGAAAAATTTGAGCGGACAAAGCCACACTGCAATGTTGGAACCATTGGTCACATCGATCATGGTAAAACCACATTAA
>Ga0209692_10003296_pt1 | contig 15861 bp, 9 predicted proteins | sample tdDd472_FD_187129 | JGI IMG/M metagenome (GOLD analysis project Ga0209692, IMG submission 187129) | Marine sediment microbial communities from the Atlantic coast under amendment with organic carbon and nitrate - tdDd47.2 (SPAdes)... | ecosystem: Environmental > Aquatic > Marine > Coastal >...
CTGAAGACAGCATAGCCGAGACATCAAACAGTGTCAACAAGGGATGTCGTTTTCGGGACCCTTTTGACTTCAGGGACGCTGGGGGTCCTCGGGAGCCGTTTCAGGCACGTCTTCGACCACCGCGTCCTCCACATCGCGCCGGTCGGGGTCGATCTCTCCCGCGGCTGCTTCAGCTGCCGGCGGCGGCGTGATCACAGGGGCTTCCACCACCGTGCTCTCCCCGTCCGGCGGGGTGGGCGCGGCCGACGGATCCTCGGCACCGGGCGCGGCGGCCATCTCGGCGGCGGCCGCCGCTTCGGTTGCCGCGGCTTCTTCCCGGGCCGCCTGGCGCTGTTGCCGCTGCTGATGGATCTCGTCGATCTCCTGCACCTTGGCCTCGAGATCCCGTTCCAGCTCCTTGACGCGTTCGTAGAGGGCACGGAACTCGGAATCGGCCTCGAAATCAGTGCGGCCCTCGTCCACGGCGTGGAAGACGTAGCTTCCCAGCTCCGACAGCTGGCGTTCGATCTCGCGGCTGATGCCGTACTTGTCGTACATCCGCACGCTCATCTTGGCCATGTCACCGGTCCGGTCGGCCGCCAGGGAATACCACTCGCGCAAGTTCTTCTTCACCTGATCCATGATCGACATGGCACACGTCCTCAGCACCGTTGAAGGAAACAGGTTGCCGTCGGGAGAAGCCTAACCTACAAATTGTTGGCCATGAATAGCAACCTCGATGTCACCCGCGTGAAGGCCGTCTTCCTGGCCGACACCCATTTCCACGTGGAGCGCCCTCCTGCCGAGGAAGAGCGCCTGCGTCATTTCTTGTGCCTCCTGGAGCAGATCGCCGGCGTGCCCGACGTGGTGCTCCTGGGCGACATCTTCGACTTCTGGTTCGACTACCCTCATTTCTACATGAAGGGCTACAACCAGTTGCTGGAGGGCCTGGACGGCGTGGCGGCCGCCGGCTCCCGGTTGCACTTCGTGGGCGGCAACCACGACATCTGGGCTGCAGGCTATCTGCATCAGCGCTGTGGGAGCCGGGCTGACGGCGGCCCGGTAACCCTGGAGCTGGACGGCAAGCGCATCCGCTGCACCCACGGCGACGGCCTGCTGGGTCGTGATCTGCTTTATCGAGCTTTCCGGGCCGTGGTTCGCCACCCCGTGGGAGTGCTGCTGGGAAAAAGCCTGCACCCCGAGGCTCTGTACGCTTTCAGCACCTGGCTCAGCAAGACCAGCCGCGAATCCGACCGCGACGAGGCCGCCGGCATCGAGCGCAAGGCGGATCGCTGGCTCCAGCAAAGGGGCGAAGCCCCCTGGGACCAGCTGGTCATCGGCCACGTCCACCACCGGTACACCACCGAGCATCAGGGACGCCGCATGTCATGCCTGGGCGGATGGTTCGGCCCCCTGCACTTCGCCGTGTGGCGTGAAGGCGCCCTGGAGCACCACACGTGGTTGCCTGACCACTCCGGATGACCGGCCCCTCCCGCGTCCCTGCTGGACAACACGACAACGGGCGGGCTGCCGTGGCAGCCCGCCCGAGCGAACCGTTGGTGCCCAGCGGCAGGAATACGGCCTAGAAGAAGAACTCCAGAGAGAAACGATGCCCGGGATCGAGGGCGTCGTCGCTCATGTCCTCGTAGGCATAACCCACGGCCATGTTGCGCCAGAAGACGCCCAGACCGGCCGTCAGCCCCTGGTTCTCGTAATTCACCCGATAGCCCCCTCGCAGCGCGAATTCGGGGATCATCTTGAACTCGGCACCCACGTGAGCCTTCTCGTTGCCGTCGTTGAAGAACGCGACGTCGGCCGCCACGACCAGACGATCGGCCATGGTCCCTCTCTGGGGCGCGTAGGACATGCCCACGGTGCCCGTCTGGGGCGCGTCGAAGGGTTCCTCGTTGATGGTCATCTGACCACCCATGTTGGTGTAGCTGAAGCCCATGTCCAGCCCCGGCAGCTCCTCCACCCGCCAGGTGGCGAACAGATCGAACAGCATCACCGTGCCGCTGTAGATGTCGATCTTCTCGTAGACCACCTTGGCCTTGGCACCCACCGCGAAGCGCTGGTTGATGACCCGGGCGTAGCTGGCGCCGAACATGAGATCATAGGGTGAGAACGTGCCGTCGGGCACCCCCACCGAATCGTCGCCGTAGCGTTCGATCTCCTCGGAGTAGAAGCCCGCATAGGACAGTCCGAAGGCTCCGAAGTCGCCGGTGTGCATGAGCGAGGCCGTGGTGTAGTCGAAGGTGCCCAGCCACGACTGCTGCTGCAGCATGACGCTGGTGCCGCTCTCGCCCAGAGCCGCCCGCGAGGGGTTCCAGTAGGCCGCCGCCGCGCCTTCGGCGCTGGCCACACCCGCGCCGCCCATGGCGGCCTCGCGCGTGCCCATGCCCAGACGCAGGAACAGCAGCCCGGCGTCGCCCGGCTGGCCGGCCGCCAGGACCGCCGCGGGCTGGATGAAGAGGATCAAGGCCGCCAGGCCCATTCCTGCCAGGGAGATTCGCTTCCGCATGGATACCCTTTCGATCAGGACCACGATGCCGTGGTCTCCTCCCGTCACGCCAGTGACTTTAGCTCCGGCGGCCGCTGGCGGCAAGTCCGCCGCGGTCCGAATTGCCGTGACCCGCTGTCAACGGGTCACGGCGATGGTCTTCAAGCTCGTCTCGCCCCCGGCCTGCAGCTTGCAGAGATACAGCCCCGAGGCCACACCGTCCAGGTCGATCTCCAATTCGAAGGGCGCCCCGCCCAGCACGGCCTGCGTGCCGGTGTCGCGCACCACCTCACCCTGGAGATTATAGATCACGGCCCGCGCCCTGCCATCATCGTCGATGAGGCCACGGACCTTGAGGTTCCCCTCGCGAAGGGGCTGGGGATAGCAGAGGTGACGATCTTCCAGATTCGCCTGTCCCCAGGCCTGGTTGGCCACGTAGGACGCGTGGGCCACCCGACCGAAGGAACTGCCCCCGAACTGGCCATGGGCGATCTCGGGGTCATCGAGGCCCGCCGGGTCGAGGGCCCACGATCGCAGTTGCAGCACGGCGTCGGTGGCCAGACCGTCGGTGTCGGGATCGACGCCGGTCACGGCTGGATTGGTGCCCGCCACCACCATGTTCCAGCCCAGGATGACGGGCGTGGACACCAGATCGGCCGGTCCCGCCACGGGGTAGCCGTCGAGCAGATCGCCCTGCCGATCAGTTCCGTAGATCCGGCCGTCACGGGCAGCAAAGAAAAACGCTTCGGGCCGGTCCGGGCGCCCCAGCGCCAGGGGCTCGGCACCGACCATATCCACGGTCAGCCGCGGCGTCACCGGCCACCCCGTCTGCCACGCGCCCGCTTCGCCGACACGGCCGAAACGGTCGCCGGCCAGGACGGCGCCGCCGGCACCGATGCTCGAGGTGATGCGTAGGTTGCCGGACCAGAGCGGACGGACATCGGCCGTGCCCCCGTCCAGGAGCACGGTCTGCACCCGCCCCTCCACATCACTCACCATGACCACATCCTCGGCCACGGAGATCGCCCGCTGCCCGGGCACAAGATCCAGATCCACGGTCCAGAGGGGTTCTCCCCCGGAAGAACCGGGCCAGGAAACAGCGCATAGATGGCCCGTGCCCTGGTGACCGACCACCGGCACGATCAGCATGCCATCGGCCAGAACCGGCATGGCCGTCGCGTGACCAGGCAAGGCCACAGACGAGTTCGACTCTCCTCCACCACCGTCGAAGAAACGCAGCACGGTGGGCGCGCCATCAAGATTCGGATTCACCGTGCCCACACAGATCAGCATGAGATCGGAGCCGGCCGCGGGCAGCAGAGAGGCCGGCAAGGTCACGCCCTCGAGGGCCACCAGTCGCCCGCCGTCTCCGATATTCACCTCGGTGCCGTCCTGGTGGAACGCATAGACGCCATCAGCAGCGGCCAGCACCACCTCGGAGCCGGCGACGGTACTCAACTCACCAACGGCCGGCGAGCCCAGCCAGACCACGGGCTGACCCTCGCCATCGGTGGCGGTGCACAGGGGCTCGATGGTGTCAGGATCGCCGTCGTGGTCCTCCACCTCGGTGAGGTCGGCCTCGAGGGCGTAGACCCGGCCTTCGCTGGCAGCCATGAAGATCATGTCATCGTGGGCCCGCAGATGCGATCCCAGCAAGTCGACGCCCGGCAGGTCCACGGCGATCATCTCCGGCTGGGCGGTGCCCGTGGAGTAGGCGCAGCGGAACGTCATGCTCTCGGCAAAGAGCAGGCCGGAGTACTCACCTTCCAGCCCCTCGTTGTAGACGTGGGTGGAGTCGGTCACCACGTCGGAGATCTGGTTCAGCACCAGGCCGGTGACCACGCCGCCGTTGGTGCGGGTGTCGGGACTGGAGAACGGATCGAAGCTGTGGCTGACCTCGCCCTTCCAGGTGTCCACGTCGGCGCCCAGCCAGAAGGCCGAGCCCTGGCGGCTGTCCAGATCCTGGATGCCGTCGGCCTCCTCCAGGTCCACCGATTTCCGGTCGGAATCGCCGTTGAAGAGGTTGCGCTCGGCATCCCAGACGCTGCGGATCACGCCCTCGTCGATGTGCCAGATGCACAGGCCGCTGCCCTGGGCCTTGTAGTCGCCGGTGCGGGCCGCGTTGTCGGTGAGGAAGAAATCCCACTCGGCCTCCAGGAAGCGTTCCGGGGTGTCGGTGGCCGGGTCGAAATAGGTGGTCGGGGTGCCATCGCCCTCGGAACTGTCAGCATCGTAGAAATCGGGCACGCCGTTGCCGTTGAGGTCGCCGATCTCGAAGCTGAAGCGGTTGTTGCCGTCACCGTCCTGCAGCCGGTATTCCACCAGGAAGTACTCGGCCCCCGTGAGGTCGACGCGGGCGCAGGCCTGCGGATCAGCCGGATCGGAGGCCGGAGTCACGGTCCAGGTAGCGCCGGCCGTGGGGTCCACGGTGTAGGGGTCGAGCCAGCCCATGAGCTGCTTGTTGAAGGCACAGGGTTCGGGAGGCACCAGACCACCGGCCGACCACAGGCCGAAGCCCATGAGGCCGAACTGGCCGATGCCCTGGCTGTCGCCGTCGGTGAAGTCGAAGAGGGACAACATGCCCAGGCGTAGCCCCATCTCGAAGCAGTACACGCCCAGGCTGCCGTAGTAGCCGGAGCTGCCCGCGCCGGGATCCTGGTACTCGCACTCGGGCAGCACCAACACATGCACCAGGCCCTCGCCCTCGGGATGATCGTCGGTGGGCAGGTAGGGCTGGTCCAGCAGGGTGTCGGCCACCGCCTGATCGAAATCCTCGACGCCGAGGTAGCTGCTGTAGATCTGCTCCGGCGAATCGCTGTTGCCGTCGGTTTCCTCGCCGGCTCCGGCATGGATGAGGATCAGCGTATCGAAGAGGCTGAAGTCGACGTCGGCGTCCACGGCCGCGATGACATCCTGAGCCAGGACGATGGGCTGCTCGCCCTCCTCGGGGTGGTCGCCGTAGTGGGCCATGGCCTCCGGCAACCACACCACGTCACCATGGAGGGTGGCGTTCAGGGTGAACCGGCCCCCGCTGACGGCGGAGTAGTAGTCGGTGACGTTCTGCAGCAGATGGGCATAGAACGAGGAGTCGTGGGCCGCGTACAGGAACTCGCTCTGCGTCGACTCGGGCAGCAGTCCGTCGTTGTCATTGAGGTCGTAGAAGCCAGAGTCGGCGAAGGCCACCATCAGGGCCAGCGCCTGCACCTCGGCGGGACTCCTTTGCCCCAGCGCCCGCTGCCGTTGCAGGTTCGCCGAACCATCGGCCAGCACGGGCAGGGTGGATACGGCGATGGAATCCATGGACAGCGTCGTCTGGGCCGCCTTGTCGCCACGGTACCAGTGGGGGTGCGGCCCGTCGAAGGCGACGGCGAGAGTCGCGCCCAGGAGCGTGGTCGAGATGAGCAGGATAATCCAGAAATCGGGGCGCCAGGATCGCATGAAGGTCGGCCTTCCGGGAGACTGAGGGCTGAGTTCGGGGACGCGGCGCATTATAGGAATGCCCTCCTGATCGGTCAACGCAGGCCTGCTCGCGAGGAAAAAACAAGGAAGGGTTCCAGACTCCGTTATTGCCACCCCTGATCGACAACAGCTTCGTCCAGAACCCTTCCAAGGTGTTGGTGGCCCCCGGCCTTCCGCTTTCAACCTTCACCCGTCCAATGGCTGCCAACCTCTGCGAGGATCCGGTTATCCCTTCCAGCCAGGAAGATGGGGGGAAAAGCTACCAACACACATCGTGCTCTATCCGCGACCTCCCGAGCTGCGCTTGGCGCTGCCGCCGCCACTCTTGCCACTGCTCTTGCCACTGCTCTTGCCACTGCTCGATCGGCTCGGCGGCGGTGACGCGGGCTTGGAGGGCGGCTTGCTCTGGCTGCGCGGTTTCACGGTACTGGAGCTGCCGCTGCGCGAACTGCCGCTGCTGCTACGACTCCGGTCCATGGTCTTGGGTCGGTCGCTACTCCGGTTGTTGTTCCGCGTGCTGGGCGGCGGCGTCGGCCGCTGAGGCGTCGAGTTCTGGTTGCGACGGTTGATCCAACCACCGCTGTTGGTGCGCGGTTTCACCGGTTTGATGGTCTGAGGGCTATCGCCGCGACGCGTCGGACGGCTATCCAGTTGCGGCGAAATCTGCCGGCGGCCCGGCTTGCCCACCCGCGTGGGAGCCCGGCCCGTGGTGGCGCTGCCACCGGTGCCACGACGCTCGCTGCCAATGTCGGTCCGGTTCTGCGTGGGGCGCGTTCCTGTGGGCCGGCCCACCTGGGTGCCGCGGTCACGCTGGGGGTCGATCTGGAGACCAGGCGAAGTGCGCTCGCGCGTGGTCCGGGTGTCGAACTCAGTCTGCGACCGAGGCGTGCGATCGGTCGACCTGGTGGCCCCACCGCCCCGGATCCGGTCACGGGTGCTCTGCTCGAGGTTGCTGGACCGGGTGTCGGCCAACACCTTACGGTCCTTCATGACCCGGATCCGGTCGTCGGTGGGTCGTCGGTTCGTGACCAGTTGACTCTTGGTGCGCGCCTCTCCACGGTCACGTCCGAGCTGACTTCGATCGAGGGGCCGGTGGCGGGTGTTGCCCGACCGGTGGACGGCGTAGGCGTCATGCCGCCAGTAGGGCGAGTGCCCCCAGTCCCAACAGGTGTGCTGCCAATGATGGTGGCCCCAATGCGGCCAGTGATACCAGGGGCGATACCAGTAGTTCACCCAGTAGTCGCCGGCCCAGGGGTCCACGTAGACGTAGACGGGCATGACATAGGGTGGGAAGTAGCCCCAGGTGTCCCACCACTCGTCGACCCAGGTGTAGTCGGCCTGGATGTCGATGGTGCAGTGGTCACGATAGGGCTCGTAGCCGGAGTCGTCGTCATGGCACTGGAAGCACATGAAGCGCGGGTGGTCCACCACCCGGTGCACGTAGTAGTCGAGGAAGTTGGAGATCGCGAACTCCGAGGGATCCTCGAGGCCCGTGATCACGTAGTTCACCTCGTTCATGGCCAGGTACGGATCGCCGGCCACGTAGAAATCGTGGGCCACGGCCTCTTCCTCGTGGTGGAAATCCAGTCCGAGGTCCCGCAAATCGAACGGGTACTTCGACACCACGGTATGGAAGAAGCCCTGGCCCTCGGCGTCACCAGCACGCATCCGCTCGCCGCCCCGCGCGGGCAAGCGGTACTGATGGCCACCGAAAACGAATCCGTCGTTGTAGCGACTGGTGGGCCACACGACGGACACCAGGCCTTCCACATCGATATGGTAGACCACGGCATAGGAATCTTCGTTGGTCTGGAAGGTGACGTTGAGCGGCTCGCCGCGACGGTAGACCTCGTCGGCGTTCTTGCTCAGCCACATGCTCACCCGCAGAGACTGCTCAGCCCAGTGCTCCTCCACCACAACCTCGTTGGGCTGCTGGGCGAATGCGCCCGACACCAGGGCCAGAAAGGTCCACACGGCGAGGGTCGGAGCCAGGATCCCCAGGGAGCGAGTGGTGCGTCGGTTTGTCGTCCTCATGACCGTCCTCCTTCCGGATCCGGTGCCTTACAGGCGGATCATCTGTGCGTCAGCGTCACGACTCGGCTTGGGCTCGGGCACGGACAGTTCGGGCAAGCCGTCCACGGGCTGGTAGGCCCAGTGCACCCGCACGAACTGACCCGAGGGTGTGTTGCCCGTGCTCACCACGCCCAACTTGGCGTAGTGCAGTTCCTGGCTGCCTTGCTCATCATAGATCTCCACCACGTAGATATGGCCCGGAATCAGTTCCAGCACGCCACTCTCGGACCACCCGAACTCGGGCGCCCAGGACACGCCGGCGAAATCAAGTTCGCCGTTCTGGTCGAGGAAGGTGCCATAGTCCTGCACCCGCACCCCGTCCCACATGGTCTCCAGCCAGGGCACTTCGTTCCCATCGAACCGCACCCGGACGTCGGCACCGTGACCGACCACGGTGGGATCCACCACGCCCGCGTCACCGTTCTCCTCGTAGGCGCCGTTCTCGGCGGCGAGGCTGAAGTCGAACCCCGAAAGATTCGCGTTGTCTCCGAGCACATCGTGAATCACCACGGGGTCCTCGGACATGGGCAACGGAGTGTCCACCACGAATTCGAAGCTCAGATAGCTCTCGGACGACTCGGTGAAGGCGCTGACGGCGTACTCGTAGTCCTGCTCGTGCTCGACCTCGTCGTCGATCCAGTAGTACTGGCCCGTCTGAGCATCGTAATTCTGGCCCACGAGCACCTCGTCCATGAGGTAGAACTCCCGGGCCGGGTCGTTCTGGTCACCGGGCGCGAAAAAGCGACTCCAGATGCGGTAGCCCACGAGATCGTCGTTGTAGATCTCGGGGTAGTCGTTCCAATAGACGGTGATGTTGGCGTCACCGCTGACGGAGAAGACCTCGGTGGGGGCCACGGGAGCCGGTTCCACGCAGGTGGGGCAATCGTCCTCGCTACACCCCATGAACGTGACAGCGGCAACCAGTAACAGCACCAGGGTCCCGATCCTCATTGTCCATCGCTGCATCATCGTCGCTCCTTCCCGCCAGGTCCTCCGGCGATGCCCCCTATATCGCATGGTTCGTGCCAGTTGAAGACTCGGCGACTGTCACGGAGCACAGATTCGGTATCCTGCTGCCTGGCAGCAAGTTACAATTTTGGGCGATGGGCAGAGGGTTGTCCTGAACGGGGCTCGGAGGGCCGCACGGTTGTGCGATGGGGAGGACACCGTCGTCTTTTGTAGACGGTTGCGTCGTCGGGCGGGTGGGCGCCCGCGTTCGTTACGCCAGGTCTTCGGGGTGTCGGGAGATGAAAGACCAAGGGGCCTGGTCTTCCTCGCTGAAACCCGTGGTGCCGCGACCGGGGCACAGAGAAAAGAGAGAACTCCGCCACCGAGTTGGCAGCCTGATCTTGAATCTCGCCAGTTCAAGACCAGTGGAGTTCTCTCTGTTCCTGCATCACTTCAGAAATTCGCTCGTGATCGCGCCTGGAGGCCGGAATCGCTGCCTTCCCTTCCCGCGTGCGACGTTCGAATCAGACCCCACCTCGTCATCGATGTCGCCGTGGGCCTTTTCGTGGAAGGCTCCCTCGGATTGCCGGTCAGCCCGGGGGACGGTTCCGCACCTCCAAGCCGCGACCATTTCGCTATCATGAAGGGCTCGTCCCTGCAACCAACCGCTTCATGCCCTCAATACTGCAGGGACCGTGCCTGAATGGACAAAAACGTCAACATTGTAAAACATTGCTAAATAACGAGTTACGGAGTCGGCCAGAAGAGGCCAGCAGACGATTGATGTGAAATCTATAAACAAAATTTACACCCTGAAAGCCCGGCTCGTATCTCATTCAATAACAACAAGTTAAATAGGCAATCCCATTGATATCGAGAACTGCTTGTATCGAGCTGGCTCGAGGGCGAAAAAAACCGGACCCGCCAACAGCGCGGGTCCGGCCATGGATCATTCGCCAGCCGAGATCAGGTATCCAGGCCGTACACCTTGATCTTCTTCAGCAGGCTCGGGTAGCTGATCTGCAGCGCGCGGGCCGAGGCCGCCTTGTTGCCACCGCAACCCTTGAGAGCCTGGGCGATCTCACGCGATTCCACCGCCGCCAGGGTTTCCTTCAGGGGAGTGACCCCACGAAGGCCCTTGGCTGCCAGGTACGGCGTGAGTTCCTGAGGCAAGTGCTCCGGCCGCAGCCGGTCCTCACCACGGGACAGGATCAACGCCCGCTTGATGCACTTCTCCAGCTCGCGGATGTTGCCCGGCCAGTCATACTGGCTGAGTGCGTCGATGACGTCGGGGCCCAGCTCAGGAGCCGGTCCGTCCGCAGGATCCGCGTACTTCTGCAGGAAGTGGTTGGCCAGCAGCGGCACGTCGCTGGGACGTTCGCGCAACGGCGGCACCACCACCGGGAAGTCCAGGAGCCGGAAATAGAGATCCTCCAGGAACCGGTCGCCCTGTACCAGGCTCTGCAGATCAGTCTTGGAGGCACAGACAATGCGCACGTCCACCTGTCGATGATCGCTGGAGCCCACCGGACGCACGACCTTGGTGTCCAGGAAGTGGAGCAGCTTGCCCTGCATGGTCAGAGGCATCTTGCCAATCTCGTCCAGGAACACCGTGCCGCCCTCGGCCTCCAGGAGCAGACCCTTCTTGTCGGTGTCGGCGCCGGTGAAGGATCCCCTGACGTGACCGAAGAGCTCACTCTCCAGCAGGGTCTCGGGAATAGCCGCACAGTTGATGGACTGGAAGCGCCGCTCGGCCCGGGGGCTGAGGCGATGCAACGCGTAGGCCAGCATCCCCTTGCCCGTGCCCGTCTCGCCGCGCACCAGCACGGTGAGATCGCTGTGAGCCACCTTGCGCACCAGGTCCAGCGTTTCGTGCATACGCGGATCGGTCGTGATGATGTTCTCGAAGCCCTCGTTCTCGACGTTGGGCTCGTTGGCTACCGTCTCCTCCGACTTCTCGGCCAGGAACAGGGCCAGGAAGCCCAGATAACCGGTGAGGTAGTCGAGAGTCTGAGCATCCAGGGCCTGGTCGGCAGCGCCGGCGGCCTCGAAGCCCAGGAACATCACGCCAAGATCGCGCCGCGGGCTGGCCACGGGCATGAACAGGCAACCGCCAGCGTGACCAGCCAGCCCCGGAACCTGCCGGAGCAGGGGCGTGGTCTCACCCAGGCGACTGAAATAGCGGGTCTGGCCGGCATCGGCAGGACGTTCCTGGTACCAGCGAGTGAGCTGGCCCGCGAGGTTGTCGCTCACGGCCTGACGGGCCGACACCTGCAGCTGGCCATCTTCGCCACGCAGGGCGAAGAAGCCGCTGACGGCTTCGGTGCGCTGGCAGACCGAGGCCAGAACCGCGTCGAGATGCTGATTGAGACGGGAATCGGAGGCCTGGAACAGTCCAGGGATACTCGCGAGCACGTCCACGGGCGAATCGGCGGAACCGACGCAACCCACCAGCCCGGTCTCCACCAGGCGACGCAGTCGCGCCACCTCGGCCAGATAGGTCTCGCTCTCCAGCCCTCGCGCCACCCGCTCCAGTTCGAACACGGTGAGCAGGGCGTCGTCGCAGAGCCCCAGGCGCAACTGCACGCGGGCCAGGCCCTCGAGGCAGCGGGCCAGGCACTCGTCCCCCACGTCGATGGCCGCCTGTTCCTGGACGTCCAGCAAGAGCCGGCGCAGGAGCAGCAGCATGGGTTTGTCGGCGGAGGCGAGACGGGCATCCAGGAAGGCACAGGCGGCGTCGCACCACTCGCGCAGTAGGTTCTGGGACTGGAAAAGCTCAACAGCCTGGCGGAAATGTGCGTCGGCCTGAGACCAGTCGTTGCTGGTCGCGTAGGCTTCACCCAGTGTCACATGGCAGAAGCCCAACTCGTAGACCTCGCCGCACTCCTCGCAAACAGCCACTGCAGCATGAGCGTCGGCCACCGCCCGCGAGAGGTCGCCGCCCTGGCGACGGGCCTCGGCCCGTCGGCGTAGCAGCTCGCCCTCGACATCGCTGGCATGGCCCATTGGCCGGGTCTTCTCCAGTCCCAGTTCGTAGTTCAGGATGGCCGCGTCGATTTCGCCGCGCGCCAGCAGAATATCGCCGAGGTACTCGTCGGCGATGATGACCTCACGCTTCATGCGCTCGGTCTCGGCCAGGTGCTGGCCGGCCAGGATATGCTCCTCGGCCTTGGCCAGGCGGCCGCTCAGAAGCTCGAGGCGTCCCAGGGCCAGCAGGACCTTGGGTTCGCGGAGGCGGTCGCCCAGGCTACGGCTCAACTCGAGGCTGCGGGCGAGTTCCACCCGGGCCTCAGCCAAACGGTTGGCCTTGATGAGGACGATGCCGCGGTTCAGGTTGAAGCCGGCCAGGAGTTGCGGAGCGCCGTGCTGGTTGGCCAGGTCCGTGGCCTTGTCCAGTAGCTGCAGCGCCTTCTCCCACTGACAGTCAGCTTTCTTGAGCATGGCCAGCGCATTGTACAGCGTGGCCACACCCACTTCGTCGCCGACGCGGCGGTAGGTGCTGATACTGTCGAGGTAGAATTCCTCGGCCTTGTCCAGGCGGCCCAGCGACTGATGGCAGGCGCCCATGGTGAACTGCAGGTTGGCGACTTCCACATGCTGGTCGGTGAGGGCCAGCACGGTGAAGGCCCGCTTGGCGACGTCGAGAGCCGGCTGGTACTCACCACGCTGCATGAGCAGCACGGCTTGGCGCACCTGAATGCGGGCCAGTTCGGTGTCGCGAAGCTCAGGATCGGATCGGGCGAGACGCTCCAGCGCGTCGTGGCTACGTCCGAGCATCTGATCAGCCCGGTCGGTCCAGCCCAGATGCAAGCATGCGGTCAGAGTCTTGCGTAGCACACGCATGGCCTGCGGCGGCGGTAGCAGGCTCAACTCGTCATCCGGTAGAACCCGGTTGTAGTAGTCGATGGCCGTCTTGAACGCCGCTGCGTGGAAGTGGAGATCGCCCACCTCCTCCAGCCGCTCCAGTTCGGCAATCAATTCTCGGTCACCCACGCGTTCGTGGGAGTCCGAGTTGGTTTCGTATCCTTCGAATTCAGCCATGCATCTGCATCCCCTGGCGAGTTGGTGGATCGCAGATCAGCGGTCAGGTCAAGAGGCGGTCTCGGTCCGCCCATCGACTCAGACTAGGTGCATGATCAACGTGGCGACCGGTCCGATCCAAATGGGGGGAATCGGAACCGTGCCGCAGGGAGAACTGGTACCACGGAAACCGCCACCAAGTTCATGGGGGTCTCCATTGGTGTCCTGCGCATCTTGCTCGATCTCGTCAGGCTGGTGCGGTGCGTTGGGCAATTCGATGACCTGAGACTGCTCCTGATCGGAGCCCCCGGGGACATCGTCAGCCAGCACCGACATGGGCAACACCAACACGACGGACATCAAGGCGAGGATGGCTAGAATTCGCTTCATGCCTTCCTCCTCCAGGAAGTTGTGCAACGGTCGCGAACCATTGCGGGGGAGAACGGGACTTGGACAGGTGCTCGCGACACCTTTTCGGAACATGATAAAGACGATACAGAACTCCAACCACCGAGTCAACACGGAATCATTTGATATTTTAACATTTGATCATAAATCATCAGACACCTGGGTCTGCAGCCTGTATTTGCTGATCTTCTTGTAGAGATTGCTGCGCTGCATGCCCAGGATCTCGGCGGTGCGGCTGACGTTATAACGTTGCTCGCGCAACTTCTGTTGCAGGAAAGCTGCCTCGGCCTGCGCCTTGAATTCCTGGAAGTCGTCCAGGCGCAGGAAATCGGGCAGGTCGTCGTTTCCGGCCGGCGTCGCCGAAAGGACGGGGAGGTCAGCGGGACGCACGGAGTCACCGGACACCAGGATCAGCAGCCGCTCCACCAGATTGCGCAATTCCCGCACGTTGCCAGGCCAGGAGTACTCGCGCAACAGCCCCAGGGTTTCGGGCTCGAAGCGTCGCGGGGTGGTCTTCATGGGCTCGGCCAGGCGGGCCATGAAGTAATCGAGCAGCAATTCGACGTCGTCGCCGCGCTCCCGCAGGGGCGGCAGATGGATGGCCAGGACGTTGAGGCGGAAGTAGAGATCCTGTCGGAAGCCCGAGGCGGCTCCCGTGAGATCGCGGTTCGTGGCCGCCACGATGCGCACGTCGACCTTGAGGGACTCGCGCCCGCCGACCCGCTGGAACGTGCCCTCCTCCACGGCTCGCAGCACCTTGGCCTGGGCCTCGGGCCCCATGTCGCCGATCTCGTCCAGGAACAGGGTGCCGCCGTCGGCCTGCTCGAACTTGCCGATGCGCTTGCGGTCAGCTCCGGTGAAGGCGCCCTTCTCGTGACCGAAGAGCTCGCTCTCCACCAGGTCGGACGGGATGGCCGCGCAATTGACCTCCACCAGGGGGGCGTCGGCCCGCAGACTGGCGCCGTGGATGGCACTGACGACCACCTCCTTGCCGGTGCCGTTCTCGCCGGTCACCAGCACGGTCGAATCGGTGGGCGCCACCTTCTCGATGAATTCGCGCACCTCGCGGATGGCCGGGCAGTCGCCCACCAGGGGCGTGGAACGGCCGGCCTTGTGGGCCAGCCGCTTGTGATCGGCCAGGGTGCGACGCAATCCCACGGCACGCTGCAGGGTGACCAGCATGCGCGAGCGATCAAGGGGCTTCTCCAGGAAATCGTAGGCGCCGTCCTTGACCGCCTGCACGGCCGTCTGGATGTCACCGTGGCCGGAAATGACGATGACCGGCAACCCCGGGTGCTCCTGGCGAATCCGCGCCAGCACCTCGAAGCCGTCCATGCCCGGCATCTTGATATCCAGCAGAACCGCATCGGCCGGTCCCTCTTCCAGGAGTGCGAGAGCCTCCGGCCCCGAGGCCGCGGTCTGGACCCGGTAGTCCTCGTAGCCGAGGATCTGGGCGACGGTTTCGCGGATGGCAACCTCGTCGTCGACGATCAGGACAGTTTGCAATTCCCGCCTCCTTGGCGATCTTGACGGTGCTTTCGGGCGAGGGTGCGTCCCGTCCGCCGCCCTGTCAACCCCGGCCCACTCCAGCGTGATCGAGACCATCATGAAACCGCTGCTGCGCGACATCGTTCCCGGAGACTGGCCCAGGCTCATGACCGAGCTGGGCGCGCCCGCCTATCGAGGCCGCCAGCTCGCCCAGTGGCTCTACGGCCGTGGCGCCTTGACCTGGCAGAGCATGCACAACCTGCCCGGCGACCTGCGCGACAACCTGGCCGAGGTGTACGACCCGGCGGGCCTCGAGAGGGTGGAGCGCCTGGTCGCCGACGACGGCACCCGCAAATTCCTCTTCAAGCTACGCGACGGTCACACCATCGAGGCCGTCATCATACCCATGGAGAACCACTCCACGTTCTGCATCAGCAGCCAGGTGGGGTGCGCCATGGCCTGCCGGTTCTGCGCCACGGCGCGGGGCGGCCTGGTGCGCAGCCTGTCACCGGGCGAGATCGTTGAGCAGGTGCAGCGACTGGCCCAGGATCTGGTGGACGATCCTTTCCCCCAGCACGGCCAGCGGCGCTACAACGTGGTGTTCATGGGCATGGGCGAGCCCCTGGACAACTTCGCCAACGTGCGCACGTCGCTGACGCTGTTCACCGACGACGACGGTCTGAACCTCTCGTGCCGGCGTATCCAGATCTCCACCAGCGGCCCGCCCCACGGCCTGCATCACCTCGCTGAACTGGATCTGCCGGTGGGCCTGACCATCAGCCTCGGCGGCGCGGACGATGCCGCGCGACGCCAGGTGATGCCGGTCTCGGGCAAGGCGGGCGTGACCGATGTGCTGGAAGCCGCTGCGGCCCACGCCCGACGCCATGGACGCCGCGTCACCGTGGCCTGGGTGCTCATCGCCGGCAAGACCGACCAGCTCGACCAGGCGGAAACTCTGGCCCGGGTCACCCGCAATCAGCCGTTCA